>FKKE01000439.1_pt1 | contig 73360 bp, 80 predicted proteins | sample 1106331 | NCBI WGS metagenome assembly FKKE01 (sample SAMEA3931202, study PRJEB13176) | freshwater metagenome | biome: Drinking water system; feature: drinking water; material: freshwater | place: China | collected 2013-02-06 | reverse complement strand
TCCGGACCACGGACGTGACGGGCATAGTGCAGTTGAATCCGGGGGTGGAAATGGTGATGCCGGGGGACAACGTGAGTGTGACGGCGGAATTGATCAGCCCGATTGCGATGGATCAGGGGTTGCGGTTCGCGGTGCGCGAGGGCGGCAAGACCGTCGGCTCCGGCGTCGTCACGGAAATTCTGGCGTGAAAGCTGGGCTATCGGCTGACCGCGGTCAGCTAAGGAGCAATACGTGAAGGTCGATCAACGAATCAGAATCAGGCTTCGCGGTTTCGATTACCGTGTGTTGGATCAATCGGTGACGGAAATTGTGGAGACTGTCAGGCGCAGCGGGGCCAAGATCATCGGCCCGATTCCGCTTCCGACGAAGGTAGAGCGTATCACAGTGCAGCGGTCGACGCATGCGGATAAGAAATCGCGCGAACAGTTTGAAATGCGAACCCATAAGCGGTTGCTGGACATCATGGAGCCTACGCCCGAAACGATGGATTCGCTCATGAAGCTGAACCTGGCGGCGGGAGTGGACGTGGAAATCAAATTGTGAGTTTTGAGTCGTGCGTGTCGAGTTTCGAACGTCAGATTTCTCAAAACTGAAAACGTAGAGTTCAACACTGGTTGTGTGATTATGACGAATGGATTGCTCGGAAAAAAACTTGGGATGACGCAGATCTTCGACGAGAGCCAGCTGGTTCCGGTGACGGTGATCTCTGCGGGGCCTTGCCGCGTCGTGACGGTGAAAACCAAAGAGCGGGATGGCTACGAGGCTGTGCAACTGGCCTATGAAGAGGTGAAGGAGCGCAAGCTTTCGAAAGCCGAACTCGGGCATCTCAAGAAGCATGAGGCGTCAGCGGCGAGGACGTTGAAGGAATTCAAGAAGGCCGGCGACGTCGCCGTCGGGCAGACCGTGAAGGTCGATATTTTCAAGAAGGGCGACTGGGTTGACGTGACCGGAGTCTCGAAGGGCAAGGGTTTCCAGGGCGTCGTGAGGCGGCATCACTATTCCGGCGGTCCCGAATCGCACGGGTCGATGTTCCACCGCCATCCCGGCTCGATCGGCGCCAGTTCGTTCCCGTCGCGCGTGTGGAAGGGGAAGACGCTGCCCGGCCACATGGGGGCCGAGCAGGTCACGTCTCAGAGGTTGAAAGTGATCGAGTCGAGGCCGGACGAGAATCTCTTATTTGTGCGCGGGTCCGTTCCTGGCGCCGCGAACGGCCTCGTCGTCGTGAAGAAGTCGAAGAAGGGATAGAGGGCATGCCGACCGTTGACGTTGTCGATCTGAGCAGGCGGAAAGTCGGATCTGCGGAACTCCCCGCGGAGGTCTTCGGGTGCGAACCCCATGCGGCCTTGGTCCACGAGGCTGTAGTCATGCAGCAGGCCTGCGAGCGGCAGGGGACCGCTTCGACGCTTCGCCGCGGTGAAGTCGCCGGCTCTGGCAAGAAGCCCTGGAAACAAAAGCATACGGGCCGGGCGCGTGCCGGCTCCGTGCGGTCTCCTGTATGGCGCCACGGCGGGTCGGTCTTCGGGCCGAAGCCTCGCAGTTATGCCTACAGCATGCCGAAAAAGAAGTATCGTGCCGCGTTGCAGAGCGCGTTGTCGGCCAAGGTCGCCGGCGGTCAAGTGGTGGTCGTGTCCAACTTGTCGCTCGAACAGCCGAAGACCAAAATGCTTGCGAAGGCGTTGGGACAGATCGGGGGCGGTTCCCGCATTCTCGTCGTGGCAGGAGAGAGTCATTCCGGGCTGACCCAGGCGGCTCGCAATATTTCCAAAGTGAACGTCCTGACTCCTGAGAGCCTCAACGTGTACGACGTCGTCCGTGCGAACACGATCGTGATACCGGAACGGGAACTCGCGCGTGTGAAGGAGGTCTGGTCATGAAACTCGATCTCCACAACGTCCTGGTGCAGCCGCTGTTGACAGAGAAAGTCACGGCGATGAGGGAGAACAGCAATACGGTGGGTTTCCTGGTGCACCCCGATGCGAACCGTCTTCAGATCAAGCAGGCCGTCGAGACTCTGCTGAAAGTCAAAGTCGAGCGCGTGAACGTGCTAAACGTCCAAGGCAAGATCAAGCGACTGGGTCGTTTCTCCGGAAAGCGCTCTGACTGGAAAAAAGCATTCGTGAAGCTGAAGCAGGGCGAGAAACTCGAACTGTACGAAAGCGCCTAAAGAAAGAAGAGCAGCATGGGACTGAAAGCGTTCAAGCCGACGACCTCCGGGCGACGAGGCATGACGATCGTCACGACGGAGGATTTGACGAAAAAGAAGCCGGAGAAGTCGTTGACGACGTTCGTTCTACGAACCGGCGGTCGAAATAACAATGGCCGCATCACCGTGCGCTTCCGAGGCGCCGGGCATCGCCGTCTTTATCGGAAGATCGACTTTCGGCGAGACAAAACGGGGATCCCGGCCAAGGTGATCGCCCTAGAGTACGATCCGAACCGGTCGGCCCGCATCGCCTTGCTCAGTTATAAGGACGGCGAGAAGCGGTACATCCTCGCTCCGGTCGGGCTTCAGGTCGGAGAAGTGCTCCAATCCGGCAATGACGCGGAAGTGCGGACCGGCAACGCGTTGCCTTTGGCGAACATGCCGCTCGGCACGACGATTCACAATATTGAATTGAAGCCGGGCAAGGGCGGTCAGCTGATCCGCAGCGCCGGAGGCTTTGCACAAGTCATGGGCCGTGACGGCGACTACGTGCAGGTGCGGTTGAAGTCGGGCGAAATGAGACGCATCCTCGCCTCCTGCATGGCCACAGTCGGACAAGTTGGAAATCTCGATCATGAAAACATCAGCGTGGGCAAGGCCGGCCGCAGCCGGTGGCTGGGGCGTCGTCCCCACGTGCGGGGTGTCGTCATGAATCCGGTCGACCATCCGCACGGCGGCGGCGAAGGCAAATCGGGACAGGGGAATCCCCATCCCGTGTCGCCGTGGGGTCTGCCGACGAAGGGATACAAGACGCGCAACAACAAGTCGACGGAGAAGTTCATCATCGCGCGTCGCAAGTCAGGAGTGCGCAATGCCTAGATCGATCAGTAAAGGACCGTTCGTCGACGGTCATCTGCTCAAGAAGGTCGAACAGATGAATCAGACGAAGGACCGCAAGATCATCAAGACCTGGTCGCGGCGTTCGACGGTCGTTCCGGACATGATCGGCCATACGTTCGCCGTACACAACGGGAAGAAATTCATTCCGGTTTTCGTCACGGAGAACATGGTCGGACACAAGCTCGGTGAGTTTGCCCCGACCAGATTCTTCAAGGGACACGGGCAGGCGAAGACTGAAAAAGCGGTCGCGTTGAAGTAGATCGTGCAGACATTGGTCGCGAGTGGTTCAACCCTCGGGAGTCCGTTGCGTTGAACGGCCGACGGTTGACGAAGAACGAGGAAGAAGATGCCGGAAGCAAGAGCCGTTCTCAGATTCGTACGAGTAGCGCCCAGAAAGGCGCGGCCTGTGGTCGACATGATCAGAGGGCAGCAGGTGCCTATGGCGCTGGCGATGCTGAAGCATCTTCCCCGGCATGCGGCCCGTGTGATTGAAAAGGTGCTGCGTTCGGCCGTGGCCAATGCCGAGCAGAAAGAACTCGGCGACAGTGAGTCGATGCGCGTGTCGAAGGCATACGTGGACGGGGGGCCCATCTACAAGCGGTTCCGCGCGCGGTCCATGGGGCGGGCGAACTCCATTCAGAAGCGGACAAGCCACATCACCGTCGTGGTCGAAGCGCCGGGAGTGGCGGGGAAGTCATAAAGAGCGCGGCGGCCGGCTGGTCGCTGCAGAACTGAGGCATACGTCTTATGGGTCAGAAAACACATCCAATCGGCTATCGGCTCGGATACAACTATACCTGGAGCTCCCGTTGGTACGCGGGAAAAGATTACGCCAAGCTGCTGCATCAGGACATCAAGATCCGCAAGATCGTGAAGCAGAAGCTATTCCATGCCGGCGTGGCCAAGGTTGAGATCGAGCGGTCAGGCGATCAGACGCGCGTGATCATCCATACGGCGCGGCCCGGCATCATTATCGGCCGGAAAGGCGCGGAAGTGGACAAGCTGAAGGCCGAACTGGAAAAGCAATACGGCGGGCAGGTCTACATCACTGTGAAGGAGATCAAGAAGCCCGAGTTGGATGCCCAGTTGGTCAGCGAGAATGTCGCCACGCAATTGGAAAAACGCGTGGCGTTCCGCCGGGCCATGAAGCGTAGCGTACAGTCTGCGCTGCGCCTCGGCGCCCAAGGGATCAAGATCATGATCGCAGGCCGGCTCGGTGGCGCGGAAATCGCCAGGACCGAGTGGTACCGAGAAGGCCGTGTGCCTCTGCACACGCTCAGGGCTGAGGTGGACTACGGTTTCGCCGAAGCCCACACGACGATGGGGCAGATCGGCGTGAAGACCTGGATTTACAAGGGGGAGTTGCTCCCTGCGCAGCCGCTCAAGCCAGAGGCGGCGTTCGAACGGCGGCTCGGGTAAGTAAGAGGACACTGTGTTAGCACCCAAAAAAGTCAAATTCAGAAAGATGATGAAGGGCCGGATGCGGGGGAAAGCCTACCGCGGAGGGTCGGTTACGCTCGGTGAGTTCGGACTGAAGGCGTTGGAGCCTGGCTGGGTCACCAGCCGGCAAATTGAAGCGGCCCGTATCGCGATTACCCGCTACGTGAAGCGCGGAGGGCAGGTCTGGACGAGAATTTTCCCCGACAAGCCGATTACGAAAAAGCCGGCTGAAACCCGCATGGGCAAGGGAAAAGGGAATCCGGAGTATTGGGTGGCGGTCGTAAAACCCGGTCGGATTCTCTATGAAATGGGGGGCGTGACTCCGGACATCGCTCATGAGGCGTTCCGGCTCGCTTCTCACAAATTGCCGATCGCCACCAAGTGTGTCGCGCGCGGCGAATTCTAATCGACAAAGGATCGAATTCCCGATGGATCTGAAAGAATTGCGACAATTGAGCGGGCCGGAGTTGGCCGAAAAGGCCAAGCAGTTGAATCAAGAGTTGTTCAATCTCCGCTTCCAACTGGGAACGGGACGGCTTGAAAATCCGATGCAGATCAGGAAGACCAAACGGGCGATCGCCCGGGCCAAAACGCTTCAGCGGGAAGTCGAAGCGGCGGAACGGAAAAAGCCTTCATAAGGCGAAAGGGTTCGGAGCATGTCGGAATCGGGAGTCAAACGGCGTGAGTGGGTTGGGCGTGTGCTCAGCAACAAAATGAACAAGACCGTCGTCGTGGCGGTCGAGCGGTCGGTCGTGCATCCCATCTACCACAAGGTCATGCGCCGCATGACCAAACTGAAGGCGCATGACGAGCAGAATGCCTGCGGTATCGGAGACAGGGTCAGACTTATTGAAACCAGACCGATCAGCAAAGAGAAGCATTGGCGCGTCGTCGAAGTGTTGGAAAAAGGGCGGGTCGAGTAGGCCGGTTCGGCCTCTCTGCAAGGAACTAGAGCGATCATGATTCAGAACTACACTTATATGGACGTGGCTGATAACTCCGGCGCCAAACAGGCCATGTGTTTCCACGTGCTCGGCGGTTCGAAACGCCGATATGCGTCCTTAGGGGACGTCGTCGTCGTGGCCGTGAAGGAAGCCATTCCTCAGGCCACCGTCAAGAAGGGCGACGTCAGTCGGGCGGTCATCGTCAGAACGACGAAAGAAGTGCGGCGGGAAGACGGGTCCTATATCAAATTCGACCGCAACGCCTGCGTCCTCATCAACAAAGAAGGCGAGCCGGTCGGGACCCGCATCTTCGGCCCCGTTGCTCGCGAACTTCGGTGGAAGAAATTCATGAAAATTATCTCCCTGGCTCCGGAAGTGCTTTAACCGGACGGCGACGTTAGGAGTAATTGTGCAAGCATTGCAAAAGACTCGGATTCGCAAGGGTGATACGGTGGTGGTGATCGCGGGGCGCGATCGCGGGAAGTCCGGGAAAGTGCTCTCGATCGATCGCGCCGCTGGGAAAGTGGTCGTGGAAAAGCTGAACATGATCAAGCGCCACACCAAGCCCAGCCAGAAAGTGAAGCAGGGCGGAATTCTCGAGCGCGAAGCGCCGATCGCGATTTCCAACGTGATGTTTTTCTGCCCCGTGACCCAGAAACCCACCCGATTGGGCGTCAAAACCGAAACGGACGGTCGGCGGGTGCGTTTCAGCAAGAAATCGAAAGAATCAGTCGAGTAGGAGCGGGAAGTATGGCGGAAGCAAAGGATCCGAAGAAGACCAAGGGTGCGAAGCCGGCTGGGCGGGCCTCGAAGAAAGAGAGCGCGCCGGCCCCTCAGGCACTGGACGACGGGAGCGAGGAGTCCAAGTTCGTTCCGCGTCTGCGCGACATGTACCGGGACCAGGTCGTGCCGGCCCTGATGAAAGAGTTCGGCTATAAGAACGTCATGCAGGTGCCGAAACTTGAGCGTATCGTGCTCAACGTCGGCATGAGCGAAGCGACGCAGAACGTGAAACTGCTGGAGAGCGCGGCGAGCGAACTCGGTCGGATTACGGGGCAAAAGCCCATCATCACGAAGGCCAAGAAGGCGATCGCAGGATTCAAACTGCGCCAGGGGATGCCCATCGGCACCAAAGTGACGTTGCGCAACCGCCGCATGTACGAGTTTTTCGACCGGCTGGTCACACTGGCGTTGCCGCGCATCCGCGATTTCCGCGGAGTCTCTCCGAAGGCCTTCGACGGACGAGGCAATTATACCTTGGGGTTGAAAGAGCAGTTGATATTTCCGGAGATCAAGTATGACGAAGTCGCGTCGATTCATGGAATGGACATCACCATTGTGACGACCGCCAGAACGAACGACGAAGGCAAGGCATTGCTGCGGCAATTGGGAATGCCGTTCCGGACTTAGACGCAAAACGGAGGATCGGACCGTGTCGAGACTAGCCCTGAGAAATAAATGTGCGGAGAAGCCCAAGTTCAAGACGAGGGCGTACCATCGGTGCGGAGTGTGCGGCCGCGTTCACGGTTATCTGCGCCGATTCAAGATGTGCAGAATCTGTTTCCGGCTGTTGAGTCTCAAGGGCGAGATTCCCGGAGTCAGAAAGGCGAGTTGGTAGATCACCGGCCGAGAGGGAGAGCGAAAGGGCTCGTATGGTTACAGACCCGATCAGTGATTTGTTGGTGAGGCTCCGGAACGGCTCACGCCGGCAGCACGAAGTCGTCAGCATTCCCGCTTCCAGATTGAAACGGGAAGTGTTGCGCGTGTTGCAGGCAGAGGGGTTCATCCAGGGCGTCGAAACTGCGACCGAAGACGGACATCCCGTTTTGAAGGTTCAGTTGCGGTATGTAGCGGAAGGGCAACCCATGATTACCGGGATGGAGCGCATCAGCAAGCCCGGTCGTCGGGTCTACGTCGGCAGCAAGAACATCCCGCGGGTCCGGAACGGTATCGGTATGGCGATCTTGTCGACGTCGAAAGGAATCATGACCGACCAAGCTTCCCGCAAGGCAGGTTTGGGAGGGGAAGTGCTCTGTTCGATCTGGTAGACGGCCCCAGGCCGTCCGAGCGAGAAGGATGACGAGGCGATGTCACGGATAGGTAAAAAACCAGTTCAAGTTCCCACCGGAGTCGATGTGAAAGTCGCCGGTTCGGTCGTGTCGGTGAAGGGTCCGCTTGGGAAGCTCGATTGGAAGTTAGCGCCTGGAATCGGGGTGACGATCGAAAAAGACCAGGTGATCGTGACCCGTGTCAACGATGACAGAAAAGTCCGCGCGCTGCACGGGCTTGTGCGGGCGGAACTGACGAACATGGTCCACGGCGTCACGAAAGGGTACGAGAAGAATCTGGAAATCACTGGCGTCGGATACAAGGCGGCGGTGCAGGGTAAGACGATGAGCTTCAACGTGGGCTATATCAATCCGGTTCTTTATCCTATTCCTGCCGGGATCGACGTGAAAGTGGACAAGCAGACGCTGATCAACGTGAAGGGGATCGACAAACGACTGGTGGGCCAGGTTGCGGCGAATCTCCGGGATATCAAGCCTCCGGACGTGTACAAGCAAAAGGGTGTCCGGTACGCCGGTGAAAAACTGCGGAAGAAAGAAGGGAAAACCGGGAAGTAGGGAATTATGAACAGTGCAGAAAAATCGCGCCAGCTCGCGCGCCGCCAACAAAGGGTTCGCCAGCGGGTTTTCGGGACCGAAGAACGCCCTCGGCTCAACGTGTTCAGAAGCCGCGGCCATATTTACGCGCAGATCATCAACGATCTGAAAGGCACGACTCTGGCGGCGGCGTCGTCGCTCGACAAGTCGCTGCGGACGACATTGAAATCGACCAGCAGCATCGTAGCGGCCAAGGCGGTCGGGAAGTTGCTGGCGGAGCGCGCGAAGGCCGCCAAGATACAGGCCGTGGTCTTCGATCGGGGCGGCCGGCTCTACCATGGACGGATCAAAGCCCTGGCGGATGCATCCCGCGAAGGGGGCCTGCAGTTTTAGGTCGACGTCGAGAAGGGAGTACCAAGCGTGCGAGTCAATCCAGACGAACTCAGTTTGAAGGACAAGGTCGTCTTCATCAATCGCGTGGCCAAGGTCGTGAAGGGCGGCAAACGCTTCAACTTTTGCGCCCTCGTGGTGGTCGGGGACGGCCAAGGATGGGTGGGTATCGGCAAGGGAAAAGCGGCTGAAGTGCCGGTGGCCATCGCCAAGGCGGTGCAGCAAGCGAAGAAAAATCTCGTGCACGTGCCGCTCAAGTCCAGGACGATTCCCCATGAAGTCCATGGCCTGTTCGGCGGAGAACATGTTCTCCTGAAACCGGCGCAGGAAGGAACCGGCATTATCGCCGGCGGTGCCGTCCGCGCGGTCGTCGAATTGGTCGGCGCTCACAACGTCATTTCCAAGACGCTGGGCCGGGGGAACCCTTTCAATACGGTGCGTGCCACCCTTCAGGGACTGACGCAACTGAGAAATCCCGAGCAGGTGATGCAGCTGCGTCGCGCAGGGGCAGGTGTGTGATGGCGGCGGCAAAAGCAGCGAAAGCGGCAGCCGGGAAAAGCTTGCGTATCACGCTTAGACGCAGTCCCATCGGAACGCCGGAACGGCATCGGCTGGTCCTGAGGGGCCTGGGCCTCAGAAAGATCCGTCAGTCCGTCGTGCGGCCGGACAATTCCCAAGTGCGAGGCCTCATCCATCAGGTCGGGTATCTATTGGAAGTACAGCCATCATGAACTTACATCAGCTCGCTCCTGCGAAGGGGGCTACAAAGAAGCGGAAACGAATCGGACGGGGACCTGGATCAGGTCATGGGAAGACCGCGACGAAAGGCCACAAGGGATTGCTCGCTCGTTCCGGCGGCGGAAAACAGCCGGGATTCGAGGGTGGGCAAATGCCCTTGATTCGGCGCGTGCCGAAGTTCGGATTCAACAATCCCTTCCGGAAGGAATACGCGATCGTCAATGTGAAGAGTTTGGTCGGCCTGTCCATCGAGGGCACGATCACGCCGCAGGCCCTCGTCGATGCTGGCCTGGTTAAGCGGGTGACGCTGCCGATCAAGGTTCTCGGGAACGGCGAAATCAAGAAGGCGTTGGTGGTTCAGGCCCATAAGTTCAGTAAGTCGGCCGAGGCGAAGATTCAAGCAGCGGGAGGGAGAGTCGAGGTCATCCCCGGTGTTTGAGAGGCTCCTCACCAGCTTTCAGAATATTTTCAAGATTCCGGAGCTGCGGACCCGCATCCTGTTTACGCTCGGGATGCTCGTGGTGTACCGAATTGGCGCACATATTCCGACCCCGGGGATCAACGGGGAAGCGCTCTCCGACTTTCTCCAGAAACAGGGCGGCGCGCTATTGGGCTTTCTGGATATTTTTTCCGGGGGTTCGCTGTCGCGGCTGACGATCTTTGCGCTGGGCATCATGCCCTATATCAGCGCTTCGATCATCCTTCAGTTGTTGACGGTCGTGATTCCTCACCTCTCCAAGTTGGCGAAGGAGGGAGAACGGGGACGGAAGAAGATTATCCAGTACACCCGGTTCGGTACGATCGGGATTGCGCTGATCCAAGGGTTCGGCATCGCCGTCGGTCTTGAGCAAATGAATCAGGGCGCCTTCGTCCTGAACGCAGGCTGGGGATTCCGACTGATGACGGTCATTACCTTGACCGCCGGAACCGGATTCCTGATGTGGCTGGGCGAGCAGATCACCGAGCGCGGCATCGGCAACGGGATCTCTCTGATTATTTTCGCCGGGATTGTGGCCCGGCTGCCTGCGGCGGTCGCGCAGACCTACAATTTGTACGAGATAGGACAGCTGAATGCGTTCTTGCTGATCGGACTGGCCGCGCTCATGGTGGCGGTCGTCGCGGCGATCGTCTTCCTTGAAAGCGGTCGCAGGAAAATTCCGGTGCAGTATGCGAAACGCGTGGTCGGCCGGCGGGTCTACGGGGGACAGAGCACGCACATCCCGATGAAGATCAATACGGCGGGGGTGATTCCGCCGATCTTCGCGTCGTCGATCATTGCATTTCCGGCGACGATCGCCGGGTTTTTTGAAACGCCGTGGGTGAAGGCCATCGGGGCGCAGTTGGCGCCGGGGTCGTTACTGTATACGATGATGTACGTCGGCCTGATCCTGTTTTTCTGTTTTTTCTATACGGCAGTCGTCTTGAATCCGGTGGACATGGCCGACAACATGAAAAAGTACGGAGGATTCATCCCCGGGATTCGCCCCGGACAGCGGACCTCCGATTATATTTACAAGGTCCTGACGCACATCACGTTCGCCGGCGCGCTGTATTTGGCGATCGTGTGCGTCATCCCGGAGTTTCTTATTTACAAGTTGAATGTTCCGTTTTATTTCGGCGGCACCTCCCTTTTGATCGTGATCGGTGTGGGATTGGATACGGCACAACAGATCGAATCTCACATGTTGATGCGAAATTACGAAGGATTCTTGGGAAAGGGCATGGGCCCTCTCCGTGGCAGGAGCGGGTGAGGCGGTCATGCGCGTCGTGTTTCTCGGGGCGCCGGGGGTCGGCAAAGGGACTCAGGCCGACCGAATCGCCGCCCAGTTCAAGGTCCTGAAGATTTCGACCGGCGATCTGTTGCGCGAAGCGGTGCGGAATCAAACGAAGCTCGGGCTGGAAGCGAAGGGTTATATGGATCAGGGAAAGCTAGTCCCTGATTCAGTGGTGATCGGGCTGGTGCGCGATAAGCTCGCGGATCCAAGTTGCAGCAAGGGGTTTGTGCTCGACGGGTTTCCGAGGACGGTTCCGCAGGCCGAATCATTGGGGCAGGTCCTTGCGACTGCCAGGACACCGCTGCACCGGGTGGTCAACTTTCAGGTGCCTCGCATGGACGTGGTGCGGCGCCTTAGCGGGCGCCGGAGCTGCCCCAAATGCCAGGCCACCTTTCACGTGGATTTCGCCCCGTCGAAAAAAGGCGACGCGTGTGACCGTTGCGGGGAGCGGTTGGTGCAGCGCAGCGATGACAAGCCGGAGGCGATTGAGACGAGACTGAAGGTCTATGAAGAACAGACGGCGCCGCTGATTCGCCACTATCAGCAACAACGTCTCCTGTCTGATTTGGATGCGTCCGGTCCGGTCGAGTCGGTGTTCGAAGCGTTGTTCGGGGTGCTGGCGCCGTATCACGCCGTATGATCGTTCTGAAGACGCCAGAAGAAGTTGCCGTCATGGCACAGGCGTCGAAGGTGGTCGCTGAGGTTCTGGGAATCCTCATGCGAGCAGTGCGGCCCGGGATTACGACCGACGAGCTGGACAAGTTGGCGGAATCGGAGATCAGGGCGCGAGGGGCTCAGCCGGCGTTCAAGGGCTATCGCGGCTATCCGAAAACGCTGTGCGCGTCGGTGAATGAGCAGGTCGTCCATGGTATTCCCTCCAGGCGGGTGCTCAAGGAGGGAGATATCATCGGCCTCGATCTGGGGGCGATTGTCGGGGGCTTCTACGGCGATTCTGCTGTGACCGTCGGCGTCGGATCGATTGCCGATAAGACGGCGAAGCTGGTTCGGGTGACGGAAGAGGCGTTGGCGCTCGGTATCGAGCAAGCCGTGGTGGGAAATCGGTTGTCCGATATATCGCACGCCGTGCAGCGGCACGTGGAGTCGGCAGGCTATTCGGTTGTGACAGAGTTCGTGGGACACGGGATCGGCCGGCAATTGCACGAAGAACCGCAGGTGCCGAATTATGGAAGGCCGGGCCAGGGTCCCCGTCTCACTGCAGGGATGGTGCTTGCGATTGAGCCGATGGTCAACATGGGCGCCGCAGCGGTAAAGGTACTGGAAGACCGTTGGACGGCGGTGACGGCGGACGGCAGTTTATCGGCGCATTTCGAGCATACCATCGCGATCCAAGGGGCCGGACCGGCGCTGGTGCTCAGCAGGCTGTAGGGCGGTAGACGATGGATTGTCACTCGGAACGGAAAGGATAAGGGTTCGTGCCGAAGGAAGATATCATCGAAATCCAAGGCACCGTGGCTGAAACCCTTCCGAATGCGATGTTCCGTGTACAGCTCGACAACGGCCATAAGATTCTGGCCCATATCTCCGGAAAGATGCGCATGCACTTCATCCGCATTCTTCCGGGAGACAAGGTGACCGTGGAAATGTCGCCGTATGATCTGACTAGAGGGCGGATCACCTATCGGTTCAAGTAGGAGCGTTGAGAGATTATGAAGGTCAAATCATCCGTCAAGCCGATTTGTGCCAAGTGTAAAGTGGTTCGACGCCGGGGTGTTGTGCGTATTCTCTGCGAAAATCCGCGGCACAAGCAACGGCAGGGATAAGGGGGACGTATGGCTCGTATAGCCGGAGTGGATTTGCCCAGGGACAAGCGGTCCGATATCGGTCTTACCTATGTATTCGGGATCGGGCGCGCGTCGGCTCGGTACATTCTCGACAAGGCCGGGATCGATGGGGCGATTCGAGTCAAGGATCTGAGCGAAGACCAGATCGTCAAGATTCGTGAAATCATCGATGCGGAGTTCCAGGTCGAAGGAGACCTGAGGAAAACGTTTTCGATGAACATCAAGCGATTGATCGACACCGGGACCTACCGGGGGTTGCGGCATCGCAAGGGGCTGCCCGTGCGGGGCCAACGGTCGAAGACGAACGCGCGCACCAGGAAAGGACGGCGTGCCGGCGTCGGCAGCAAGCCTCGGCCGGCTCCTCGTCCGGCTCCGAGCGCATAACCGCTACATTGCAGGGAGCGTCACATGAGCGTCAAGAAGGGCAAGAAGAAAGAACGGCGGATCGTGCAGAGCGGCATCGCGCACGTGCAAGCCTCGTTCAACAACACGATCGTCACGATCACCGACATGAGCGGCAACACCGTCGTGTGGGCGAGCGCGGGCAACCAAGGATTCAAGGGGTCCCGCAAGAGCACCCCGTTTGCCGCGCAACGGGCGGGCGAAGCGGCGGCGCGGAAAGCCATGGAAAGCGGGATGCGGCAAGTCGACGTGTACGTGAACGGACCAGGATCGGGACGTGAATCGGCTATTCGATCTCTTCAAGGTGCGGGGCTTCGGATCAACCTCATTAGGGATGTGACTCCGATTCCGCACAACGGGTGCCGGCCGCCGAAGCGGCGGCGAGTATAAAAGCAGCAGGTTGAACGTTTGTCGTGAATCGCATGAACGGGGATGTCACGTTTGGCGAGTAACGATTGACGAGCAACGAGGAGGATGCAGTGGCAAAGTATCGTGGTCCGGTCTGTCGGTTGTGCAGGAGAGAAGGGGAAAAATTGTTCCTCAAAGGCTCCCGCTGCATGACGGAAAAATGTGCGATCGAGCGTCGGAGCTATCCGCCTGGCCAGCACGGGCAGGGACGGCAACGAACCTCCGACTACAGTCTCCAGCTGCGCGAGAAGCAGAAGCTGCGGCGCATCTATGGGCTTCAGGAACGGCAGTTCCGCGGGGTGTTCCAGCGGGCCGAGCGACAGACCGGCGTTACCGGCGAGGCGTTGCTGCGGCTGTTGGAAACCAGGCTGGACAACGTGGCGTACCGCCTTGGGTTCGGGGCGTCGCGGCGTGAAGCGCGGCAGCTGGTCAACCATGGGCACGTCACGGTAAACGGCAGAAAGAACAACATCCCCGGCGCGTTGGTCAAGTCCGGCGATGTGGTGGCCGTGCGTGAACGGAGCCGGAATCTTGTGTCGGTTCAGGCCGCTCTTGAATCGGTGGAAGGCCGAGGAATTCCCGAGTGGCTGGAACTCGACAAGGCGGGATTCAAAGGGACTGTTCGCGCTCTGCCGACAAAGGACCAGATTACGTTGCCGGTGAACGAGCAGATGGTGGTGGAATTATATTCACGATAACGGCGACTTCATACAGCGCCGTTCCCTCGCAGAATGCATCGCGTGGGGAATGAAGGCCGCTGACACAATGAAGGGGGACTCATGATCAAAGCGATGAAGGATTTCCAGATCCCGATGCGGGTCGAAGTCGACAAGGAAACGGCTTCTCCCACGTTTGGGCGGTTTTCCACCGAGGCCTTCGAGCGGGGTTTCGGAACAACGGTCGGTAATGCGTTGCGCCGCGTGTTGCTGTCTTCGTTGACCGGTGCTGCGGTGACCACGGTGAAGATCGAGGGCGTGCTGCACGAATTCTCAACGATTCCCGGCGTTACCGAGGACGTGACTTCGATTATCCTCAACGTCAAAGGATTGCGGTTGGCGCTCCACACGGACAAGCCGAAAACAATTCGTTTGAAGAAGAAGGGCCCCGGCGAAGCGAAAGGTTCGGACATCGTGCACGATGCGGATGTCACGATCTTGACTCCGAATTTACATATTGCCACGCTGGACAAGGATGCCAGCCTAGACATGGAGATGACTGTCAAGCACGGCCGCGGCTACGTGCCGGCCGAACGGAACAAGGAAGAAGGCTTGCCGATCGGCGTCATCGCCATCGACTCGATCTTTTCGCCGATTAAGCGGGTCAATTTTCATGTCGAGAATGCCCGTGTCGGTCGGATGACGGATTACGACAAGCTGACGTTGGAGATCTGGACGGACGGGACCATTTCGCCACGGGATGCTCTCTCGACAGCGGCAGGCATCTTGCGGGATCACGTCGATATCTTTATCAATCCGGAAGCGCGGGTGGAAGGCCGAGGCGAACTCGCGGGTGACGACGCGCAGCGCGAGGTGAACAAGAACCTCTTCCGCAGCGTCAACGAACTGGAATTGTCGGTGCGGGCGGCCAACTGCCTGAAGAACGCCAACATCAAGACGATCGCCGATTTGGTGCAAAAGACCGAAGCGGAAATGCTCAAGACCAAGAACTTCGGGAAAAAGTCGCTGAACGAGATCAAGGAAATTCTGACGGAGATGGGACTTGGGCTTGGGGTGAAGCTCGATTCCGTGCCAGCAAATGGGAATCCGAAGAGCGGCGAGTAACGAACGAAGAGGGGACCGTGCGCCACAGAAAAAAAGGCAGACAACTCGGGCGGCAGACCAAACACCGATGGGCGTTGTTTCGCAGTCTTGTGACGTCGCTGCTCGAACATGAGCGGATTGAGACGACCGAGGCAAAAGCGAAAGAGATCCGTGGTTTCACCGACCGGATGATCACGCTGGGGAAGGAAGGAACGCTGCCGGCGCGTCGCCGGGCGCTCAGTTTCCTTCGAAGCAAGGACGTGGTCTCCAAGTTGTTCAGCGACGTAGCGGGCCGATTCAAAGATCGACCGGGCGGGTACACCAGAATGGTCAAAACGCGACGGCGGATCGGTGACGGAGCCGAATTGGTCGCGATCGAACTTGTGGCTCGTCCTGATGCGGTACCGTCGAAAAAGTCAGCTCCTGCGAGCGCCGTAGAAAAACCGTAGTTAAATCCGTCCCTATGAGGCCTCGGGTCTTGTAGGGACGGACTTTCCTCTCCAACATCCCTTCTCCAGAATCATCGAGAGTATGGCCAGTGAGTTTACTTGGCCTGCCGCACATGCTACTATCGTGCCAGTGTAATTTTCATGCGAATAAGGCAGGTTAATGACGGTGTTGAGGCGGCTAGCTCAGCGTGGACTTCTGGCGCTCAGTATAATCTTGGCCTGCTATCTTGCTTACCTTCTCATGACCAACTCCGCTTCGACCCCCGCCCCTACGGCCGCCACGCCAGGGATGATCGATAAGGCCGATGCCACCATCTCCAGATTCACCTTTACCCAAACAAAGGGGGACCGAGTGCAATGGCAGGTTGATGCCAAGCAGGCTCGGCTGTTCGAGCAGGAGAAGCGGGCGCTTCTCGAGACGGTAGCCGTGACGCTTTTCGGGCAACAGGGAAAGGAGCTGACGGTTGAAGGGGACGAAGGCACGCTGGAAACCGACACCAAGAATTTCGTGTTGGCCAACCGCACAGAGCCGCTCGTGGTTCGCACGGAGAGCGGGTATGTCATCTATACGAATCATCTCGCCTGGACCGATGAGACGCGCCAGATCCGAACAAGCGATCACGTCCGCATCGTAGGGCATGGATTGGAAGTGACGGGGAAAGGCTTGCTTGGACGACTGGATACCGAAGAATTCGAAGTGCTTGAGGACGTACATGTCGATGTTGCGCCTGCGTCTTAGTCTTGCACTCGTCGCCACTGTCTTATGGGCGATCCCCTCCGGAGCCGTTCCGGCCAAGGGGAACACAGACCAGGCCGTCAGCACCACCATCACCTCGAAGAAGATGACGGTCAGGAACCATGACAATCAGGCGGTCTTTGAAGGGACCGTCGTGCTGACCAGAGGGACCCTCGTGGTGTATTCCGACCGCATGGTTGTCTCGTTCGGTCCGCCGAACATCGACAGTTCTGGCCAGGCGAAAGATCAGGATTCCGGTACGACGGGCCGGGTGAAGAAGGGGCCCGACACGGTGTCGAATAGGGCAGTCAACAAGATCGAGGCGACGGGCAGGGTTAAGATCGAACGAGAGAACGGGAATGCGACGTGTGAGAAAGCGATTTACTATCGAGAGGAAGACAAGATCGTGCTGACTGGCTCACCCGTCGCGTGGGAAAAAGGCACAAGAGTCAGCGGGAATCAGATCACGATGTTCTTGGCGGAGGACCGAAGCGTGGTCGAGGGCGGCTCGCACGTTCGTATCGAACCGGACGGGGGAACCAAGTGAACAGGATCGTCCCTGTGCGGGGAACGGATGAGAACATCAACTGGCAGCCGGCCGGTCAAGCAGTGTTGCGTGCCACCGATCTCGAAAAAAGCTTCCGGTCCCGCAAGGTAGTGAAAGGCGTCTCGGTCGAGGTTCGGGCCGGTGAAGTAGTCGGCCTGTTGGGCCCCAATGGGGCGGGCAAGACGACGATTTTCGACATGATGGTGGGACTGACGCAGCCGGACAAGGGCGAGATTACGCTTGATGAGGAAAGTCTGACGGACCTGCCGATGTACAAGCGGGCACGCAAGGGCATCGGCTATCTCCCCCAAGAATCTTCCGTCTTTAGACGGTTGTCCGTTCAAGACAATATTCTGGCAATTCTTGAAATGCTGGACTACTCTCGATCAGAACGTGCGGAACGGGTGGAGTTGCTCCTGAAAGAGCTGGATCTCGGCCACATCCGGACGAGCATGGCGTACGCGCTTTCCGGCGGAGAGCGCCGCCGCTTGGAGATTACCCGCGCGTTGGCGACGAACCCATCCTTCATGTTATTGGATGAACCGTTTGCCGGAATCGATCCGATCGCGGTGGCGGATATTCAGCAGATCGTCACTCGGTTGAAAGAGAAGGGAATCGGGATTCTGATCACGGACCATAACGTGCAGGAGACGCTGTCGATCACGGACCGGGCCTACATCATCAACGAGGGCTTGATTCTGGAGGCCGGGTCTCCGGAATCGATCGTGAAAAGCGAAACCGCACGTGCGGTGTACCTGGGGGATCGTTTCAAGCTGTAAGGGCGAGGCAGGTCGGCGATGAAACTACGTCTTGACTTAAGACTCAGCCAAAAACTCATCATGACGCCGCAGTTGCAGCAGGCCATCAAGCTCCTGCAGCTGTCCCGTCTGGAATTACAGCAGAGTCTGGCTCAGCACCTGATGGATAATCCCCTGCTGGACGAGCTTCCGGCCGAAGTGGAGGAGAATGAGGCCGGCACAGCAGATGAGCAGGCTGAAGAATCTGCAGCGACCGCATCGAGCAATACAGAAGCGTCCGAGCCCGACGAGGCCACTCCTGAAGAGCGAGAAACCCCTGATGAGGTCTCGGCTGCGGGATGGGAAGAGTACTTCGGAAGTGATCGGCGGACCGGCGGCGGCGAACGGCCGTCATCCGGGCAGGATGATTTCCCGTCCTATGAGCAAACGGTTGCCAAAGCGACGTCTCTGGAGGACCATCTTCTCTGGCAGCTGTCCTTGTCCGGCCTCTCCGACAGACAAAAAGTCATCGGTCGAATGCTGATCGGCAACATCGACGACGACGGGTACGTCCGAATGCCGCTCGCCGAAATTGTGAGTGGCACCGAATTCTCAGAGGCGGAAGCGGAGACCGTTCTTCGCGAGATCCAATGTTTTGATCCAACCGGCGTGGGTGCCCGAGACCTGCCCGAGTGTCTCTTGCTTCAACTGGGGCATCTCGGCCGCGGGCCGATTGGATCGCTCGGGGCGCGGCCAGGGGCGTTGAAAGGGTCCGTGGTCGAATCCATCGTTCAGCATCATCTCAAGGATCTTGAGAAGAAGCAGTATGCCAGGATCGCCAAGGCGCTGGACGTGACCTTGGATGAGGTGTTGCAAGCCACAAAAGTTATTGAGGCGCTTGAGCCAAAGCCAGGTCGTCCCTTCGCCAGTACCCAGAACTATGTCATCGTGCCGGACGTATTTGTTGTGAAGAACGAGGGTGAGTGGGTGGTGCTCTTGAATGACGAAGGGCTCCCTCGCATGAGAATCAGCCCCTACTACAAGCAACTGATGGCGTCAGGCCAGGGTGGTTCATCCGAAACCAAAGCCTATCTCGATGAGCGGCTGCGTGCCGCGCAATGGGTGATCCGCAGCATTGAACAACGGAACAAGACGATCGTCAAAGTGGTGTCGAGCATCGTCAAATTTCAAGAGCAATTCTTCGAGCACGGGGTGCAATGCTTAAAGCCGCTTGTGCTGAAGCAGGTGGCGGAAGACATCGGCATGCACGAATCGACGATCAGCAGGGTGACAGCCAACAAGTACATGTATTGTCCCCAAGGCATGCTGGAGTTGAAATTCTTCTTCAACGCGGGACTCCAACGGGCGGACCAGCCGAGCGACATGCTGTCGTCTGTTACGGTGCGTGAAATGATTCGCAAGATGGTCGCGTCTGAGGATGCGCGCCGGCCTTTGAAGGACGAGGAGATTGCGGCCCGCCTGCGCGAACAGCAAGTCTTGATTGCGCGGCGAACTGTGGCCAAGTATCGGGCGGAAGAGAATATCCCCCCGGCGACACAGCGCAAGCGGTTCTTTTAAATGGGTTGGTTTTCGCCGGCGGGCATATGCCCGTGGCCCGTATGGGAGGGAGCAGGGACTAGGTTAGCGCGTGCTGTCGGTGTTCGGAGGAGTTGGGAGCATGAAGATCACGGGGCGGCATCTCAGTGTAACACCGGCGTTGAGGCGACACGTGCGGGAGCGGTTCGAGCGTTTGGAGAAGTACGGCGTTCCGTTGGACCGGATTCAAATCGTCCTTGGGGTCAACAAGCTGCAGCATGTGGCGGAAGCGGTCTTCGGACTCGGTGGAAAGAGATTTCAAGCCAAGACGTCCACCCGAGAGATGTACGTGACGATTGATCAGTTGGTCGAACGGCTTGAGGCCCAAATTCGGAAGCACAAGGATCGACGGACGGAGCATAAAGGGCGGAAGGATCGCTCTGCCTATGGAGGAGGGATAGAGGAATCGGGTCGGCCGCGCATCGAGGTCATCCGTCCGAAGATCTCGGTGTTGTCACGGGAGACGGCCAAAGACCGGCTCGATTCGCGTCCGGGATCGTTGATGTTCTACACCTGCGTGGACACGGGAAAACTTCAGGTCCTTCAACGCGGGGAGAACGGCCAAGTGGTCTTGATCGATCCGTGAGGAGTTCGCTGCATGGCCGGTCTGAGGCTCGTTATCATCAGCGGACTGTCCGGTTCGGGTAAGTCCCATGCCCTGAAATGCTTTGAGGATGTCGGGTACTTCTGCATAGACAACCTCCCGCCGGCACTCTTACCCACTTTCGTCGAGCTCTGCCATCAGCAGGGCGGAGAGATCAAGAACGTCGCCCTCGGCATTGATGTCCGCGAGAGAGTGTTTTTTGCCGATCTCGTAGGGGTTCTAGAGCGTGTGAGGTCGCTCGGCCATGCGGTCGAGCTGATTTTCTTTGAGGCGCGGGAAGAGGTCCTCGTTCGTCGCTTCTCGGAATCACGAAGACCGCATCCACTTTTGCCCGAACTCCCGATTCTCGAAGGAGTCAGGGTCGAGAAAGAACGGCTAGCGGACCTTAAACGGCATGCCGACCGAATCGTTGATACTTCAGACCTGACAGTCCATGAATTGCGCGATTTGCTTGTCAGGCAATTTGACCAGGATCGGTCCCCCAAACGGCTGACGATTTCGTTGATCACTTTCGGGTACAAGTTCGGAGTGCCCTACGACATTGATCTCCTCTTCGACGTGCGATTTCTCAAGAACCCGTTTTTCGTGCCCGATCTCAAGCCGTTGACCGGCGAGGATCCCCGCGTGAGAGCCTACGTTCTTACGGATGCTGACGCGATCGAGTTTCTGCGGCAGCTGGACCAGCTCTTCAAATTCCTCATCCCCTTGTTCGAGCGGGAACGGCGAAGCTACCTCAATGTGGCGATTGGTTGCACAGGAGGCCGTCACAGGTCGGTCTCCATCGCAAAGCGGCTCCAGGAAAGCTTCGCCGCAGCCGGCCACAACGTGAAGCTCATTCACCGCGACCTCAATAAGTAGAAGCTATGCCGGTCGTCTCCGGCCGCTAAGGGCTTTTACGTCCATTTAGTAATACCACCATTCGCATTTTCTCCGGTTTCCTTGACAGTGAGACGGTATGAACTATACTTAGCCTGTGCGTACTGAGAATTACGTTCAGCAATGGCTCTGCGATGCCATAACGGAACGAAGAAAGACCCTTCGGAGAACGCTGGACAGCCTGCTTCTGCAAGAAAGCCGAAAATGATTTGTCCCTTTCGCGAAGTCATGTAGAGTCTGAGGCACGTATGCTGAATTCCTTTAAGAGTTTGGTCGAAACAGACATCTTTTCGATGCTGACCCCCAAGCGGCAGTTGGTGGGGTTGGACATCGGATCGAGTGGAATCAAGCTCGTGCAATTGAAGGAAAACCGAGGTCGATACATCCTTCAGAAATTCGGGGTCAAGCCGCTGGAGCCTGAAGTGATCGTCGATGGTACCGTGATGGACGAAGGCCGGGTGGTCTCCGCCATCAAGGAGCTTTTCGAAGAATTGAACGTGAAGGTGAAGCAGGTCGCAGTGTCGATTTCCGGCCATGCCGTCATTATCAAAAAGATCAGCCTTCCACCGATGCCAGATGATGAGTTGGAAGGCCAGGTCAGATTAGCTGCAGAACAATATATTCCGTTCGATATCAACGAGGTGAATATCGATTTCCATGTGCTCCCAGCTTCCGAGGGAGATGCGGATGCGCAGGGAGAGATGTCGGTTATTCTCGTTGCGGCCAAGAAAGACAAGATCAATGAACTGACGGAATTGGTCAAAGGCGCCGGATTGTATCCTATCGTCATGGATGTCGATGCCTTCGCTATCGAGAACATGCACGCGATCAATTACCCCGTGTCTCAAGACGATACCAGTGCCTTGGTCAATATCGGTGCGAGTGTAATGAACATCAACATTGTGCGGGGAGGCGTGTCGGTTTTTACACGTGACATCCCAATCGGAGGCAACCGTTATACGGAAGCCATTCAACGGGAGTTGGGACTCTCGTACGAAGAAGCCGAGGAGACAAAGAAGGGTGTCCGGTCGGCAGGAGCCAATCAGGCCGTGGTGACGGGAGTGCTGGATAGTGTGAACGCCGAAGTGGCATCAGAAATTGCCAGGACAGTGGACTACTTCAAGTCAACTATGTCGGATGCCGAGGTGCAACACGTCTTGCTGTGCGGCGGGGGAGCGCAGGTGGCAGGTCTTGAACAGCAACTGCGCGATCGGATGCAAGCGGTCGTTGAAATTGCCAATCCCTTCGCCGAGGTGGATACGGCAGGGAGCGACCTCGACCAAGCATCGCTTGCCGAACTGGCTCCTATTGCCGCGGTAGGTGTGGGTTTGGCGCTTAGATCGGTAGGGGATCGATGATACGGATAAACTTACTACCCGGTCCGAAGGGTCGAAAGGCAAAGCCGCAGTATGATGTCCGAGCGCAGGCTTTGCTCGGTGTGGGGCTCGTGCTGGTGACACTCGCAGGATGCTGGTGGTATTCCGCTTCGCTTGATGAAGAGTTGGAGGTAAAGCAGATTGAAAAGGGAGAGAAGACCAAACAGGTTGCCTCGTTGAATGAACAAGTGAAACAGGTGGCGGACTTCGAACAGCGGAAGAAGCATCTGGAAGATAAGAACCGCATCATCGATCAGCTGGAGAAATCCCGAGTTGGGCCTGTAAAGGTCTTAGACCACGTGAGTCAGAGTCTTGACCCGTTGAAGCTGTGGTTGGTTCGAGTCGCTGTCACTGGACAGAATATCGATCTGGAGGGTCGAGCCCTTTCCAACGACGACGTTGTTGAGTTCGTGAACAACCTCAGACGGACCGACTATTTCACCAATATCGATCTCCAGGAGAGCCGCTCCGCTCTAGAGAGTCAAATCAGCGTGTATCAATTCAAGATGGGTTTCCGGCTGAAGGGATAAGAGATGACGAAGCCCACGATCAACCTGGAAGTCTTGCGTTCGATTCCCTTGGTCCAGAAGGTCGGGCTTTTGGTCCTAGTGCTTGCCGGCTTAATCGTGGGGTTTTACTACTATGTCGTGGAGCCGAAGACCACAGAAATTGCCGCTCTTCAGGCAGATATCGCCAAGTTGGACGCGGATATTCAGACGCTGACCATCAAGGTGAAGCACCTCGACGAATTGATCGCTGCAAACAAACAGCTGGAAATTGAGTTGGCAAAGAAGAAAGAGCGCCTTCCGCCGGAAGAGGAAGCCGTGATGCTGCTCAAGCAAGTGTCTGATCTCGCTATCCGATTAGGGCTGGACATCAAGCTGTGGCGGCCGACGGCCAAGTCTGAAGACCCCTCGAAGCTTTTCGTGCGTATGCCCGTGAGTGTTGAAGTGGCAGGTGGCTACCACACGGCCGCACTGTTCTTTGACCGAATTAACAGCTTGCCAAGGATTATCACGGTGTCGGGACTGAAGATGGGCAGCCCGAAAGTGGAAAAGGGGCGCATTGTTACCCAAACGGTGTTTGACCTTATAGCCTATGCTGCTCCGCAGGAGATGCCGGCAGCCGCCGCCGCACCGGTGAGTGTAAAGAAATGAGGGACGGGAAGACTTTGGGGACCTTGCAATTCGTTCAACTGCCGACGTGTGAAAAATGAGTGACCGGATGAAAATTAATCCTTACGTTACTGTGATTCTCGGTTGTGCCGTTGCGCTGGCGTTGGCCGAAGGGGCAATAGGCGCTCAGCCGTTAGGATCCGTCCTCAGACAGGTAGCACCGATGAGGCAGGATTCTTTGAAGGTGCCGGCGCCCAACGACCTCCCCAAACAAGCACCGGCCTTGTCGCCGGCCGCGTCTCTGCCGGAGCCTGTAAACGGTTTGGATGGAGCAATGCAGACAGGAAGTTCTCCGACAGTCACCGGCTATGACCCCTCTGGGCGGCGTGATCCATTTGCGCCTGTCTTGCAGCAGTTGTCTCCCGGCCAAGTGGATCTTACGCTCCCGCCGTTGCAGCGGGTTGGCCTCACGGATATGAACTTGATCGCCGTAATTTGGGGTGCATATGGATATACGGCGATGGTCCAGATGCCGGATGGTAATGGCTATTCGGTTAGGAAAGGCACCAGGATCGGTCCTAACAATGGAATTGTCAGCGCCATTACCGAGAAGGGAATAGTCGTCCAAGAGCGATTCACCGATGTGTACGGAAGAAAACAGGAACGAGAATACGTCAAGCTTCTCCATCCGAAAGAGGCCTCAGAATGAAACCTAAAGCGATCAAGTTACCTGGTGTCCTCCGGATCGTTTCAGCCGTCGGAGCCCTGAGTTTCCCGCTGGCAGCGCCCTCAATGGGGGCCGTCGTCGGTCAGGGCGGTGCGGAATTCGATCCTGCCTCCGTCCATCTTGCTGCAGATTATTCGGGGACTTCTCCGGAGAAACAAGCGGCGCTGATATTGACCGCAATCGATGTCCAGCAAGATCCAGCCGCGGTGAAGGTTGTGATCTCCGGTGACGGTACGTTGACTCCGGAATTGACGCTCATCGAGGAGAACAGACTCGTGTTGGATGTTCCGCGAGTGGCTTCGGCTATCCGGAAACCAATCATAAAGGTAAATCACCAGATCCTGAATAAGATCCGGTTGGGGTACCACGTCGACAAGGTACGGGTCGTGTTTGATCTGGCGAGCAGGGCGACGCATTCGATCGAAACCTCCCCAGGGTCGATCGTAGTAAGTCTGAAGCCCGCTCCTCAACCACGGGCCACGAGCGAGCCGGCAGATTTGCACGGTGAAATGGTCCAGCAGGCCATGATGAAGGAGCCTGCGGCGAGCTTTGCTGCCTCTGTGAAGGGTCGGCCCTCAATTCAGAAGGCTGTCCGCCAGTCCCACCGGTTGCCGGTCGGGTTCCAGGCTCGTCCAGTCCAGATGATGAGTGAGATGGATTCAGGAGAGAAGCCTGCTCCAAAGGAGGACTTGGTCCTGGGCGAAACCCGTTACGTCGGGCGCAGAATCTCTCTCGATTTTCAACAGGCGGATATCAGCAATGTCCTTCGTCTTATCGCAGAGGTCAGCGGGTTCAATATCGTGGTAGGTGAAGGAGTCAAGAGCAAAGTAACCATGAAGCTGGTCAGTGTGCCATGGGACCAGGCTCTCGACATGATTTTGAAAATGAACGGACTGGGGAAGATTAAGCAAGGGAATATCCTCTGGATCGATTCATTGTCGAACATCGCCAAGCAAGAGGACGATGAAGCACGGGCAAAGGATGCCAAGATCAAAGCGGAGCCGCTGGTCGACCGGGTATTTTATGTCCGGAATCTCCAGGCTCAAGAGCTTATGACATCCCTGCGGCAGAATTTGAGCGCCAGAGGGACGATGCAGATCAGCCAGGGCACAAATGCGTTGATTGTGAGGGACACCGAATCGAAGATGGAGGTTCTCAAACAACTCATCGACGGATTGGATTTGCAGGTGCCCCAAGTTCAAATTGAAGCGCGCATTGTACAGGCCGATACGACCTATTCGCGCTCGCTCGGCGTTCAATGGGGGGTGCAAAACGTAAACCAACTGGGACCGTCGTTTGGTGTGGCTAACTTCAAGTCGGGAACCGTGGGTGCATTCGGGAACCAAACGTCAGATTTTCTCGTTAACCTTCCAGCCACCGTCGGTGGATTGGTCAGCACCCCGGGGGTCGGTTTCACCTTTGGAAGAACTGACGGGGCGTTGCTTGACGTCAGGCTCTCTGCGGGCGAGCTGTTGGGGTTGAGCAAGGTCATTGCGGCGCCGAAGGTGACGACGCTCGACAAGCGAGAGGCGAAGATTTCGCAGGGTGAATCGATCCCATTCCAAACCACCTCACTTCAGGGAACCCAGACTACGTTTGTGGATGCCAACCTTGAATTGAATGTCACGCCTCAAATCACGTCGCGTGATCCGAAGGAAGTCGGCAAGCAGATCCTCATGCGTGTCCGTGCAACGAGAAACGCGGTGGGCGCCCGCAGCAACCCGGCCGGACCCAGTATCGACCGGCGTGAAGCAAACACCCAGGTAATCATCCGAGACGGAGAAACCATGGTGATCGGCGGCGTCTTCATCGATACGCAGAACAACAACGTCACCGGTGTTCCGTACTTGTCGCGTGTGCCCGTACTTGGCTGGCTCTTCAAACAGAAATCAGAAACAGTGGCGAAGCAGGAACTCCTTATTTTCATGACGCCAACCATCGTCAAGTCTCTGTAGTGCGGAGTCTAGGCGCTGCTCTTTCGGATCGGCCCCTGGATTGGGGCTGGTCCGATTCCCCGTCAACTAAAGGCTAGAGTCGCGGCATAAAGCGGCATAAAGATGCCTGAGGCTCTAGCTCATCTGTAACCCTCCGTTTTGCATCACACCCCTGGGATCGAGCGTAGTCATCCCTATTCATGACTGGGATCGTCGCCGATGCCAGCCCGCCGACGATGTTCATGTTCCCAGGACTTTGTGATACTATCCGCCCTACCCTTATCCACAGCCAATTGGCGGAGAGATCGGGCGTATGGGTGTGTCGAACGAGCAAGTGGTTCCTGTATCCCTAGGAGAGAGGAGCTACGATATCCTCCTCAAGCCGGGTTCACTGACCACGGTCGGGACTCTCTTGCGTCAGCTTGCAGGCTCGGACAAGGTAGGGATTGTCACCGATCGAAATGTCGGTCGTAGGTTTCTCAAGCCAATCTCCCGATCTCTGAAACAGGCCGGTTTTGACGCTTTCCCGGTTGTCCTCCCTCCCGGGGAGCGGTCGAAAACACTGCGCACAGTCGAGGTGATCCTCGACAGGTTGGCCAAGTTCCGATTTGAACGCCGATCGTTACTACTGGCGCTGGGCGGTGGCGTCATCGGTGACCTGACCGGCTTTGCGGCTGCGATCTACCAGCGCGGGATTTCCTTTGTCCAAGTTCCGACCACGCTCGTGGCTCAAGTGGATTCCAGTGTCGGCGGGAAAACGGGTGTTGACCATCCTTTGGGTAAGAATCTCATTGGCGCGTTCCATCAGCCGCGTGCGGTATATATTGATCCGCACACACTCCGGACTCTTCCGAGGCGCGAATGGATTGCCGGCTTGGCGGAAGTGATCAAATACGGCGTGATTGCGGATGAGAAGTTCTTCGATTTTCTCGAGAGTCACATGGGGGAGCTGTTGAGTCACCAGGAGGCGGCGGTCATGCATGTGATCGCCAGGTCTTGTGAGATTAAGGCCGAAGTCGTTGCGAAAGATGAGCGGGAATCAGACCGCCGTAGGATCCTCAACTATGGGCATACGATTGGACATGCATTGGAAGCCATCGGGGGATACAAACGGTTGATTCATGGTGAGGCCGTCGGCATTGGCTTGGTACAAGAGGCCTACCTGGCGGCACATTTAGGGTTGTGTCAGGAAACTGTAGCTGAGCGGATTCACTGTCTGGTAAAGAGGGCAGGATTGCCGCATCAGATGCCGAAAGGCTCCTTCCGATCGCTGTGGGCGGCGATGCAGCAGGATAAGAAAGTCATTGCAGGAGAGGTGATGGGAGTCTGGCCGGTTCGAATCGGGGAAGTGACAATCCGTCGTTTGGATCGGGACAGCTGTGCAGCCTGGTATCGGCGGCAAGAGACGAAGCGGCGTTAACGAAGGATGAATTCGGCCGGCGAAGCGTCTACCGTTCATGGGCGCGATCAATCAGGTAGGTAGGGAATGGGCACACGAACGCAGTCTGTGGCGCAGCTCGAGCAGTCGCTCCGAGAGAAAACCCGGGAAGTGGATGTCCTTCACCGAATTACGGATTCAATCAGCAACACGCTCGATCTCGAATCGGTCCTCAGACATATCGTCGACGTTGTGGTTGAAGTCACCAAAGCCGACGCGTGCCTGCTCTATCTGCTGTCGGACGGCCGAGATGAACTCATTCTCCGTGCATCCAAGAATCCCCATCCGAAATTGATCGGGCGTATCACGATCGGGATGGGCGAGGGCATCACCGGTTGGGTCGCCCGGGAGCGGACTCGCGTCGTAATACCGAGTAATGCAAGCGACGACCCTCGGTTCAAGTTCTTCCACAATCTTCCTGAGGACCGCCATCAGGCTTTTGTATCTGTCCCGATCATGGCCAAGAAAGAAGTGGTGGGCGTGATCAACGTCCAGCACAAAAGGCCGAAACGTTACCGGCCCGATGAACTCGCCTTGCTGTCCACGATCGCCAATCAGGTCGGGGGAGCTATCGAAAATGCGCGCTTGTACGATCAGATGCGCCGGAAGGCTCTTCAGGTAGAAACCCTGTCACAAGTCTCGGAGACCGTGGCGTCCAGCCGATTGATTGAAGACGTGCTCCAGCTTCTTGTGACCATGACGGCTCAAATGATGAATTCCAAAATCTGTTCGATCATGTTGCTCGATGAGGCGACAGGGGAGCTTCGCATCGAAGCCACGCAGAGCCTGAGTGAACAGTATCGGCGCAAGCCGAACCTCAAGATCGGTCAGAGCATCAGTGGACGGGCGGTGCAAGAGCGTCGTCCGATCATCGTCGCAGACGTCACCGCCGAACGCGACTATATGTATCCGGAAATGGCGAAGAAGGAAGGGCTCTGCTCGTTGCTGTCGGTTCCGATGATGGTCCGGGAAAAAGCCGTCGGCGTCATCAATAGCTACACTTCTGTCCCGCACGGATTTACGAGCGAAGAGGTTAGACTCCTCCAAGCCATCGCCAATCAAGCCGCCATCGCGATTGAACACACGACGTTGCTGGAAAAATCGTTCGAGATGCAAGAGGCGCTGGCCGTCCGCAAGCTCCTGGAGCGGGCGAAAGGGTACCTCATGCGCTCAAAGAAACTGACGGAAGAAGAGGCCTTCAAACTGATCCAACGGCAGAGTATGGACTTGCGGAAGTCCATGCGTGAAATCGCGGAAGCCGTGCTCTTGGCTGGCGAACTCGACGAACGTGCAAGCCAACATCGGGCGTGAACCGAGCAGCGGGGCCGTCTTCGGACAAGCGGTCTGCGTGGACATCGTGAGGAGCCTAAATGTTCCAATGGGGAAAGGTCGTGCTGGTGTGCGGCCGCTGCTGGCCGGGATCGTGTTTTGGGGGCTGGCCGGGTGTGCCACTGGAAACTATACTCCATTGGCACAGGCGGAGAAGAATGAAGTCGAACAACTTAAGGAGAATGTGTATCGAGTGGAATATCGCGTCAGTGCGTTGACTCCACAGGAACAGCTCGATGTTTTCTTGCGACGGCGCTGTGCGGAACTGACCCTCCGGGAAGGCTATGACTATTTTCATCTTGCTCAACGGGCCGATGTAGTCGCCCTCACGAGGCGGACCTCGATGACAGTGACGATGTTCAGGGGAAGGATGCCGTCCGGCGCATCCGATCTCTTTGACGCGAAGGAGTTGCTCGCCTCTTCCAGCGAAGGAGTAAATTCTCGTCAGATCAAAGCAACGGAATAAGCCACTCGTCGCGAGGAGCTAGGGTGACTGGTTGTGGGGGGCTGTCGTATTCTTTTGTAGCCTCGGCTCGCCCAACTGTTTCTTGAGTGTTTCCAACTCCGCTTTCATGGACTCCAGCTCCTGCGCCTGCCGGTCCATCGTGGCTTTCATGTCATCCAGGTTCTGCGGCTGGGTCGGCGAGGGTTTTGCGCTGGTCGTCGGGACAGGGCTCGCTCCCTTTGCCGCATGATCGGCAGCGAGTCGGCCGTACTCGACGGCCAGACGGGGGGTACCGCTGGTCTCGCTCTCCATCCAATTAGGTGCGCTGGCTGCGGAGGCCTGGGCTGATTCCGGCGTGAACAACAGAACATAGATTGGCAGACTTTCATCTCGGTCTCTAAGCGTGGAACGATAGTGTGTGATGGTAAATCGCATCACAGGACCGTCGACAAACAGCGAGCCAGCCGTCGCTTCCTGCTCGGACCCCAGTCGAAACTTCACGTAGTGGCTGGAGTCAGCTTGGAGTAGGGCATTGACGATGGCCGGCGCCAGCGCAGCAGCCTCCGACTGTGAGAACAGGGGGCTCGGTTTGATCGCTCTGGGGGCCGAATCGGCTTCGGCCGGGATAATACCGATGCGAATCCCTGAGAGGATGCGAACCATTACGTCCTGGTCCACCACGGCTGGATGGCTAGCCCTGGCGGACTGTGCCGCGCCAAGAAATCTTCCGGTCGCTCCGCGTTGCGTGAAGGCGGCCAACGTGACGACGCCGTTGGGCACGTCTTTGATAAGAAGTTGGTTCGACGGGCCTCCACAGGCTACGGTGAGCGAGAGCAGGCTGAGCGAAATGGCGCAGGTTGTTCGAGTGAAAGGGGTTGGTACCATAGCAGGTGAAGCAAGTCTAACATAGCAATTGTATGGAGTCTGCTCCCAACTCTGTGGGTAGAGTCGGTCGGTCCCCATTGACAGATTAGAACGTCCGTTGCTATAACTTCCCCCGCATCGCGGGGACAACGGAGTCCGCGCAACACGACTGATTCTGGTAGGACAACGACGTCCTCCGGCCTCCCGTTTCAAGACGGGAACGCTCGGAGGATTTTTTTTTAGCCGATGTAAACGGAGCGCTGTCAGTGCGGACACTTCGAATCGCCATGGCCCAGGTTAATCCGCGTGTGGGCGACATCTCGGGAAACCTGCGCTTGGTGAAGGAATGGATCAAGGCGGCGCGTCAGTCGAAAGCGGACGTCGTTGCATTCCCGGAATTAACCGTGACGGGCTATCCACCAGAAGATCTGCTGCTCAAGCCGCGCTTCATAGAGGACAACCGGAAGGGGATCGACGAGATTGCCAAGGAGTGCCGGGGTATCGTGGCCGTAGTCGGTTACGTGGGGCAGGGCCTTCACGGTCACGGCCAAGTGAGAGCTCATGCTTCGAACATCGTTGCAACGGGACAGCATGAGTTGTCCAATGCCGCGGCGGTTCTCTCGGAAGGCCGGCAGGTCGCAACGTACCGCAAGTGGTTGCTCCCCAACTATGGCGTGTTCGACGAAAGTCGGTATTTTCATCCGGGTCGACATGTCTCGCTCATCACGCTTCGGGGTGTCACTATCGCCGTGAACATCTGCGAAGACATCTGGCTTCCTGACGGACCGACTCGCCTTCAGGCCGCCGCCGGCGCGGAGGTTGTCGTGAACATCAACGCCTCGCCGTTCCACATCGGCAAAAGCCGCGCGCGCGAACAGATGCTGGCCACACGTGCGAGGGAGAACGGCGTCATCGTCACCTATACCAACACAATCGGGGGACAGGACGAACTGGTGTTTGACGGAAACAGCGTCATCGTCGACCACACAGGAGAGGTGATCGCCCGTGGAAAGGCGTTCGAAGAAGATCTCATCGTGGCGGATCTCAACGTCGATGCGGTTGTGCGCAGCCGCATGGCGCAAGGGCGGAAGAAACGGTTCACGGCGTCAATGGCCGCAACGGTCGATCGGATTGTCCTGAAGGCGCCGGGAGCCTCAACCAAACGGGCGCGCGTCGCCGGTCCACTGACGCCGCTGCTGGGAGAACTGGACGAGGTATATCAGGCACTGGTTGTCGGTGTTCGGGACTACGTGCGGAAGAACGGGTTCAAGAAAGTCCTCATCGGTCTGAGCGGCGGTGTCGACAGCGCATTGACGGCAGCCATTGCCGTCGACGCCCTCGGATCGCAGAACGTCATCGGTCTGTTCATGCCGTCCCCCTTCACCTCCGTGGAGAGCGGGGAAGAGGTGGCCGAACTCGCGCGACGATTGCGAATTGCCTTTCAGACGATTCCCATTACACCGACGTTCCAGGCCTATCGGCAGGCCCTTGCACTGGCGTTTGAGAACAAACCGGTCGATACGACGGAAGAGAATCTCCAGGCCAGAATCCGCGGCAATATCCTCATGGCCTTCTCGAACAAGTTCGGCCATTTGGTGCTCACGACTGGCAATAAGAGCGAAATGAGCGTGGGGTATGCGACGCTGTACGGCGACATGGCCGGCGGGTTTGCCGTGATCAAGGACGTGCCGAAAACCATGGTGTATGCCCTGGCGGCCCTCCGCAACCGGTCGGGAAGGGAGGCGGTCATCCCCAAGCGCACGATCGATCGGGCGCCGACGGCGGAACTGCGTCCCAACCAAAAGGATGAAGATAGTCTGCCGCCCTATCCGATACTCGATCCGATCCTCAAAGCCTACGTCGAGGAAGATCGATCGCTCGAAGAGATTGTCGCGATGGGATTCGACCGAACGATTGTGGCCAACGTCATGGGGATGGTTGATCGCAGTGAATACAAGCGGAGGCAGGCGCCGATCGGGATCAAGATCACCCATCGCGCCTTCGGGAAGGATCGGCGTATGCCGATCACAAATGCGTATCGATAGAGAATGAGGTGTCGCTCAATGATGAGCGGCGGCTCAGGGAGGGCGGCGAGGAGGCCGTCCGGTCTGGAGGTCTTGACTCCAGGCATGACAGTCAATTCGGGGATGGAGTGGGAGGAGGAGGGCATGAATAGTTTGCGGAGCTTGATGTGCGCTGTAATAGTCGTGGCCGTCTGTATGCTCGGGACCGGGCCGGTTCAGGCCGGGATGGCCGACGACCTGATGGACACGACGAAACATCCGGTGTCGGTGACGATGGCCATGCAGGCCGACAGCTTCTTCGGGTTCAACCCGGCCGTCTACGGCACCTACGGGCTCACGGAGAACGTGGCCCTGGCCTTCGGATTCACCTACTGGACCCAGATCTCCGGCATCGGGGTACACGACAACAACCCCTGGCTGCAGACCGACATCGGGTTGAACTTCACGCTCTTAGACAAGCGCCTGTCGATCACCCCGATGATCGGCTTCGTCCATGGCCAACTACTCTCCTCCCGGGGCGGGTTCTTCCCGAACGGGGGCGGCAGCGTGAACGAACGGACGACGGCCTTCGAAGGGGCGGTGCCGAGCCTGACGATGAACTACCTGGACGACCGGTTCGAGGGGGAGTTCTACATGGGCTACTACAAGGCGATCCGGAGCGAGGGGGGGAGCCCCAGCGACGGGGGGGCGATCTGTCCGAACGTGGGGACGGGCGGCGGCAACTGTCTGGGGGCCAATGCGGGGGGTGGCCGGGGGACCTGGGACTTTCTGCACTGGTGGGTGAATGCGGGGTACCGGGTCAACAGCGTGTTCTCGGCGGGGGTGCACTATGAGCAGCTGTTGACGACACGGGACAACAGCAGTCCGACGGCGCAGCAGGACTACTACCGGTGGCTGGGGCCGTATGTGGAGTTGAAGCTGGCGGGGGGGATGGCCTTCCGGTTCACGGCCGGCCACGACTTCACCGACAACCAAGATTTCTATAAGTTGAAATTTACGAAGACGTTCTAAGCTGACAGGGTGGAGAGAATGGTGGGAGGAGACCTTCCTCCCGCCGTTCTCGTGTTGCACGACTGCGAAGGAGGCAGACCGCAATGGCTCGTCGTCTAAATGGGATAGCCGCTCTCTTCGGCCTGTGGCTGCTGATCGGGTTGTTCGATCCGGGTTTATCCTTGAGCCAAGGCCAGCCGTTGTCACCCAAGATCGATACAGGAGATACCGCCTGGGTACTGGTCTCCTCTGCATTGGTCTTGGTCATGTTGGTGCCGGGGCTGGCGCTGTTTTACGGCGGGTTGGTCCGGAGCAAGAATGTGTTGGGCACGGTCATGCAGAGCTTTGTCATTCTCGCCGTGGTCAGTCTGCTCTGGATCGTGATCGGATACAGCTTGGCCTTCGGTCCGGACAAGGGCGGCATAATCGGGGGGCTGGAATGGATCGGACTGAACGGAGTCGGCGCCGAGCCGCATCCAACCTATGGTCCGACGATTCCCCATCAGGCCTTCATGTTTTTCCAGTTGATGTTTGCCGCCATAACGCCGGCGCTGATCGTTGGTGCGATCGCGGAACGCATGAAGTTCAGCGCCATGGTGGTCTTCTCTCTGCTCTGGTCCCTCCTGGTGTATGTGCCTCTTGCCCATTGGATTTGGGGTGGGGGTTGGCTGGCAAAGATGGGTGCGCTCGACTTTGCGGGCGGGGCTGTGGTGCATATCAGCTCCGGGGCCTCGGCGTTGGTTTGTGCGATCGTCCTGGGAAAGCGTCGCGGGTATGGGGCGGATTACATGGCTCCTCATAACCTGCCGATGACCTTGTTGGGTACCGGGTTGCTCTGGTTCGGTTGGTTTGGATTCAACGGCGGCAGCGCACTGGGAGCCAACGGGGTAGCGATTTCCGCGATGCTGGCCACCCATGCCGCGGCGGCGATGGCAGCGGTGGTCTGGTGCCTGGTCGAATGGCGTCACCGGGGCAAGCCGACGGTCCTGGGCGTGGCAAGCGGAGCGGTGGCGGGATTGGCGACGGTGACCCCGGCATCGGGCTATGTCGGGCCATTCCCGGCAATTGTGATCGGTGCGGTCGCCGGCCTGGCCTGCTACTTCGCAATTGTGTGGAAGGGGCGATTCGGCTATGATGACTCGCTTGACGTCGTTGGAATTCACGGTGTCGGCGGGGTGCTCGGCATCCTAGTAACTGGTTTGTTCGCAAGCAAGCTCGTAAATCCCGGCGGCGCGGATGGGCTATTCTTTGGGAATCCCGGTCAGTTCGGCGTCCAGCTGGTGACGGCTCTGGCCGCGGCGGTGTTTTCTGTGGTCGGAACCTTTGTGATTCTGAAACTCGTCGATGGCATGACGGGGCTCCGTATCACGCCGGACGAAGAATCGACGGGTCTGGATCTCAGTCAGCACAACGAGCGAGCCTACTCGTAACGCGAACCGAAAGCGGACGTTTCTGTCCACGAATTGAAATTCTGTCGACTGTGAGCCATTCCAGGAGGCGGCCATGAAACTGATTGAAGCGATCATCAAACCCTTCAAGCTAGATGAAGTGAAGGATGCCTTGCTGGAGATCGGGATCCAGGGTATGACGGTCACGGAGGTGAAGGGATTCGGTCGCCAAAAGGGGCACAAGGAAACATACCGCGGCCAAGAGTATACGATCGAGTTCGTGCCGAAGGTAAAGCTGGAAGTGGCCGTGCAAGACAACCAGGTGCCGCGCGTGTTGGAAACGATCTCCCGAGCGGCCAAGACGGGCAGCATCGGAGACGGAAAGATCTTCGTCCGGGATCTGAGCGCGGCCGTGAGAATCAGGACGGGAGAAACCGGAGAAACGGCATTGTGAGCGTCGGCTCCAAACAGGACCTATCCGCAGCGTCGGCGCAGGGCGGCGGCTTCCAACATTTCGGTGTCATCCTCGCAGAACAGCGCCAAGTCATCGGCCAGCGGGTGATGAGTGGCGCGTCCGGCGCAGAGACGCTCAATGCCATGACGGAACTGGTCGACGGGTTGATCGTTGGCCGCTACCGCGACGCGGTGCGTCACGGCGGAGAGGCGTTGGCCAGCGCTGGACTGCGGGAATGTTGCGTGATGGCGCTGGGGGGGTACGGGCGCCGCGAATTGGCTCCCTATTCCGACATCGACCTCATGTTCCTGTACCGCCACGGAGCCGAAGATTCGGCCAAGGCCTTCGTGCGTGCCGTGCTGCACCCGTTGTGGGACTGCGGATTTCAGGTCGGGCACAGCGTGCGGACGATCGGCGACAGCATCGAGCTGGCCGAAGCCGATGTCACCGTGAAGACCTCCATGATGGAGGCGCGTTTCCTTGCGGGCAGCTCAGAGCTGTTCCAGGAGTTCCACGGGCGGTATCTCCGGAGGGTGGTGACGAAGAATCCCGACACCTATCTGGACCAGAAGCTAGAAGAGCGACGGCGGGAATACGAAAAGTTCGGCGAAACTGTGTATCTTCTTGAGCCGAACGTCAAGAAGAGTAAGGGAGGCCTCCGGGATCTCCATCTCCTCCAGTGGGCCGGCCTGGCCCGCTATCAGGCTCCAACGATACGCGAACTGTCCGACCGGGGAATTTTCTCCAGGAGCGACGCGCAGGCACTGACCGAAGCCAGGGAATTCCTATGGAGGGTGCGGGCGCTGCTCCACGTTCATGCCGGCAACGCCCAGGAAATTCTCACATTCGACGAGCAGGTGTGGCTGGCCCAACATTTCGGGTATCAGGATCAGCCGCACCTGCTGGCCGTTGAGCAATTCATGCAGCAGTACTATCAGCACACGATGGGGGTGCATGAGCGCTGCATGCGTTTCCTTGAGCGGTGTCGCAACGTTCCATGGTGGCGAAGGTTGGCACAGCTCTTCCCGGCCCCCCGCCTCGACGAGTACTTCGCGGTCCGGGGTGCCGAGTTGACCGCTGCGGACGAGCACCGGGCCAAGGTCATCGAGAATCCTGCCCTGTTGCTCAAACTGTTCAATCTAGCCCGTGAGAATTCCCTGACGATTGCCCCGTCGCTCCTCGAGGATATCCATCGGCACGTCGATCACGTCCCTGCGGAGGCGTTCCGGACGAAGGAAGTGAGCCGCGCCTTTCTCAAAATCATGGCTGGACCCGGCACGGCGCCGACGCTGGAGGCAATGCATCGCGCACATCTGCTCGAGAAGCTGGTTCCAGCGATGGGAACGGTCCGGGGGTTGATGCAATTCAATCAGTATCACAAGTACACGGTCGATGAGCACAGCTTGTTGGCGGTCGGCCGGGCCGAAGCGCTGGGAACGGACCAGCAGACCCTGGGCGAGGTCTATCGCAGCATCAAGCGGAAAGATATCCTCCACCTGGCGGTGCTCATGCATGATCTAGGCAAGGGCCAGGAGGAAGATCACAGCGACGTCGGCAAGCGGTTGGCGGAGGAAGTGGCGGCGAACCTGGATCTGGACGAACAGGACACGCGAACGCTGTCCTTCCTCGTGCACCGGCATCTGCTGATGGCGCACACCGCGTTCCGTCGTGATCCGAACGATGAGAAGGTCGTCCTCCCGTTCGCTCGTGAGGTAGGAACCCCCGAGGTGTTGAAGAAGCTACTGGCGCTGACCGCCGCCGACATCGCCGCGGTCGGTCCGGGTGTGCTGACGAAGTGGAAGGAATCCCTGCTGAATGAACTGTACGTGCGGACGCTACCAGAGGTGTCAGGAGACCGAGAAGCCGACGTGGCACCCGGGCGGTTCGTCCAGGTCGTCGACGACGTGATCAGCCAGCCGAACCTGGCCGGTGTGGAGCGGGCTTGGGTCGAAACGCAGTTGCGGCAGTTCCCAGAGCGCTACGTGCATGGAACGGCTCCCGGGAGAATCGCGAAACACCTGGCGGCGATCCGGCGGCTCCATACAGGCGAAGTGATCGTCGAGGCGGAGTTTAACCAGGAGTTGAGAACGTCCGAGTACGCGGTGATCACGCACAACGAGCTGACGCCTGGTATCTTTTCCAAGATCGCAGGGGTCATGGCCGGCAGTGGGCTTCAGATCCTGGACGCCCAGATTCTTACCCGCACGGACGGAATCATCGTGGATACTTTCCACGTGGCTGATCCAGATTACCAGGGTGAGCCGCCAGCCGAACGGTGGCAGACGGTCGGGGAACGGATTGCGTCAGTCCTGAAGGGGTGGGAACACGTCGACGACGTCCTGCGCCGCGGGGCGAGGTTGAAAACGACGCGCGCCCTGCCCAAAGCCCGTGAAGCGACGGAAGTGCGGATCGACAACGAAACCTCGGACGGATTCACCATCATCGACGTATTCGCCGACGATCGTCAGGGTTTGTTGTATGTCATCACCAATGCGATTTTTCAATTAGGGTGTTCGATTCACGCGGCGCGCATTTCTACCAGATTGGACCAAGTGGCCGACGTGTTCTATATCACGGATCAGTCAGGCAAGAAATTGTTGGACCACGCGCAGGTAGAGCGCGTACGGTCGGGGATCGAAAAAGCCATCGAAAAGTTTCTCGAAGCGAAAGCGGCCTAGGAAGCCGGAGTGGAGTGGACGGTCGGGATGTCTGAAAGGAGGAGGGAATGAACGTTCGTGAGGTTCTGGAGTTTGCCAAGAAAAACAAGGTTCAGGTTGTGGACCTGAAATTTGTCGATTTAATCGGGACGTGGCAGCATTTCACGATTCCCGCCAACGAGTTGACGGAAGACCTCTTTAAAGACGGCTCCGGCTTGGACGGCTCGTCCATCAGGGGCTGGAAGGCGATCAACAACAGCGACATGCTGCTGGTCCCCGATCCTGCCACGGCCTGCCTGGATCCGTTTTGCGCCGTGCCGACGCTCAGCCTGATTGGAAACGTAGTCGATCCGATCTCTCGGGAAACCTACGAGCGCGATCCGCGGTATGTGGCGCAGAAGGCGGAGAAATATCTGCAGAGCACGAAGATCGGCGACATCTCCTACTGGGGGCCGGAAGCCGAATTCTTCATCTTCGACCATGCGCGCTATGACCAGACCAGCCACAGCGGCTACTACTACATCGATTCCGACGAAGGCGTTTGGAACATGGGTCAGGAAGGCGTCAATCTGGGCGGGAAGATTCGCCACAAGGAAGGCTATTTCCCCGTTCCCCCGGCCGACACGCAGCAGGACATCCGCAGTGAGATGATCCTGGAGATGGAAAAGGTCGGGATCGCGGTCGAAAAACATCACCATGAAGTCGCAACGGCCGGCCAGGCAGAAATCGACATCCGGTTCGATTCACTGCTGAGGACCGCGGACAAGATGATGATGTACAAGTACATCGTCAAGAACGTCGCGCGGCGCCACGGCAAGACCGTCACATTCATGCCGAAGCCGATCTTCGGGGACAACGGCAGCGGTATGCACACGCACCAGAGCATTTGGAAAGACGGCAAACCGCTGTTTGCCGGGAAGGATTATGCCGGTGTCTCGCAGCTGTGCTTGCACTATATCGGCGGGATTCTGAAACATGCGCCGGCATTGGCGGCGATCACCAATCCGACGACCAATTCGTACAAGCGGTTGACGCCGGGCTTCGAAGCGCCGGTGTTGCTCGCCTATTCAAGCCGCAACCGCTCGGCCGGTATCCGGATCCCGATGTATTCGCCGAGCCCGAAAGCCAAGCGTATTGAAGTGCGGTTCCCGGACCCAGGTGCCAACCCATACCTGGCCTTTGCTGCCATGTTGATGGCCGGGTTGGATGGGATTGAAAACAAGATCAACCCGGGTGAGCCGGCTGAAAAGGATCTTTATGATCTGGAAGCCAAAGAAGCGGCCAAGATCCGGACGATGCCGGGCAGCCTCGACGAAGCCTTGAAAAACCTTGAAAACGACCACAAGTTCTTGCTGAAAGGGGGCGTTTTTACAGAGGATTTGATCGAGGCCTGGATCGGGTACAAGCGGTCCAAGGAGGTCGATCCGATGCGGTTGCGCCCGCATCCTTATGAGTTTTTCCTGTACTACGATATCTAGGTCGCTCTACCATTTTTATGGTTGACGGTCAGCAGGAGTAGTGGTACAAATAGCACCTGTTGGCTGAACTCCGACAACGACGTCGGGAAGAAGCCTCAAGAACGTACACGGACAACGGCGTCCGTCATTCTGCAAAGGATGGCGGACGCCGTTTTGTTTTGCGAAGACATAGCTGAGACATTGGCGTCTCGGCAGAGAAGTGAACAGCACTTCTGAGAAGGACAATGGCGTCCTCATTCTGGAGACAGGATGAGGACGTTTGTTTTCTTGGAGGACAGAAGCGGGCAAACAAGGAGGCCGTGATGCACGCAGCGGATCATGAGAAGCTTTCGGGGCTGGCCAAGAAGAAGTTCGGATTTCTCGATACGTCGTTGGGAGGCTACCTGATCCTCTCGGCGATGGCCGGTATCTATTTGGGATTCGGCATTGCGCTGATATTCAGTCTCGGAGGACCGTTGGCCGCAGCAGGCTCGCCGATAGTCAAGCTCGTCATGGGCGCTTCCTTCGGCATCGCGCTGATCCTGGTGATCTTTGCGGGCTCCGAACTGTTCACCGGGAACAACATGGTGGGCGTGATCGGCGGCTTATCGCACAGCGTGACGTGGAACCAAGTGCTGCAAATCAACTTCTGGTCCTGGTTCGGGAACCTGGTAGGCTCCCTCGCTCTCGCGTGGCTGGTCGTGCAGTCCGGTGTGTTCGCCAAGGGGCCGACAGCAGAGATGATTCAAAAGGTCGCCGGCGTAAAAATGTCGTTGGGGCCGTGGGAACTCTTCGTCCGCGGCATCCTCTGCAACTGGCTCATTTGCTTGGCTGTCTGGATGTCGGCCCGTACGGCCAGCGATACGGCGAAAATCATGCTGATCTTCTGGTGCCTCTTTGCGTTCATCGGCATCGGGTTCGAACACAGCATCGCCAATCAATCGTTCCTCGGCATGGCGCTCTTCATGCCGCATGAAGAAGCGGTGAGCTGGGGTGGGTTCTGGTACAACCAGCTGTTCGTCGTGCTGGGCAATATCGTCGGAGGCGGGCTGTTCGTAGGAGGACTGTACTGGATGGTCAGCCCCTATCGGGTGAAGGAAGTGGAATCGGAGAGACTCGCTCCGGTCGCGCAGGTAGAAGCGGCGCAGTCATAAGAAGTCGAAACGTAACAATCACGCAATAGGCACAACCAAACTCAAGGAGGTCGCACTATGGATCGGGAAACAGTTCGAAAGACCGTGAAGGAAAAACGATTGAAGAAGGGAGTCACCATCGCCGAGGTTGCCAAAGTCGTCGGAAAAAATCCGACGTTCGTGGCGGCGGCATTGAATGGCAATCACAAATTCACGGCCGAGGAAGCGAAAAAAGTCGGTACCCTGCTCGAGCTGGACGGGCCGACGACCGAGGGGTTGAGCAAGTTCCCGGTCCGGACGGACTATCCGATCACCACGGACCCGTTCAAGTATCGCTTGATGGAGATCATCGGCGTCTACGGCGATTCCATGCGTGATCAGGCCAATGAGATGTTCGGCGATGGGATTATGAGCGCGATCGATTTCACGCTCGACATGGAGAAAGTCATCGGCAGCCAGGGGGAAGCCCGCTGCAAGATCACGCTGAATGGGAAGTGGCTGGAGTACAAGACCTTTTAATTTCGATTGAGCCGCGTGATGTCCGGTGCGGGGACAAGGGCGTCTCCGCCAAGTGACGGTAGATCATAGTGCAAAGCGGACAATGGCGTCCGTCATTCTGGAAAGAGTGGCGGACGCTTTTTTTTCGCGCCTGTGTTGCAGTCGATTCAGGCGCTTCGGCATGAAAAGGGGCCCAGCCATACTTGTGAGGAGGGCGTATGAGCCAAGGAGATGAGGACCGCAAGCGGGCGATGACAACAAACTCTACAGTCGGCGTCGCGATAGATGAATCCTCTGACGAGCGCTTTGAGCGCGCGGTCGGGCGAACCGTGTCGGCAGCAGTGATACGAGCCGCTGACCCATCGCGTCGACGGTTTCTGGCAGCCATGGGCACAGCTGCGTTGACGGCGCTTGTTGCAGAATTGCTTCCGCTGAAAGAGTTCGCCGCATTCGCAGCCGCGCCTGTGGGAAAACCGGAAAAGACCGACCTGAGCATCGGCTTCATTCCGATCACCTGTGCCACACCGATCATCATGGCTGAGCCGCTGGGGTTCTATAAGAAATATGGTCTGAACGCCTCGGTGAAACGAGCAGCCGGATGGGCCATGATCAGGGATTGGGCGATCAACGGCGAAGTGGATGCAGCACATATGCTGACTCCGATGCCGTTGGCAATCACGCTGGGGGCTGGATCGGTCCCGAAGCCTTTCTATATGCCGGCCGTTGAAAACATCAACGGCCAAGCCATCACGCTGCACATCAAGCACAAGAATGTGAAAACGGCAGCCGACATGAAAGGATTCCGGTTCTGCGTGCCGTTCGACTATTCGATGCACAACTATCTCCTCCGCTACTATCTGGCTGAAGGAGGTGTACATCCCGACAAAGACGTACAGATTAGGGTTGTGCCGCCGCCTGAGATGGTGGCGAACCTTAAAGCTGGGAACGTGGATGGCTATCTTGCACCCGATCCGTTCAATCAGCGGGCGATCTACGAGAACGTGGGCTTCATCTTTAAACTCTCGAAGGACATCTGGGACCGGCATCCCTGTTGCGCCTTCACCGTGTCGCAGGAGTTTGCGACCAAGTACCCGAACACGTTCAACGCGTTGTTTCGCGCGATCGTCGATGCGACGCACTACGCGTCGAATCCGGCCCACCGCAAAGAGATTGCCGCCGCGATCGCGCCGACGAATTATTTGAATCAACCGGTGACGGTGCTCGAACAGGTGTTGACGGGAACCTATTCGGACGGGCTGGGAAACATCCGTAAGGAACCCAATCGGATCGACTTCGATCCCTATCCATGGCACTCGATGGCGATCTGGATCATGACGCAGATGAAGCGGTGGGGGCATCTGAAGGGAGAGGTCAACTACAAGACCGTTGCTGAGCAGGTGTACCGAGCGTCGGACTGCGATCGCATCGCCAAGGAGCTAGGGTATCCGACACATCAGGCGACCACAATGAAGCACGTTATCATGGGGAAGGAGTTCGATTCATCCAATCCTGACGCGTATGTCAAGGGATTCGCGATTCACAGCATGGCGTGAGGGCCAGACCATGGAAGTGGAGATTGGCATGTCGACTGAGGCGTTGGTGGGAGTAAATCCGCCTGTTGGGGTCGAAGCCAGAAGCCCTCGAATTGCACTGAGGCAAACAAAGGGGAAGACGATGGCCGGTCACGCATCGGGTAGTCCGTGGATGATCACGGTGTTTCTGTTAGTGATCTTTCTGCTCGGATGGCATTTGGCGACTCTGAGAGAGGCGTTCGATGCAAAGGGGCTCACGGAAGAGCAACTGCAGATGATGGAGTTCAACGGCGACATCGTCCGTTCGCCGGATGGGACGTACCTGTGGAATCCGGAGAAGGAAAAGGTAAAAGGAATTCCCAGTCCCCTCGCAGTGATAGAAAAAGCGTGGGAGGAACTCAGCGAAGCATTCGTCAAGAAAGGTACCAACGATCATGGCATCGCCTATCTGGTGATGTATACCGTCTCACGATTTGCGGCCGGGTTTCTGGCCGCATCCGTCGTAGCGGTCATCTTGGGCGTGTTCTTGGGACTCAACAAGGTTCTCTTCAAGGCGGTGAACCCTTTCATTCAGATTCTCAAACCGATTTCGCCGCTGGCCTGGATGCCGCTTCTGCTGTACACGGTCAAAGATCCGAAGTGGACGGCCATACTCGTCGTGTTCATGGCAGCGCTCTGGCCGACGCTGGCGACGACGGCGTTCGGGGTCAATTCACTGCGGAAAGACTATTTACACGTGGCGGCCATTCTCCAGCTGTCCTGGATGAAGCGGCTCTTCAAGGTCATACTTCCCGGAGCAGCGCCGACGATCGTCAACGGACTCCGCATTTCGTTCGGCAGCGCCCTGGTGGCGGTGGTCCCGGCCGAAATGCTGCTCGGAGAGTTGGGAGTCGGCTATTTGAGTTGGATCGAGTGGAATAACCTGGATATCTCCGGCGTCATTTTCGCCATTCTCGTCGTCGGATGTGTCGGCGTGATCCTGGACTCAGGATTCAACAAACTGGCCGGACTCGTTACCTATCAGGAGTAAACCATGGCGTATTTGCAAATCGATCATGCCAGCAAGTCGTTCCCTAGCCACACTGGGGAAGGAGATGTCTGCATCTTCAACGACGTCACGATCAAGATCGAGCAGGGCGAGTTTGTGACGGTGATCGGGCACTCGGGCTGCGGCAAGAGCACCCTGCTGAACATCATCGCTGGGTTGGAGACGGCGTCCGAAGGGGGCGTCATCCTGGAGGGAAAAGAGGTGATTGGACCGGGACTCGATCGGATGGTCGTGTTCCAAAATTTCTCGCTGATGCCCTGGATGACCGTGTTCGAAAATATCGCGCTGGCGGTTCGGTCGGCCTATCCAGACTGGAGCCATGTGCAGGTTGCGGCCCACGTAAACAAGTACATCTCGTTGGTCGGACTCAAAGGCGCAGAGACGAAACGTCCCACGGCCTTGTCCGGCGGGATGAAGCAACGGGTCGGTTTGGCGCGCGCCTTCTCGATCGAACCGAAAGTGCTGTTGCTGGACGAACCGTTTGCGCAGATCGATGCGCTGACGAGGGGCGTCATTCAGGAGGAACTCATCCAGATGTGGAATGCCTCACGAAACACGGTGTTCATGGTCACCCACGACGTGGATGAGGCCATCCTGTTGTCCGACCGCATCCTGCTGATGACGAACGGGCCCTCGGCGCGCGTCGGTGAAATCGTCGATGTCACGATCCCTCGTCCCCGCTCGCGCGAATCGATCATCGAGCATCCGCACTACTACAAGATTCGCAACCATGTGATCCATTTCCTGGTGCGCCATGCGTCGCATGTCGGGAGAGGGAGCGGGGAGTCCGGGGCCGATCGGACCGGAGAAACGCCGGTGCTGGTGAACTTTTCGTCATGAACGGGTACGGCACCACTGGGAGGGGAAGAGAGATGGGGCTGGGCGTGGCCTTTCTCAAGATCACACTCAACAGCGAATGGCACGTGTATACGACGTTTCGATCGTCAGTTCGGAGGCTCGATAGGGCTATCCGTCTGTGATACGGCCTCGAAGGCCACGACACGGTTGCAGATGATCGGTGAGTGAACCGGGACAATGGCGTCCTCGGTTTCACTCGGTAGAAAAGAACGCGAACGGACAACGGCGTCCATCATTTCCTGCTGGAATGGCGGACGCCGTTGTGTTTGTGGAGGTGAGATGGCCAGCGAAGACGGAAGGAAACGGTCCATGTGGATGCGGGTTGGAATGCAGATAGGGACGGTTCTGCTCACCGGAGGGGTGGACGCAGTCTTCCCGGAGCAGAGTGCTGCGCAGACGGCTGTGGGAACGCCGCTGCCGGTCAGCGGAGCGGATACCGCCTGGGTCTTGATGTCCTCCGCGTTGGTCTTGGCCATGATCGTTCCCGGGCTGGCCTTGTTTTACGGCGGATTGGTGCGGAGCAAGAACGTGCTCGGCACCATCATGCAGAGCCTGGTGATTCTCTGCGTGGTCAGTCTGCTGTGGGTGTTGGCCGGGTACAGTCTGGCCTTCGGTCCGGACGTGTACGGCTTGATCGGGAGCCTCGACTGGGTCGGGCTGAGCGGGGTGGGATTGGCGCCCCATGCGCCTTACGGTCCGACGATCCCCCATCAGGCCTTCATGGTATTTCAGATGATGTTCGCCGCGATCACGCCGGCGTTGATCACGGGGGCCTTCGCCGAGCGCATGAAGTTCAGCGGGCTGCTGATCTTCTCTGCGATCTGGTCCGTGGCCGTGTACTGTCCCATCGCTCATTGGCTGTGGGGCGGGGGATGGCTGGCCGGATTGGGCGCCTTGGACTTTGCCGGCGGCGCGGTCGTGCATTTGAGTTCGGGAGTCAGCGCCCTGGTGTGCGCATTGGTCCTCGGCGCCCGCCAGGGGTACGGTACGGACTATATGGCGCCGCACAACCTACCGATGGTGTTGTTGGCAACGGGACTCTTGTGGTTCGGGTGGTTCGGATTCAACGCGGGGAGCGCCCTGGGCGCCAACGAAACAGCCGTGGCGGCGTTTGTTGCGACGCATACGGCAGCGGTCGCAGCCGCGCTCAGCTGGATGGCGGTCGAATGGTGGCATAGGGGATCGCCGACCGTTCTTGGTATCGCCAGCGGCGCTGTCGCCGGACTGGCCATGGTCACACCGGGGGCGGGGTACGTGGGACCGTTCTCCGCGCTGGTGATGGGAGTTGCCGCTGGCGGGCTGTCTTACCTCGCCATCATGAACAAGGGACGGTTCGGATATGACGACTCACTGGACGTTGTCGGGATTCACGGCGTCGCCGGCGTGGGGGGCATGCTCCTGACCGGTATCCTGGCTTCCACATCGGTCAACGCCGGAGGCGCAAACGGATTGTTGTTCGGGGATGTGGCGTTGTTCGGCGCCCAGGTGCTGACGGTGATCGCTGTCGGACTGTTTTCGGCAGCCGGAACGTTCACCATTCTGAAATTTGTGGAGCGAGTGGTCGGGTTGCGTGTCTCTCCAGATGAGGAGCGCATGGGATTGGATATCAGTCAGCACAACGAGCGTGCGTATTCATAAGGAGGTGGCGATGAATCTTGCGCCGGAAGAGCCAACCGACGTGTGCGCGGGCGAACGTCGGATCTTGGACGTGTTGCGTGAACGAGGGCCGCAAACGCTCGATGAGTTGTGTGCGCTTCCCGATCTGGATTGGGCACAGGTGTTGTTGGCGGTCGACCATCTCAGCCGTTCGCGCGCGATCACGCTGGAGATGGTCGCTCCGCGCGAGTACCGAGTGTCGCTGAGCGGAGCACGTCCGTGATGACCCACGCAGAGCGCATCGTGTGGCTGCTGATGTCCGCGACGCTGCTGACGCTGACCATCCCAGGGGTGGCGCTCTTTTACGGCGGGATGGTGCGGAAGAAGAACGTTATGAACACGATCGGGCTTTCTGTCATGGCTCTGGCGCTGGTGTCGCTCGAATGGGAATTCATCGGGCTCGCCGCCACGTCCGGTGTCGAGGCCGGCAAGTCGGCTGGTCCTGACTTGGGAACGGGTCCGCTTGGGGCTCTGTACCGCGGGCTGGCGGCCTCGCTGGCGCTGGCCTTGATCGCCGGAGGGATCGTGGAGCGCATCCGTTTGTCATTCTTTCTCCTGTTCGGATTGTGCTGGGTCGCGGTCGTCTATTTCCCCTTGGCGCATTGGTTGTGGGGAGGCGGCTGGTTGGCCAACCTGGGATGTCTGGATTTCGCCGGCGGCGCGGTCATTCATCTCAGCGCTGGCGTCAGCGCGCTGGTCTTGGCGGTTGTGGTCGGTCCCCGCAAGGGGTACGGGCGGATCGAAATGATGCCGAACAATCTGCCGTTGTCCTTCTGCGGAGCGGCATTCATGTGGATCGGGTGGTTCGGGTTTGCGGCCGGTCACGCGCCGGCGCCGATGACGACAGTGGCCGGCGCCTTCGTGGCGATTCAGGTGTCGGCCGTTGCCGCGGCGCTGGCCTGGATGGCGGTTGAATGGCTTCAGCGTGACAGGCCGACGACGCTGGGCACCGTCAGCGGCGCCGTAGCCGGGCTGGTGGCCATCGCTCCGGCGGCGGGCTACGTCAGTCCACTTTCGGCGCTGGTCATTGGAGTCGGAGCGGGCGGGGTCTGCTACATGGTCGTGAACTACGTCAAGCTCATCCTGGGCTATGACGATTCCCTCGACGTCTTCGGCATGCACGGCGTTGCGGGAACCTGGGGCATGATCGCCACGGGACTCTTCGCCTCGCTCGACGTCAATCCTGACGGAAGCGATGGGTTGTTCTACGGCTACCCCTATCAGTTGTTTGCGCAGGTCGTCGCGACCGGCGTGACCTGGGCCATCGCCGGAGCGGCGAGTTGGCTGTTGCTCAAGGGACTCATGTGGATTATTCCGCCACGCGTGGGTGACGAAGCGGAGCTGATGGGCTTGGATCTCCATCAACATGGAGAGAAAGGATACACGGGGTAAACCATGGCGATCATCCACGACGATGCAGGCAGGCGCCGGTTCCTCAGCCAGGCCGTCATGGGATTCGGGATCCTGTTCGGGATCGGCACGCTGGGGTTTCGCTTTTTTCAGTTTCTCTTACCGTCCCGCAGGCCCAAGCAGGCGCAGACGGTGTTGATCGGCGCGGAGTCCAAGATCCCGTTGGGGGAAGCGGTGCCGATGGAACTCGGGGGCCACAAGATTCTGGTCCTCAAGACGGAGGAGGGTCTGGCTGCGTTCTCCAGACGCTGCACGGATTTGGGATGCCTCGTGTCCTGGAACCGGGAGCGCCAGCAATTCGTGTGCCCCTGCCACCAGGGCACGTTCGACAAGACCGGGTTGAACATCGCCGGCCCGCCGCCGCGCCCGTTGGACCGGTTCGAGATCGTGCGGCGGGGCGAACAGCTGTACGTGAATATTCAGGAGGCGTAGCGGGACAACGGCGTTCAGCGTGGCATGACGGTTGTTTGCCTCAGACTCAGCACTCAGGACCGCCTCCCGGCACGCAAGAAAAGACGAGCAGAAAGGAATCATGGCAATTCCAGCGACAGAAACGGAACCGGTTGGGAAGGCAAAGAACTGGATCGACTACATCCAGAAGGACCTACCCGAACATCTTGAGTGGTGGCCCTACACGCTAGGGGCGATCCCGCTGACGCTGTTCGGGATTCTGGTGGCAACCGGGCTGCTCCTGACCTTTTACTACGTGCCGGCCTCCGAGAAGGCCTACGAGAGCGTCGAACAGATCACCAACGAGGTGTATCTGGGATGGTTCGTCCGCGGGCTCCACAAAACGTCCGTAGACCTGATGATCCTGTTTCTGCTGTTCCATGTCATCCGGGTTTTCCTCACGCGCGCCTACCGGGCTCCCGGTGAATTGAAATGGGTGAGCGGGTCGGTCGTGCTGTTCGTCACGTTCGGAATGGGCTTTACCGGCTATTCGCTGGTCTATGACAACGTCTCGTACTGGGGCATGACCGTGGTGACCAACATGGTCGGGACGCTTCCCGTCATCGGGACCCCGCTGTTGTACCTCCTGCGGGGCGGCGAAGAGGTGTCCGGTGTGACCCTGTTGAGGCTCTACGATCTTCATACCAAGCTGTTGCCGGTACTGCTTGGGGGCTTGGTGGTCGGCCACGTGGTGGTCGTGCGGCTGCTGGGTTTTGCGAACGTGGAAGGCAGCCGGGAGTTCCACCCCTTTTATCCCGAACATACCTTGAAGATGGGGGCCGTTGCCGTGGGACTGCTGGTGCTGATCGTCGATCTCGTCATGATCTTCCCGCCGGTACTGGGGCCGCCGGCCAACCCGCAGGAAGTGGCGTCGGACGTGTCGCCGCCCTGGTACTTCTCGGCGCCGTTCATGTGGATCACCTTGCTGCCGGGACCGGTGGCCTTGTGGAGTCTCATGGGCGGTGCCGGCCTCTTCGTGGCCTATCCGTTCGTCGATCGGGCCCTGGCGGAACGGGGATGGCCGATGGAGGTGATCAATGCAGTCGTGGCGATGAGTGCCGTGGGTGCGGTGGTGTTCCTGATGTACCTGGATACGCGGATGTAGGGACGGAATGAAGCCAATGGGTGACGAATTGAAGGGAAGGACGCATACATGAACGCGCCACACCAAGAAGAAGCGACCCGGGATTCCGCGCATGAGCAGGGGAGCAACGGCAAGAAGAACTTCACCCGCTATATGATCGGCGGGCTGTGCCTGATTCTGTTCCTGGCCCTGACGGGAGTCGGCTACATCCAAGTCGAAGAGCGGCGGGGTGGCGGTATCCGGCCGTTTGTCTCGGCCGAGAACAAGAAGTGCATCGATTGCCACATGGCCAAGGACGTCGGGGTCGGCGGGATCAACGATTGGAAGACCAGCCGCCACGCGCCGAAAGGCATCGGCTGCGTCGAATGCCACCGCGCCGAAAAGGGCGACACCGACGCCTACGACCACGAAGGATTCCTGGTGTCCACGCTCGTTACGCCAAAGGATTGCATGCGGTGCCATGACAAGGAAGCGCAACAGTTCGGCAAGTCTCATCACGCGAAGGCCGCGCAATTCATCGGATCGCTGGACAATTTTCTGGGCAACGTGGTGGAGGGGCCGGAGGTGGGGACCACCGGCTGCGCCGGATGCCACGGGAGCGTCGTCAAGGTGATGGAAAACGGCAAACTTCATCCGTCGACCTGGCCGAATTCCGGGATCGGCAGGGTAAACCCTGATGGATCGAAAGGCACCTGCTCGGCCTGCCATGCCAGGCACAGTTTCTCGATCGCCCAAGCCCGGCAGCCGGAAAGCTGCGGCCGCTGCCACATGGGGCCGGATCATCCGCAGATCGAAGCCTATATGGAGAGCAAACACGGCGTCATGTTCACCGCCAACAAGGAGAAGATGAAGCTGGCCGAGCCGTCTGAAAAATGGCGTCCCGGCAAAGACTATCTGTTTCCGACCTGCGCGACCTGCCATATGAGCGCGACAGGGACCCAGGAGGTCACCCACGATATCGGCGACCGCATCAGTTGGACGCTTCGCCCGGTCGTCTCGAGCAGGCTCGAAAACTACGAGGACAGACGAAAAGCCATGAAACAGGTTTGCGCGTCCTGTCATAGCGGGGAGATCGTGGACCGGTTTTTCACGCAAATGGACAGCGGCATCAATCTCTACAACGAAAAATTCGGCAAGCCGGCCAAGGCGGCGATGGACCGGCTCAAGGAGACGGGCAAGATCACGCCGACGCCGTTCGACGAAGAAATTGAATGGATCTTCTATGAGCTCTGGCACCATGAAGGCCGGCGCGCCCGGCATGGGCTCTCCAAGATGGCGCCGGATTACGTCCACTGGCAGGGCTTCTATGAAGTGGCGAAGCATTTCTATACCAAATTTCTCCCCAAGGTCCGGGAGTTGTCGCCGCAAGTGGCGAAGGACTTGCTGGCGCAAGAATCTCATCGATGGGCGGAAAAGGGGTTAACAAAGGAAGAGATCGCCCAGATGCTGGAGTTTTATGACAAGGAAATGGAGGGGAAACGGGGCGGTGGCGGGTAGCCGGGGCATGCTGCCCCTGCAGTCGATGCCGTGCACTTGAGCCTTCGCGCCCGCATAGGCTATTCTCCTGTTCAATGTAGGGAGAGAGAGCTATGCCGAAACGAGCAAGAACAGGTTTGCAACGGAGCGACATCCTCGACCGCTACATCGAGCGGTTCAAACAACAGCTCGAGAGGTTCAAGCCGTTTCTCTCCCGTCGGAGAGGGACGACCTCTCTCGACGATTTCGATGAGGCGGCGGAAGAACTCATTGCGCAAGTGTTCGGCGCGGCGTCCGACGAGGCCGAAGCCTATCTCTACGCTAAGACCGGGGAATCGGCCTCGATTCCGGAAGAAGCCCAGGAAAGCGGGACCCACGATGTGGAGCGCGAAAGCCTCCATCAGCGCCGCCAGGTGCTGGAAAGTTGCCTCGCTGATCTCGATCTCCGCCGGAAACTCCAAGCGACCAGGCAGGGAAACGGAAAGGGCGCCCTGAACGCCTTGGTTTCAGACTACATGTCGCACGATGTTCAGAGCATCCATCGTGCCGCCACCATCAAGGAAGCCGGTCGCCTGTTCCTGAAGTATCGCGTGGGGTCGCTGATCGTCGACGACGGATCACGCTATATCGGCATCATTACGGACTCCGATCTCAGCCGGAAGGCTGTGGCCAAAGGCCTCGACCCCAACACGACGACCGTGACGGCCTGTATGAGCAAGTCGCTTACGACCATCGAAGAAGATGAACCACTCGCTGAAGCGATGGCTCTGATGAAGAGGCAAGGCATCCGCCATCTGCCCGTGACCGCCGACGGCACCATCATCGGCGTCCTTTCCGTCTCCGATCTCCTCCGTGCGTTCACCGAGTAGCGAACCCCAGCTCGGCACCACTGCACACCATGCCATCCTCCATGCTGCTGAGCTGCGACGCGATTGCGAAGAGCTACGGGATGAAGCCCCTCTTCAACGATCTTTCGTTGGGGCTCGCCGAAGGTGACCACGTCGGTCTGATCGGGGCCAACGGGTCCGGCAAATCCACCCTGCTGAAGATTCTTGCCGGCATTGAAGCACCGGACCGGGGCACGCGTGCAGTCAGGCGCCAGGCCCGAGTGGGCTATGTGCCGCAGGAACCGTCGCTGAACCCTCACCATACGGTCGAAGAGTCGTTGACCCAGGCGCTGGCCGACGACGGGTTGGATCCTCACCAGCAGGGCAGCCGCATCGCGAAGGCCCTAAGCCTTGGCGGGTTTTCCCGCGCCGATCAATCCGTGGCGACCCTGTCTGGAGGATGGAAAAAGCGGTTGGCCATCGCCCAGGTACTGATGTTGGAGCCGGACGTGGTTTTGATGGACGAGCCGACCAACCATCTTGACGTCGAAGGGATCGTCTGGTTGGAAGCTCTGCTGAAGGAGGAGCCCCATGCCTTTCTGGTCGTCAGTCACGACCGGCGATTTTTGGAGTCGGTCGCATCACGCATCTGGGAGTTGAATCGGAGCTACCCTGGCGGCCTGTTTCAGGCGAACGGACGGTACAGCGATTTTCTCGAACAGCGCGACGCCATGATGAAGGCGCAGGCGGACTATCAGGCCTCGCTGGCGAACAGGGTGCGGCGTGAAGTCGACTGGCTCCGCCGCGGTCCCAAAGCCCGCACCACCAAGGCCAAAGCACGGATCGATCAGGCCGGTCGGATGATCGACGAACTGCAGGACATCGAGTCGCGCCAGTCGCAGGCGGCAGCCGGCATCGACTTTACGGCGTCCGGCAGAAGATCCAAACAACTGCTCGTGGCCAAAGGATTGGGAAAGTCGCTCGGGGGCCGGCCGATCGTCTCGAATCTCGATTTGCTGTTGGGGCCCGGTGAACGGATCGGGTTGCTGGGGCCAAACGGCAGCGGGAAAACCACGTTGCTGAAATTGTTGGACGGGACGTTGCCGCCCGATTGCGGCACAATCACTCGCGCCGACCGCCTGCGCGTCGTCACGTTCGAGCAGCACCGCGAATCGCTGGACCAGCAGGCCACGCTCAGGCAGGCGCTCGCGCCATCCGGCGGCGACGCCGTCGTCTATCAGGATCGTTCCGTCCATCTGATTTCCTGGGCCAAGCGGTTCCTCTTCAGGCCCGAGCAGTTGGACTTGCCGGTCTCGCGCTTGTCCGGCGGAGAACAGGCGCGGCTCCTGATCGCCCGCCTCATGCTCCAACCGGCAGACCTCTTGATTCTGGACGAACCCACGAACGATCTGGACATCCCGACGCTTGACGTCCTCGAGGACAGCCTCTTGGAGTTCGCGGGCGCCCTGGTGCTGGTGACGCACGACCGCTGGCTGTTGGATCGAGTGTCCACCAGGTTGCTCGCGCTCGATGGCGAAGGTCATGCCGACTGGTTCGCCGACTATGCCCAATGGGAAGCGGCGCAATCCAGGAAGGCGAGGGGAGTGAAGCCAGCCGCTGAGTCGAAAGAGACGAATGGAACAGAGCCGCAGACTAAACGAAAAGGCTTGTCGTACAAAGAGCAGAAAGAACTTGAACAGATGGAAGCGAAGATCCTCAAAGCCGAGGAGCAAGTGACAGCCTGCCAAGCCGCAGCCAACGATCCGGCTATCGCCTCCTCCGCCGGCGATCTCCAAACGCGCTACGCCGCCCTCCACGATGCCCAGGCCGACGTGGAACGCCTTTATGCCCGCTGGGCCGAGCTCGAAGAAAAACGAGCCCAAGCGATCAACGGCTGAGACTGATTCCGCTGCGGGGGAATTACCGGCTATTCAGCGAATCGGATATCTCTCTCGCTCGAAAGCGAAAGTTAGAGCTCGCCCCGTACAGGCTGCCGTAGGCCAAATGCACGCATCCCGGCATCAATGACCTGGCGGACATCTTGTGTTTTCGCCCCTGGGTATCCACTTATTGACGATGCAGCATACCGTCTGCTCAAATGTTCCTCCTTGGAGGAATCGCTATGGACGGGAGGAGCTCGGTCTCCGATGTGCTGAGACGAGTCGGCAAGTTTTGCCGTCGATACGGCCTGATCGGGGGGATTCAGCTCTGGTATCGCCTGCGCCAACATGTTGGAAAACCGACTGGTGAGCTGCACGAATTCCTGATTCCGGGGTTGAAACATCCGATCGCGTTGAGAGTGAATACCTCGGACTTTGAGGTGTTTCATCGGATTTTCATCGATGGCGAGTTGGACTTCGATCTCAGGAAAGTCCCGACGCGCATCGTCGATGCCGGAGCGAATATCGGACTCGCGTCACTGTATCTGCTGTCGCGGTTCCCTCACGCAAGAATTCTGGCGTTGGAGATCGAAGACTCTAATTTTGCACTGCTCAGGAGGAATACCTCAGCGTATCCGAACGTAACCTGTCTAAAGATGGCGCTGTGGTCGGGCGCGGCCAGGCTCGGTATTGCCAATCCAACCGATGAGCATTGGATGTTTAGGGTCACGCCTGCGGCCTCCGATGATGCCGGGGGCGTGCCCGCCGTCGGTGTAAAGGATTTGATGGAGCTATTCGAGGGGAAACACATCGATCTGCTGAAGATCGATATAGAAGGAGCGGAAAAACAGGTCTTCCAGGATGGGGCCGATGAATGGATCGATCAAGTTGATACGATCGCGGTGGAGTTGCACGACCGATTTGAGCCGGGATGTGAAGCGGCTCTGGCTGGTTCTTTGGAGAATCACAAGCATGAGATCAGCATGGCCGGCGAGTACACAGTCGTTCGTTTGAACCAGGGCTCCCTTTCCACAGCTTCCTGATTCCTCAATGGCCGATTGCCATAGGCCCAGCTCGAGAACCTCCTTGCATAGGCATCGCCATCCAAGAGATGTCACGGCCATTCCCATAAGGGCGAACGGTCTCAGTTGGAATGCCCAGCAAGAAGTCCGCGTGCCTGCCTAAGGCGGCGGAAACTTGATCGCGAAATGAGTCTCCAGCAAGCGGGAGTACTCGTCCGCGCTCGCAGCCTCGATCTTGTGCGTGTGTCCGTTTGCTACGAGCGTGAGAGTGTGGTCGACGAATCGCTTTCTGCCTTCCGGTGTCGGTAACTGGCAGATCTTCTTCTGGGTGAAGATCGACTCCGAGGCATGCGAGTGGTAGTAGTTCGGGTAGGTGAAGTCGACAGGCAGGTGAGGTTCGGTGGTGAACCCATACTGATCGACCCATTGCCCATGGATCTTAGCCTGAAAGACGAATCCGAGCGTCGGGTGCGCGGCGAGCTTGAACGTCTCCATGTATTGGCGGTGCTCAATCCCGGCGGTAAGCGGGATGGGCTCCAGCAGGCCATAGGCACCGAATCCCACGTCGACGAGCCACTCGGCTCCATCCATAGCCACGATCAGAATTCGGTGGCTCCGCGGCGGTATCTCTTTCGAGTCAAACAGCACCCGTGCTGCCGCTGAATGAACCTGGAATCCCAGCGCCTCCAACAGGAGCTGGAACAACCCGTTCAGTTCGAAGCAATACCCCCCGCGTTGTTTCAGGACGATCTTATCGAACAGACTACCCGGTGCCAGTGAGATCGTCTTGCCTAGATGAATATCCAGGTTTTCGAACGGCACGTGAAAGCTGTGCTGGCGGTGCAGCGCTTGGAGCGATGGGAGATCAAGTTGCGGACGGCCAGGATAGCGAATCCGCTCAAGATAGGCCCCGATGTCGAAGGGAAAGTCCATCCGGTCCATCGACTGTCCCGTGGCCGTGGCAGCGTAACGAAGTACTCGACCGTTCGTCCAGACTTCCAAGCAGCGCGCGGCGGTTGTGTGCGAGGGGTCCTTGCTTCGCGCCCGTGAGGACTCTTATCTAGCCCGCATATCGGATGTCTCTCTCCCCTGAGAGAGACAGATAGGGCTCGCCCCATTGGTTTGAGCTGGTGAGACTCCAGGGTTCTTCGACCCCCGCGGGTTTCAACCGCACACCGTACAGGCCGCCATAGACCAGATAGGCGAGGCCGGCTCCCGAGTCCTCGACCGGTTGGACATAGGCTTGGCAAGCCGGAGTTGCCGGATTGTCGCTCCAGCCTGTAATCCAGCACCATTCTCCGGAGGGATTGCGCTCATAGAGCCGAACTTGCAGAACCGGGCGAGCCGGGCCTGCTTCTTTGAACCGTGCGAAGAAGCTTGCTTCGCAGTTCTCGTTCGATTCCACTTCGACGATCACGGCTGCTCCAATCTTTTGAACTTGTCATTTAGCATGAAAAGTCCCCGTCTGCACATTAGGAAGCAACGGACAGCGTCCGTCTGGTCAAGTGCCAAGTCTGTTCCATGGCCGGGGATTTGCCTTTGAGCCCGCCTGGCACGTCCGCACCTTCTAGTAGCGTGAGCACATAGTTCTGGCTGTAGTGGCGATGGAGTTCCTTGGTGGGAATCGAAAACGGCGGGCCGTCCATCGCGGCTTGATCGTACTGATAACAAATAAGCAATTGGGGTGCGGAATCGGTGAGCGCCGTGAGGTGTGCGGCATAACGGATGCGCATCTCTGCAGGCAGTGCAACTAAGGCCGCCCGGTCATACACGGCGTCGACAGGTCCGAGCAGATCGCGCGACAGATCAAAGATGTTGCCAACAAAGATCTCGATCTGCTTACCGCTGTAGCGCGTAAAGTTGCCGGTGACCGACATGTCGGGATCCATGCCGAGCCCGGTGAACAGCTGCCTGACGGCAAGCTCACTCAACTCCGCGCCGGCGACTGCATGGCCCTGAGACAGCAGCCAGCCGAGGTCGAGCGACTTGCCGCACAGGGGCACGAACACTCGGCTCCCTTTAGCCAAAGAGAGAGCGGGAAAATGCTTGAGCAGTTGAGGATTGACGGCGCGCTCATGCCACGCAGTCTGATTGGTTTGCCACCGATTGTGCCAAAAGCTCTCATCCATGCCTATGTCCTCAAGAAGTGCCGTTGGCCTTGAAAGAACGCAATTGGCTCACATCTTAAGTGAGCTAAAGAAGAGAGGCAACGCTCGGAAAGGCAGAAAGGGCGGCCGCCGCGCGCCACGAAACGGTTCTTGGCACCGCGAGCTCTTCCTAATGGCGAAAATCTTCTGGTGAATAGATGGTAATTTCTGATGGCGGTGCCGGGTGGTAGGTCCGAAGATCGATCGGGCCGTTGGCCGAGGGGTCTAACGGCAGCAGGGTCGCGTACGACCACAGGCCGATACCGAGAGGGAGCGCGACGAGGACGCACAATCGAATCGCGCGCGTCCGTGTCGTCTCGCCATCCAGGACCGCGAGAAGCGGTCGCCGGCAGTCCTGCCAGTACGTTTCATTCGAGGAAACCCAGCCACAGACCGCGAGCCCAGCGACGGCCAAGCATGTGATCAGCATATTGAACGGCAGAGGCGGGTACAACCGATACTTCAGGTACCAGTAGGCGATGGCGAACGATGCAGTGGCTTGAAACAGCTTGTTTAGCGGATGGCCTTGACGTTCCAGCCAGTACGCGCCCAACGTGAACAGACCGAATAGAGCAGCGAGCTCAAGAAAGGGCTGGATCGGCATGATGCCATCGAGAAACGGCAAGGAGTGCATGGTTCGTCCCTCCTTGGGTCGGTCGGTTGGCTCGGACAACTATACGCGTTCGATTGATGCGGCCGCAACGTAGGGGGAGTACATAGTCAGAATTGCCGCGCCCCCCGAAACGGTTCACGCGGCCAGTGTGTTACTCAGGGCTGCGGCAGGTGACTCTCTTCCCGCTTGCCGAGGTTCCAGACCGTTTCGGCCTTGCTGCCGATGTACCAAAAGCTGGCGGCGAGCAGAGCGAAGAAAAGCGCCTTATGCAGGTTGTCCCAGAACAGCTCGAAGAAACGCGTGTAGAGATTGATCCCGAGAAAGGTGATGCCGAAACCCTTCGTGATGTCGTTGTCGTGCCGCAGACCGTACCAGATTGCCCAGCCCGCGACGGCGCCGAAAAGAAGAGACCAGTGGAAGAGTTCGATCTGCTTCACCCGTTCCCATTGCGCCATACTGCCGTAATTGCCGAAGATCGACATGATCCACAACGCAATGAAGAGATAGAGCAGGCCCATCACGAGCGTACTGCGATAGAATCTCGATGCGATGGGATGGCGCTCCAACGCCAACGCCGCTCCCGTGAGGAGCGCGCCGAAGAGCACGAACCGTAACGGATAATTCATCCCCAGATAGTAGACGCCCCAGCCGGACCTATATCCCGTTTCTGTACCCATCCAGCCGCCCAAGGAGGCCAGGGAAAAGACCCAGATCAAATTGGATTCCAGGACGATGCCGAGCACGGCGTACACGAGAAACGAGAGTAGGAGCAGGAGGGAGAAGTGCCCGCTGCCTGTGTCAAGCGCAACCCCCAGCTGAGAAATCGCGCCGGCCGTGGCGAGCACGCCGAGGAAGAAGATCGCTTCGTTGCGATAGATCTTATGGGGAGCCTGGGCCCGTTTGGCCGTTCCCCACCGATAGAGCCCTGCCGCAGCGATCGCAAGGACGATGCATCGTGCGATCGGAGGTGTGCGGAAGAGCTGCTCAAGCAGCTCCATGAGAACCCGATCCGACAGGACGGCAGTTACCGATGAGACGATGGAGAAGAGGGCGATCCAGAAGGAATACTTCGCCAGCTTTCGCCAATCGAAATATTGCACCTCGATCGTGGCGGCTAACGTGGCGGCCTGTGTTTCGGGAATCACGCCGTCCTGTTTCCAGCGGTCGATGACCTCGCGAACCACAGTAGCTTGCTTGCGCGGGAGCTTCATGTCGACCTCATATCGGTGTATAGCTGACCGGCCCAGATCAGCCGGTTGGAACGGGGATGAGGTAGGAAAACAAGGATAGGCTACTGAGGAATGAGAGGACTGTCAACGGGAGAGTCGCCGCAGACCCGAATCGAGTTGGGACTAGTAACCTGCCCTTTTACTTGGCCTTCAGATCATAGGTTTATGCCCCCTGCCATGTCTCGTCTGCGACGGAGGCTGTCGTCACAAAACCAACGATTGCTTTGACCAGCCGTTGACTTCGAGCTACCTTCGAAACAGACGCCGGATAGCCGGTTTGTTCTAGGAAACGGTAGTGAGCAGGCTTTGGTACAAGGGTCCGACGGTCAACGGATAATTCGGAAGGGATCAAAGCAATAGTGGATGAGTCACAGGCAAGATCACGGTTGTACCTGGCGCTGCTGGATGGGATTCTCTTCCTCTACATATTTGTGACCTTCGAATGGCACCAAGTTCTCGCACTGCTGAAATCAATCGCGAGGGTGAACCTGCTGGTTCTTTACATTCCTCCGCTTCTAGTCAAAGTAGTCCTTCCGTTAGTTGTGCCGTTCATGGTTGCGGTCCTGTTCTTTGCTTGTCTGGGAACGAGCATATTTCTGGGTTTGATTCATGAAGGACGGTGGCCTTCGCGGGTCAGGTTCGGTTGCCTCTTGGGTCTATCTATTCCCCTTGTCTGGCTCTTGCGCGAATGGGGCGGCATCGTATGGCTCCTGCCGCAACAGTTTCCATCCGATCTTCCCAGAGGGCTACAAGACTTGCTCGTCGCCGCTTTGTTCAGTGATTGTGGAACGCGGCTTCACACCTCGGATACGGCCCTCCCGCTTGGACCGTCAATCGGCATGCATCTCGTGAATCGGCTGATCGCAATCTATTTGGCGGAAAAGTACGTGCGGTTAGCGGTGTTTCAAGGACGGCGGGGTCAGCCCAGGATCGCCCAATGGGTTCGGTTTGTCCCGGTTCTTCCGGTCATATTGATGGTTGGATTTGTCACCTGGGGCCTGTGGGGGGACGTTCAGCGCCAGAAGATTATTGCCCAGACGGCACGGATGGAAATAGCGGTGATTGAACCGCGAGAAACGCCATACTGGCATACGGCTGTTGAACAGTGTGCCGTTGAAGGCTCTGAATGGCGGTTGCCGACGATCCGGGAACTGCAGGTCCTCAGCAGCGGCGACCTCGGTAAAGATTCGCGCCTGGGAGCGGCATGGAGTGGAGAGGTGCACATGCAAGGAGGCCCACGAGGTCTCAGGTGGACAGGAGAGCGACATGTTAGGCCGACCTACATGCCGGACGTCTTGCGTCGATGCCTGAGTCCGCACCCTGTAGATCTGTATCAACGTTCGATTGCCACCTTGTATCCAGAACTGTATCAGCGGAAAGGCAGTGACAGCTTCTATCGCTATTTCTATCCCCACGAGCACTTCTCCGTCTATGGAGGGCCCGCCGGAGGAAGACCGGAGGCGGTGCTGTGCGTAAGGCCCGGGCCTTCCGACCTCCCCGGGTCGATCAGCCTGCGCTTGGCCAACGATACCAAGTTCGTTGCGGACGCCAGGACGGCGGTATCCGTCCTGGAGACGCTGTGTTCTGCGAATCAGTACGAGCCGACTTATTGTCACCGCTCTTTGGTTCATCGCTATACCGAGATCGACAGACTGGGGGAGGAAGATCCGCAGGATGCATCGGCCTTGGAGCAGCGTTTTCAAAATAGACTGGAAGAGTGCCGTGTGACGGCGAATCCAGACACGTGTCTCGGCCACGGAGGAATCTATCTGGCCCGAGGCGAGCATTCCAGAACGCGACTCTTCTATGAGGAGGCCTGTAGAAAAGAAGGAGTATCCTACGCGTCCTGTTACCACGGTCTTCAATTGGATGAGGAAGAAGCAACCTTTACCCATGTGATCGACGAGCTTATACGTGGGGGTGTTGTCGTCCAGAAACCTCCGCGTCATCGTGAGGCGCGAGAACCATTGCAGCAAGCCTGTCAAACTGGTGGGGCCAAGAGTTGTGGGTATCTTGCTCATGTTCAACAACTGCAGGGTCGGTCTCATGTGGCGACGAGAAACTATGAACGGGGCTGTACGCTCGGCGACCTCTGGGCTTGCACAAATCTGGCGTTGCTGCAGAAGAGAAACCAGAGCGCCGAACAGACCACGGACAAGCTCGTAGAGTTGTGCCGAAGAAGCGAATCGTTTGCCTGTAACGTTGTTACCAGCTGGAAGTTGAGCGAACAGGACCCTAAAGTCCACGAAGCGCTGGAGCTAGCGAGTCTGGCCTGTAGTCTAGGCTCTCGAGTGGGGTGCTCAAATGAAGCAGCCATACGAAAGCCAGGGTACTCAGTGCGAGTAGAGGAACTCGACCCCAATACAATTCGAGCGTCGACGCCGCATGACATCAGCGGCTTTCGCTCGGATTGTGTTCAGAATAGCAATCACTGCCAAGGCTATATCGATCGATTGGGGCTTCAGGGACAGTTCAAGGAAGCGGAATGGTTCAAGGAGCAGACATGCAGGGAGCAGCGTGAAACAGACATGAAGGAGTGCATCAACCGTATCCCATGGAAAAATCTCTTCTGGAGCGTAACCGATACATTAATGGCCAAGAAGTATATCAACGCACGTCCGGTCGATCACGCATCCTTGGTACCCACTCTCAAAAAAGCCTGCGAAGACGGAGTTGGGCATGCCTGCTGGTATTTGGGAAAACTCATGTATGACGCTATGACCGGACGCTTTGCAGGTTCGCATCCCGTGTACAGCGAGACTGCGCTCTTGAAGCCGTTCCAGCGGGCCTGTGAGCTCGGTGTTGTGCCAGGCTGCACGGGCGCAGAGGAAATCCGTCAGAAGTTTGCGGAGGAGCAGCTCAGGGCAGCGCGGCCGAGGTGAGGTGTTTGCTCCTCAGCAAGATACGCCTCGGACTGGAAAAAGGCTCCCACAGGCAATCCAGCTTGCCCCACAGAGTCAAACCATACAAAAACTCTTGACGAGTAAGGCGCTAGCCCGTCGCGCGCCACGAAACGGGTTTGGTTAAGTAGCCTGTCCCCTTTTCTTGCTTTTAATTGGAGGGCAACGGTTCGTGTCTGTGTCGATGCCGTTCTAACGAGAGCAATTGCCGTTTCCGTTCAGTCCCCCAACGATATCCTCCGAGGCCACCGTCTCCGCGTACCACGCGGTGGCAGGGAATGGCGACGGCGATTCTGTTCGTCGCGCAGGCGCGGGCCACGGCGCGCGCCGCGGCCGGTCGGCCGATCATCCGCGCAACGTCTCGATACGTGCGGGTCGTGCCAGGGGGGATCCTCTGGAGCGCTGCCCACACCTTGAGTTGAAAGGCTGTCGACGGCACATCCAGCGGAGGCGGATGCTTGACGGCCTGTCCGTTCACGTACCGAAGGACCGAGCGTACGTACCGGTTCAGGTGGGCGGTATCACGGCGAAATTGCGCGCGTGGGTATTCGTGCTTGAGTTCCGCAAGCAGAGAAGCGTCGCTGTCTCCAAAACTCACCGCGGCAAGACCTCGATTCGTCGCGGCAAGGAGCATCCGACCGATGGCCGTCGCCGCAGTGGTATAGCGGATCGTGACACCCTTTCCGCCATGCCGAAACGCCGATGGAGTCATGCCCAGTGCATCGGCCGCATGCTCGTAGACGCGGCGACTCGATCCGAACCCGGCGTCATAGGTGGCGTGCGTAACGGTGTGGCCCAATTGCAAGGCCGCGGTGAATCGCTCCATTCGCTTCGCGTCCTGATACCGTTTCGGCGACAGGCCGACAAGGCGCGTGAACTCGCGCTGCAAGTGAAACGGGCTACAGCCGGCCATGCCCGCCAGCTGCTGGAGCCTGACCGGTTCGTCCACATGGGCGTCGAGATATCGGCGGGCCTGCTCGACAAAACGGACCGCTCCGGACTCATGAGGCGAGCGGGGGTGGCATCGTAAGCAGCCGCGGTATCCTGCCGCCTCGGCCTCCTGCGGCGAGGAAAAGAATGTCACGCGGTCGCGGGACGGCCGGCGGGAGGGACAGGATGGGCGGCAATAGATTTTCGTAGAGGACACCGCATACACGAACGTGGAATCGAAGCGCCGATCGCGGTCGAGCACTGCGCTCCAAGCCAAATGAGCGGGAACCGGTTGCATACGCCCCTCCTATTGCGAGGGTGATGATACGCCAGAGAGAGAATAGGCGCTATCCGATTCTTGCGGTCAAAAATGAGAATCGAGGCGATGAGAGGTAAAGCCGCCGCGCGCCGCTTCAGAAGATGCGAAACGTGAAGGGTGAAAAGTGAGGGGTAGGGGGTGATTGGCCTGCTATACTTCCATTAGGAATACTGGTTATGTGGATGGGAGGGATCGATGCGAACGCATGTCTGGATTGTTGGCGGACTTTGGATGTTCCTTGGGCTCTTGAAGGCGCTCGAGCCTGTTCCATCTCTCTTGGCTATCAACGATGTCATTACGAACTGGGGTGATCTCCCTCTCGGGCTAGGACGATTGGTCTCTCTCGAGAGGAGTCGCGCAGGCATGGCGTGGGACATGGCCATCGGCATTTTCGCATTCTTGAGCGGAGTGGGAGTCCTCGCCATTCGGCCGTGGGGCAGAATATCCTGTATGGTGGCCGGAGGAGTTGCGGCTATTACAGAGTTTCCCATTGGGACTCTTGCCGGGGCGTACAGCATCTGGGTGTTGTTCCATTCGCGCGCGGAAGCGATCTTCACCGGACAAAATGTAGAGCCGAGCCAACAAGAAGGGGAAACCGGTGCACAGTCCGGTTGGGATCTCACGAAGCACCTGAAAATCGTCGGGTACGTCCACGCGGGCATGGCGGGACTTGCCGCGCTGTTCGCGGCCTACTTTTTCATGGCTGCAATCGGTTATGGCATGCGGGGCATGGCACCTCTCGCGGTAGTTCTCGGGGGAGTATGGTTCCTCGTCTCGTTTCCTATTTTCCTCGCCGGTATCTATCTGCTCGATTACAAGCGGTGGGCGCGCAATGTGTTGATCGTTGCAGCAGCGATTGAAACGCTGACCTTTCCGGTGGGCACCTTACTCGGTGTGTACACTCTCTGGGTTCTGCTTCGAAAAGAGACGAAAGCCGTATTTGGAGATGAGCCGCAGGACGATGGCAACATGCGTCTTGCGGCTTAGATGAGTCGCCTGCCAGAGATCATCGTCTACCGAACGCTGCCGCGCGCCGCGAAACAAAATCTCATAGCCGATTCCGCGCTTCAGCCCTAGAATCGAATCTATGACTGGTAAGAGATCACGATTTCCAGGTCCGGTAGCTCAATTCGTGGGCGGGTTGCTCATCATCCTTGGCGGAATTGCGTTCGTTCTCCGTGTTGTAGAGAAGGTGAAGACAGGCCACGGTTTGGATTACTACTTCACTGGCTGGGGTGTACGGGTCAATTACATTGGGGTGCTGATTCTTCTGGCGCTTATTCCTGTTGTACTTCTTATGGGGTGGGCAATCCGTTGGTGGCAGCTACGAGACGAGCGAGATTTCCGAAAGCGATTTAATCTACCAAAAGATTCACACGACAACCTGAACTTGGACGAATAGCCGCCGCGCGCCCTTCGATAGACTCGGGGCAGGCCGCGAGAGGTTTGCTAACACGTTTCCTGCCCCGCCTCACGCAGCGACCGTCACCCCATTCTTCTTGAGGATCTCGAGCAGCTTGGGGATGTCCGGAGGACCGGGGGGAATTGTCTTATCGACATCGGTGAACATTTGTGACGCCAAACTTCCCTGGCCAGTGATCTCGAGGGTTTTCCCTCCGCCGGCACCGTAGCGAAAGCTGTGTATCGTGCCCCCGGGGATGTGGACGAGCGTGCCAGGCACGGCCAACACGGTCGTATTTCCATACATGAACTCGATCGTACCATTGAGGACGAAGAAGGCTTCATCCCAACTGTGACTGTGCGGCGGCGGACCGGTTCCTTCGTCGCCTTCCTGGACCGTGACCTCATAGCCCTGTGTCGCGGCGCTCGACGCCAGTACCGTCACTTTCGTGCCGATCACGTTCAACGCACGGGCATAGTCGTTGGGGGTCACCACAAACGGTTGGGTTTTCATGGTTCCATGGCCTCCTCTGCGGATGGAACTGAACGATTGACCAGGCTGCGAGCCTGAACCTGGACGGAGGTCACGCTACTCTTCTTGAAGAGACAGTGTCAACGAGGTGAGCTCGGGAACGAGGGGAGGGGCGGCCCGACAACCTCTTGTGCTCGCCAAATTCGCACGCGGGGATGTCGAAGGCGTTTATCCCGTCGCCAGGAACTATTGGCGGGCTCCGGGTCGAACGAGTTCTGTTTGGCGGTGCTCATTCGGGCAAATGGCACGTCTCGGCGTGCCAGGGGGCGGGTGGGTGAGAAGATTGCGCGCACGTTGAGGCTATTCGGGCCACCCCTCTGAGAAATCGAAGACAGGACTACTGGTCCAAATGATGAGGGCAGCCGCCGCACGCCGCGAAACTGTTGCTTGTGCCGGTGCTTCTACTCTTCTGCAAGTTCTATCGGCCTATAATCCCACGGGATGATGCAGAAGCTTTGGGGACTCCATCCCTAAACTTCTTCGCCATCTCCTCGCCTTCGACCCTGAACTGCTTAAGAGCTGTCTTTAGAGATGAAATGCTATTCTTGTCCAAGATCATCCGTAGCGCAGTCCCCTTGAAACTAGTATTGAGATACTTATCGTTCTCAGCGGCTTTAGAGTATAGGCCCTTGTTCCCACTGCACAAGAAAAAGCTCCCACCTTTTGTGCAAAGCCTCTTGGTTAGATACAGGCCATATCCAGTATTGTCCCAGTCGTCATAGTCTTCTATCTTGCTCCTATGTAGCTTCCCAGTAATGCCAGGGAGAATCGATAGGCGCAATGCATGGTCATCAGAGATGATCCGTAGATTGGGGTTGTTCGACAGGGCGTTTCTCACGCCAACCCCGTTATCCAAGATTGCAACTTGAACAGTATTCCTCTTCGACCAATATTGCCCGCAATATAGGAAGTTATCGCTCTCGCTATGCTCTACCGCATTGCGCATTATTTCTCTGAGTGCATAAGTTAGCGTATCGACTAAGTTTGAACGGGCCTCTTGGGTTAAGAGTCTTGCTAATTCAGTAGCATGATCTTCTAAGAGCTGTCCGGTAGGCATTGCTTTGTGATCTGCCTTCTTCTGTAGCTCCCGAATTGAAAATATAGTTATTGGTAAGTAGTTGCTGCTTCCCTGAGCTGCTCCTGGATTGTTGCCGAAATCTATTTGGAGGGCCTTAAAGAACCCCATGTGGGCAGCATATGTATGTTGCTGGAAGTTCTTGGGAAGAAACTCAGACTCTGAGTTCATCGCTTCAAATCTCTGAATATTTGACGATAGGAATAATAAGGTAAACGGCTCGATCCATTCCATGTCCTTGAAATCGATGTAGTATTTATCTGCGCGGGGCGAAGAGAATAGAGAGGAGGCCCAACTTAATGACGCGCGTAAATCCCTTCTTCGCGGAATGGTTATGGTGTACTCCTTCATGGAAAGACTCGAGAGGTCTATGAGAGATAAATCAGGGTGCTTCTTTCAAGGTCGCTCGTTCGTCCTCTTTCCTCAGGTATTTGAGGTGAGTTAGGCAGGGGAGGTGGCCTGATTGCTCTCAAATTGCGCGCATGCGACGAGCACCGCCCTCAACTTAGAATTCGATAAACCCTGTGTGCGGGTCGCGCGAGCACAGGAGAGCAACAGGCTACCTCCCTATAATTTTCCAAAGGTCCTCTCAAAAAACTCCTTTACCTTCCTCATCTGTTCCTCAATATCGCTCCTCAAATGCCTTGCCCCTGCCTGCCAATCGTCTGTGGTGTATCCCACTCTCCTTGCCAGGAAAATGAACTCGTCCGACTCGGGCGGCGGCAACACCAAATCCTTCGCGTGGCCCCGCACCATGCGGAGGCCGTCGATCAGCATGCGGATGAACAGATACGCCTTCCGCAAGTTCTCTCCGTCCTGCCGGCTCACGATCCCGCATTCCACCAGCCCGGCCAGCGCCTGCATCGCATTCGGCGTGTGGAGGACCGCCTGCTTGTGGCCGTGCATCAATTGTAGGTATTGGATCGCGTACTCAACATCGACCAAGCCACCTGGACTCAGTTTCACGTTCACTTCGCCCTTTTCGACGAGCTGTTTCAGCTGCTGACACCGCAGATCCAACGCGGTGGGGAGGTCCCATGGTTCGCCGCTGTAGACGAACCGGTCCCGATGGGCTTCAACCTGCTTGCCGAGTGTTGCGTCCCCCGCCACATGACGCAATTTGATCAACGCCTGCCGTTCAAACGGGGCTGCGAGTCCCTTGTCACTGTAGTAGCTCACGATCTCCTCGAGCGGATTGGCAAGCGAGCCCTTACCTCCGTGTGGCCGAAGCCGCACGTCGAGGTGGAAGATGCCTTCCTGTTTGGCTTCGATCCGCTGGAGCAACTCCTGGGTGAGCCGCTCGAAGTATTCGCTGTTCTCGATGGCCTGTTTGCCGCTCGTCTTGCCTGCCCCGCCGTAGACGAACAAGAGCTCGATGTCCGAGGCATAGCCCAGTTCACGCCCGCCGAATTTGCCGACTCCCAAGATGGCGAAGGAGCAGGGTTTCTTGTTGGCGAGTTTGGGCTGGCCGTACTGCTTGCCCAGCTTGGCCTGACAGTCGTGCAGGCTGCGTTGAAGGATCACTTCGGCGAGTTGCGTCAGCGCCAGCGAAAAGTCGGCCAGGCTGGTGCCGGGCTCGACGATGTGTTTCATGTCGATCCGGAAGAGCTCGCGGTCTTTGAACTGGTTCAATGCCGCTTTCTTGGCCTCGTCGGTCTTGCCGCTGTCGACCAGCTTGTCGAGCTCTTTCTTGAGCGTAGCCTGGGGCTTGATCAACGGCGCGTCTCGGTAGTCTTGCAAGAGCGGCAGCAGATTGTCGTGCTGGCGCCGGAGAAAGTCTTCCCACAGGAAATCGCTCGCGCCGAGCAGACGGGCGAGGAGCGGGAATGTCTTCTTGTCGCTCAAGAAGGCCAGCACTTCCTTTTGGGCCTTGCCCTTGGTCTCCTGGACGATCAGGTCGAGGAATTGGTCGAAGGCTTCGAGCGCTTTCGTCGGGTCCGGGGCCCAGGTGAGGGCATGGGTGAACTGTTTGATGAGGACCGCGGTCAGGCGGAGCTGTTGCTGGTCCGCGGCGTCCGTCAGCTTCTGCCCGTAGCGGTTGCGGACGGCGAACCGGTCGTGCAGCTTTCCCCCCTCCAGGTCGATCTGGGCCTTGGCGATGTAGATATTGCGCATGGCCAGGGCGTTGGCAAAGGCGTAGAGAAAGGCCGGCGTGTCGTCCGAGCGGATGTCCATGATCGTGTCCGCCGGCGACTGGCCGTTGTCGAAGGTGATCTGCACTGGATGGAGCAGGCCGCTGAACGAGCCGCGCCGCTTGCCGAGCTGTTCGACCAGGTGCCGGTTCACGGCGTGGCGGGCTTCTTCGAACTGGTTGGCGTCGAGCAGTCCGATGACAGAACGGAGTTCCTCCGCTAATCGGCGCTGATCGTCGGGACCGAACGAGGCCCCCCGGACCGGATGGACGCGGAACAGGTCCACGATCTTCTTGCGGCTGAGTCCCGGCCTGGTTTTCGGCCTGTGGCGGGGCCCGTCGCCGTAGGTAGCCTTGGCCGTCGCCGAGAGGGCGGCATCCCCGAACGTGTAGATCTGGCCCTCTTCGATGTTCAACCCGAAGGCAGACAGCAGGCCGCAGATGGTGGCAAATTCGGCGAAGTAGTCGTAGGCCACAATCGCGAGATCGAACCGTTCGTCGCGCAGTTCCGTGACCGACAATTCACAGAGATGTTCCGGGGTGAGGGTCGCCGCCAAGAGGATGTGGCGGGCGATCGTCTGCGGTTCGACCCGGCGAAAGTACTCCTGGTCCATCCGGCTGAAGAAGTCCTGGAGAATGTCCTGGGGGACGCTGGGGCACAGAGGGGTGAGGGCGGCGAGGAAGTCGGAGCGGTTGCGGCTGTCCATCGTGGGCGGCAGTATACCTCAACGCCCTTCGTTGTGTGAGATGGAGCGCGACAGTATAATGCCGCCCGATGACGCGTCGTGCGCGGCCTCCATCACAGAATGCCAAGCCGGTGCCTGTTGTGTCGCCCGCAGGGCCCGATCCCAGGCCGCTCCTGCTGGCGGCCGAATCGGGTGCTCTTCAAGCCAAGGCCATCTTTTCGGCCTACGGTATCACAGATATCGACCAGGCCGACCGCAACCTCCAGGCAATGGCGGGTGAACCCCATGAGCGCCGGCAGTTGGCCGAGATTCTTCCGCTGCTCCTGGAGTCGGTGTCCCGAACGGCCGATCCTGACCAGGCGCTGAATCATTGGGAACGGCTGTTCGCAAGCGTCAACCGCTCCTCGCTCCTCGATTATCTGCGCAGTTCGCCGCGCATGTTGGACCTCCTCTGCACGATCTTCGGCAACAGCGACGCCCTGGCCTTCACGATCATTCGCGATCCCATGCTGGTGTACTGGCTTGCGGAGCAGGAGGTGTTGTCCAAGCCGTCCACGAGAGCGGAGCTTGAACGGGAGGTGGCGAAACAGTTGGGCCGGTTGACGGTCAAGGAACTGAAACTGGACGTGCTGCGCCGATTTCGCCGCAGGGAAACGCTCCGGATCGGGGTGCGCGATCTGCTGCGGCTGGCGGATGTGCCGGAGACGACGGCGTCGCTCTCCGATCTGGCGGCGCTGATGATCCATGCGGCTTACGATGTGGTCAATGCGGAACTCCGCGCCGTCTACGGCGTCCCCATGCACAAGAACCGGCAGGGGAAGTGGGTGGAGACGGAGTTCGCCGTGATGGGGATGGGAAAGCTGGGCGGGCATGAATTGAACTACAGTTCCGACGTGGATCTGATCTACGTCTATGCCTCGCACGAGGGCGAAACCCGCACGCCCAGGACGAAGGCCAGCGGTAAACCCGCGGTGGCCGGGATTTCGAACGAAGAGTACTTCGAGATTCTCTCGCGGGAACTGACGAAGGCTCTCGTCGAGCAGACCAGGGAAGGCTACGTCTTTCGCGTGGACCTGCGCCTGCGGGCCGAGGGATCGGTCGGGCAATTGGCCCGTTCGCTGGACGACTACAAGCGATACTATGAGACCAGAGGTGTGGTCTGGGAGCGGTTGGCACTGCTGAAGGCCTGGCCGGTTGCCGGGTCGATGGCGGTCGGGCAGGCGTTTCTGAAGCTGGTCAAGCCGTTCGTCTTCGGCACCGACTCGAGAAAAGCGGATGCCGCCGCAGCATTGGCGATCGTGCAGGACGTACGGGCGGTCAAAGACATGATCGACGATAAGATGGCCGACCGCGGCCATGAACGGCGCAACGTCAAGCTCGGTACGGGCGGAATCAGGGAGATCGAGTTCCTCGTGCAAACCGTGCAGGTCCTGGCCGGGAAGCGGGTGCCGGCATTGCTCGACCGCAGCACTCTGGGGTCATTGAAACGCTTCGCGGCGAAGAAGCTGATTTCTACGAAGGAGTGGGACGACTTGACCGCAGCCTATCTTTTCCTGCGCGATGTGGAGCACAAGCTGCAGATGGTGCATGAGTTGCAGACCCATGCGTTGCCCGATGAACAGGAGGAGTTGGAGCGCTGTGCGGTGCGAGGAGGCTACGAAGGAGTTGATCGGACTGTCGCGGTTAAGAAGTTTCTCGCCGACCATGCCGCCCACACGGCGGTGGTCAATAAGGCGTTCAAGGCGTTCTTTTATGAGACAAAGGCCTCGCCCTTGTTTAAAGCGGCGAGAAAGCTGGCGGGCTAGGGAAGGGGCAGGACCCGTTTGTCTGAGCGACGCGCAAGGCGCTGTGCGAAAATAGTTCCTGACCCCTCTATCCAGGTGGCTAGAACTTTGCCCTGATTGTCCCCGGCGTACTTTCGCCGGCGCACTTCGTACAGGCGCCAGACGTGATCTTAGCGTTCAGTTTCTCCTCCAGATAATCTTCGATCCGCTGCCAGAGTCCCGCCGTAGTTTTTACCCGCTTGCACTTCGGGCACACGCAAATCGACCCGCGCAGGGTATTGAGCTCCTTAACCTTCTTCCCCAAAACCTGCGTTTGCTCGGTCAACTCACGTTCCCGCTCCGCACGGTTGTCGATCTCTTCCTTCATGCTCATGGCCATCGACACGCGGGCGACCAATTCGGCCGGAATCACCGGTTTGCGGATGTAGTCCGTCGCGCCGGCGTTGTAGGCGGCCTTAATATCCGAGGCGTCGGTCTTGGCCGTGACCACGATGACAGGAAGATGCTCGAATCGTTCGTCTTCACGGATCTTCCTGCAGGCCTCAAGGCCATCCATGTCCGGCATCAGCAGGTCCATGAGAATAATATCGACCCGGCTTCCCGAAGCGGCCTTGTCGCCGGCATTGAGCCGTTTCAGCGCATCCGCAGCCGATGCCGCGAATTCCAATGAACGGTATCCTGCCTGCTGGAGCGTGGCGGCGAGCAGTTCCCGCTGTTCTTCAAAATCGTCGACGATCAAGATGCTCATGATGATGCCTCCTCCGATCTCATGCGGCGTGATGCGTTTTCCCGATACTGTTTCCCGTTGCGCCTTGCGCTTGACGAAGCGCCTCGACGAGCTTCGCAAGCTGCTCTGTGATGGCGTGAACATCCTTGGCCTGTGCCGCCTGCTCGAGCGCGCCGCCTATTCCTCCGATCTGCGCCAGGCCGTAGGACCCCGCGAGTCCCTTGATACGGTGCCCGATCGTGCGAATCTGCTCAAAATCCCGAGATCCGATCGCCGTTTCCAAAGCCGCGACATCCTGCGCCCGCTTCTGGAGGAACCTGGGCCGCATAAGTTCGATGGTGCTGTCCAGGTTTTCCGCAGCCTGCGATCCGGAGTGAGCGTCGCCGGAAGCCGTCGCCTGCATGTAGCGCTGGATGGCTTGGAGCAATTGCTCCATCTTGATGGGTTTCGTCAGGTAGTCGTCGCAGCCTGCCTCAAGGCTCTCCCGTTGAGCATCGAGCATGCCGTTGGCCGTCAACGCGACGATCGGGGTACGAGGGCGTCCCTTGGCCGATTCCCAGTCGCGAATGACCCGGGTGGCCGCCAAGCCGTCCATCTCGGGCATATGGAGATCCATGAAGACCAGGTCGTACCGCCGATCTTTGAAGAGAGCTACCACGCGCGTACCGTTGGATGCACAGTCCACGCGATGCGGAGTGCCTCTCAAGTACAGTTTCATGATTTCCTGGGACTCGACGGAATCTTCGGCAAAGAGGATCGACAGGCCCTGCGACCATTGTGTCGGCAAGGGGACTGTCCCTGACGGTCTTGCAAGGTGTGAGTAACTCGAAGCAGGCTTGGGCTGTGAGCTCTTCTGAAGATTTGTGAAAGGAACCGTGAAGGCAAATCTGCTGCCCTTTCCTTTCGCGCTTTCCACCCAGATGCGACCCCCCATCAATTCGACCAATCGTTTGCAAATGGAGAGACCGAGCCCGATTCCGCCGTAGTTGCGGTTCAGCCTGGAGTCGGCCTGGGTAAACCGGTCGAAGATCGTGATGCATTGTTCCGGATCGATGCCGATGCCGGTGTCGGCGACGGTGAATTGCACCAATTGGGTGTGGTGCGAGTCTGTCGAGGGCGCGACGGTCACGGTGATCCGGCCATTGTTCGTAAACTTGATGGCGTTACGGATCAGGTTCAAAAGCACTTGTTGCAAGCGATGCGAGTCGCCTTCGACGTGAGCGGGGAGAGAAGGGGCCAGATCGACGGCGAGTGCGAGGCCTTTCGTTTCTGCCTCGGTCCGGAGCAGATCCGCAGCTTCCATGACGATTTCTTGGAGAATAAAGTCTTCCGAGACCAGCTGGAGTGTGCCGGATTCGGTCTTGGCCGCCAGCAGAAGATCCTCGATTTGGCGGAGCAGCCCGTCGCTTGCTCGGGCGCACCGCTGAACCAGGTCCCGTTGATCCTTTCCCAGGTCGGTGCGGAGCAGGTAGTCGGATATGCCGATGATCGCGGTCAAGGGTGTGCGCATTTCGTGGCTCATGTTGGCCAAGAAATCGCTTTTCGCCTTGCTGGCGTCCTCGGCCGCTCTTCTGGCCTCGTCCATAGCGGTTTCTGCGGCATTGCGTTCCGTCACATCCAGGCCGATGGCGATAATGCCGGCTTCCTTGCCCCCGGTGTCGAGGAAGCGGCTGACGTTCCATGAGAGGATGCGATGGGTACCGTCCGGCGTAATGACGGGATTCTCAAACCCTCGTGTCGGAACGCCGGAAAGGACCTTGAGGATGTCGTTCCTGACGCCTTCTCTGGCTCCCTCGGGCAAGCATGTGAGTATGTAGTTCTTTCCGATGAGTTCCTGGCGCCCCATTCCGTACAAGGCTTTCGCTTCTTCGTTCACATCGAGGATGGTTGCATCGGCGGACAAGACCAGAATGACGCTGGGAGCGTGATCGATCAATGTTCTGAGCCGGTTTTCTCCTTCCCTGATCTTCGCCTCGGCGCGTTTCTGTTCAGAGAGGTCTCGAATGAAAGAGGCAAAGATAGCGTTCTGTCCCACGCCGATGGGAATGACTGTCAGTTCGACAGGGAAGGATTCTCCGCCTTTGCGCAGCGCGGTGATTTCGATGCGGCGGCGAAGTATATTCTGCTCTCCTGTCGCGAGGAACCGTTGCATCCCTCTTGTGTGGGCCTCCCGGTACTCGGCGGGGATGATCAGATCGGCGAGCGATCGGCCGATCGCTTCCTGTCTCGCGAATCCGAAAGTCTTCTCAGCCTGAGGATTCCATTCGACGACGAGTCCTCGACTGTCGATGCTGACGACGGCGTCGAGGGCTCCGTGGACGATTGCCTGGAGACGTGACTCGCTGGCCCGCCTTGCCAGGCGCGTTCTTACGTCGAGATGCAGCAGTGCTGTCAGGACCCACAGGGTGATCGTCCCTACCGTGCGGTTGAACACGGCGATCGTTAGGTTTTCACCGGCATGCTGGCGAAGCCAGGGCTCTCCCATGATCGCGACCGACCAGAAGACGGTGCAGAGCAGGAGCAGGCGAGGTTGGTTCAGTCTGGAGACGCCGAAGGCGAGGATGAAGTATGGCAGCCACGGCGCAAATCCCAGGGGGACGTAGAGGTCGATGACGAAAATCGCCAATGTGGCGAATCCGATCAAGACAGGAGTGAATGTCTTGAGCCACGTAGACGGAACTCGTTTCTGCACATCGCTCATAGGGGTGTCCGGGGCCCGGATTACCCTAGTATAGACACGTAGGAATCTGGCTCAAACGGATTTCACGAATTCAGCAGGGTCGGGGCGGGGTTAGGTGAGTGGGAGAGAAAAATACAAAGGGCCCGGCGGTTGCCCGCCGAGCCCTTCGAAGCAGACCCTTGTGCTCAGCACTCAGAACTGGGCACTCAGCGCTGGATTTAGTACATTCCTTCCATGCCGTGGCTGTGTCCATGACCGCCGGCCGGTTCCTTCTTCTCTTCCGG
>FKKE01006203.1_pt1 | contig 74251 bp, 74 predicted proteins | sample 1106331 | NCBI WGS metagenome assembly FKKE01 (sample SAMEA3931202, study PRJEB13176) | freshwater metagenome | biome: Drinking water system; feature: drinking water; material: freshwater | place: China | collected 2013-02-06 | reverse complement strand
TGCCGATGTCCTTGTGGTTGGTGGTCGTGATCCAGCGCAGGATGCCGCCGGGGTGGTGGTCGTGGTGCTCGCCGTGGTGCGCGTGGCCGTGGCTGTCGATGACTGCGCTCATTCGCCTCTCCTTACTTCCGCATTGCCTTGATTTCGGCCGGCTGCACCAGATCGCCGGCCTTGTTGCCCCAGCTGTTGCGCGTGAACGTGATGACCGCGGCGAGCTCGACGTCCGAGAGCTGCTTGCCGAACGCGGCCATCGCCGTGTTGGGCTTGCCGTTCAGGACGATATCGGCCTGCTTGTCCTTCGGCCCCGTGACGACCTTCGAGCCGTCCAGCGGCGGGAACGCCGGCGGCGTGCCCTTGCCGGTCGCCTGGTGGCAGGCGACGCAGTTGGCGGCGTAGACCTTCTCGCCGCGGCTGCGCAGCTCGTCGATCGTGAACTGCTTGTTCGGGTCGTCGGCCGCCGCCGCGATCAGCTTCATCTTCTCGCCGACCCACTTGCTGTAGTCCTCCTGCGACACGACCGTCACCACGATCGGCATGAAGCCGTGCTCCTTGCCGCAGAGCTCGACGCACTGGCTGCGGAAGGTGCCGGTCTGCTCCGCCCTGAACCACAGGTCGCGGATGAAGCCGGGGATCGCGTCCTGCTTGGCGCCGAACGCGGGCACCCACCAGGAGTGCACGACGTCCGCCGCGGTGGTGAGGATGCGGACCTTCTTGCCCACCGGCACCACGAGCTCGTTGTCGACCTCGAGCAGGTAGTTCGGGCCCTTGGGCGCGTTGCCCTCGATCTGCTCGCGCGGCGTGGCGAGCGTGGAGACGAAGCTGATGCCCTCGCCCTCGCCCTTCAGGTAGTCGTAGCCCCACTTCCACTGGTAGCCGGTGACCTTGATGGTGAGGTCGGCGCTCGAGGTGTCCTTCTGCGCGATCACCACCTTGGTGACCGGCCAGGCGATCAGCACCAGCACCAGCGCCAGGCCATATTTCAGGTAGGCGAAGCGCTCGACCGCCGCCGCCAGCATGAAATACATCGAACGCAGGCCGAGGATGGCGAAAATATTGGAGGTGTAGACGATGAACGGATCGCGGGTGACCGCGAAAATCGCCGGCACCGAGTCGACCGCGAAGATGATATCGGCGAACTCGACCATGATCAGCGCCAGGAATAGCGGCGTGGCGAAGAGCACGAGCTTGCCGGTCGTGGGATCGGGGCGGCGAACGAAGAAATTGTGGCTCTCGATCCGATCGGTGACGCGCATGCGCCCGCGAATGAACTTGAGCAGCTTGTTGTCTTCGAGCTTCATCTCCTGGCCGTGGCCGGTGAGCATCTTCCAGCCGGTCCAGATCAAGAAGGCGGCGAAGATGTAGAGCACCCAGGCCCAGGAATTCACCACCGCCGCGCCGAACGAGATGAAAATGGCGCGGAAGACGATAGCGCCGATAATGCCCCAGAACAGCACCCGGTGCTGATATTCGCGCGGCACGGCGAAATAGGTGAAAATCAGCGAAATGACGAAGATGTTGTCGAAGGCGAGCGCCGTCTCCAGCAGGTACCCGGTGAAGTATTGGATGACGGCCTGCTGGTTCAGGTTTTCCGGGCTGTTGTAGTAGCGCGGATCGGGCTCGTAGACGAAGCCGACATAAAGGCTGAAGGCGACGGCAAGCGAGGCGAAGCCCGCCCACATCATGGCGCTCTTGGCCGGCGAGATCACCGCGTCCTTGCGGTTGACGACGCCGAGGTCGAGCCAGAGCAAGAAACCAATGACGCTCAGAAACGCCAGCCAAAGCCAAATCGGTTGCCCGGCGAATTCGGACGTCATCAGTTCCATGGGTGCACCTGTATTTTCAAAGAGAATGACGGCGCGCCCGAGAGGCGCGCCGCCGGCAAACGATGCTGTCTGGCTATTCCTGGCGCTGACCGAACAGCGACAACAGCAATTGGAACATGTTGATGAAGTTGAGATAGAGGCTGAGCGCGCCCCAGACCTGCACGCGCGCCGCGCTGTCGCCGCCGGCGGCGCTGGCGAAATATTCGTGCTTCAGCCGCTGCGTGTCGTAGGCGGTGAGGCCCGCGAACACCAGAACGCCGATGCTCGCCGCAACGAAGTGCAGCAGGCTCGATTGTAGGAACAGATTGACCAGGAACGCGATGATGACGCCGATCAAGCCCATGATCAGGAACGTCCCCATGCCTGAGAGCGAGCGCTTGGTGGTGTAGCCGTGGAGCGCCAACGCGCCGAAGGCGATCGCCGTGATCAGGAAGATTTGTGCGGCGCTGGCGGCGGTATAGACCTGCAGCAGCAGCGCGACGCTCACGCCTTGCAGCGCGGCGACGCTCCAATAGATTCCGTGCAGGGCCGGCGTGGACATGCGCTGACCGGCGAACGAGGCAATCAGCAAGAGTCCAAGCGGGGCGAACACAGCGACCCAGCCGAGCGGGGTCATTTGTCCGGGCGCGGTGAAGAACAGCGCGCTCATGCCCGTCTGCACCAGGAAGAATGCGGTCGCGGCGCTGAGGCCGAGCCCCAGGAACATCAGGTTGAAAATGCCGACCATGTGCCGGCGCAGGCCGACGTCGTACTCAAGCGCATCCGCGCGCGGCGCTGTCTGCGGAACATTTCGGTAGTCTTCGAACGCCATTCGCTCTGTCTCCAGACTTGGGAGGTGCGAATTGCGGGCGGAGGGGCTCCCTGCGGGGGGAGGGGGAAAGGCGGGACGCGCCCTTCACCCGCAATCCTCCAGTCCGACATCACGGTTCTTGCGAACCGCCAGAGGGGCCCGGCCTGGTGAGCGTGAGGTGGTTGCCGCGCGCTTCGCCCGCAAGGCGGGTCAAGATGAATTTCGCCAATGTCAGCGATAGGGGACTGCAATCTTACCCGCGCCCGCCGGCGGCGGCGTCGAGCGAACTCAGAATGAAATTGGCGAGCCGCTCGGCAGCGACCGGGAGGGTCTTGCCGGCGCGGATCAGGGCGATTTCGGCCTCGGCCAGCGCTGGAAAGCCATCGTCCTTGCCGAACACCACCAGTTCCGGGCTGGCCATTTCCTGCGGCAACGCGCTGACGCCAAGCCCCGCGCGCAACGCCGCCAGTTGCCCTGCAAGCGAATGGCTGGTGTAGGCGATGCGCCACGGCCTGCCCAAGGCATCGAGCGCCGCGGTGGCGCGCTTGCGGTAGACGCACGGCGCGGGCGCCACCACCAGCGGGACCGGTCCGTCTTTGGGCAGCACATCGTCGCCGGCGCCCACCCACACCAGCGTCTCCCGCCACACCCGCACGCCGACATCGGAGCCGACTGGTTCGCGCTTGATCAGCGCCAGATCGAGTTCGCCTTGCGCCATTTTTTCCATGAGCTTCATGGTGAGATCGCAGGTCACCGACAAACTGACGTGCGGATAGGCGCGCGCATAATCGCCGAGGATGCCGGGTAAATGCGTGGTGGCGAAATCCTCGGGCGCGCCGAACCGCACCTCGCCTTCGAGCGCGCGGCCATACAGACCGCCGACGATCTCGTCGTTCAGCCGCAAGAGCGCGCGCGCTTGCGGCAACAGCGACTCGCCTTCGGCGGTCAATGTCACGCTGCGCGGATCGCGCTTGAACACTTCGGCGTCGAGTTGTTCCTCGAGCCGCTGCACCTGCAGGCTGATGGTCGATTGCGTGCGCCCCAGTCGCGCGCCGGCGCGGGTGAAGTTCTTGGCCTCCGCCACCGCGACGAAGGTGCGGATGAGGTCAAGGTCGAGATTGACGAGGCGGGGTTTGGAGGTCGGCATCGCGCCAGCACTTAGGCGCCCGGGGCGGCTGGCGCAATCGCGGTGAAGTTCCGTGAGCGCGCGAAGGTGGGAGCGCGCGACCTCCGGTCGCGCATGCGTCGCCGGAGGCGCCGCGCTCCCGCCTTGCAACGCCGGCGCTACTCACCCCCCACCCCTGCCCCCTCTGGGGGAGGGATATCAGTCGATCGCACTCTATTACCTGCGAACCAACGTCCGCAGCCGTTCGCACATGGCGCTCTGCGGATCGGCGAGCGGTGCGATCACGGTGAAATGGTTGGCGCCGGCGATGCTCTCGCCGCGCGCTTCGACGCCGGCTTCGCCCCACGCTTCAACGATCGCTTTGCTCTGGCGGTGATACTCGCCGCTCTCGTCGCCGCCGACGATGGCGTCGAGAACTTTTCCCTCCGGCGCCGGCCACAGCAGTGGGCTCAACGCATCCGCTTCCGCCGCATCGAGCTTGAGTTTTTCGTTGATGCTTGTGGCGATCAGCGGCTTCAACTCGAACAGACCCGAGATCGCGTACGCCGCGGGGACATGCCCCTCGGTCGCCAGCAGGCAGGCGGCGAGATGGCCGCCGGCGGAATGTCCGGCGACGATCACCGGCGCATCGCTGGCGCGATGCACGATGGAACAGGACGCGCGCATCTGTTCGACGATGTCGCCGATGCGCACGTCGGGGCAGAGATCGTAGCTCGGCACGGCGACGCTGACGCCCAACGCATTTAGCCCGCGCGCCATGTGCGAGAAGAAGCTTTTGTCGAGCGCCTGCCAATAGCCGCCATGAATGAACATCACCGCCGGACCCGGGCCCGCATCGAACAGATCGAGCGTGTGGCGCTCGCCAGGCCCGTACGCGATCACGCGCGGCGGATTGAGATTGCGATAGGCTTTGCTCTCCGCCGCCCAGCCGACGATGATGGCCGCATGTTCGGGCACGCGGGCGCGATTGTTGTACTCGGCTTCGAGGTCGAGACTCATTCCTGGTCGGGATAGTCGAAGCCCGGCCATTTCGAGCCGTAGAGCTGATAGCCCAGAATAGTGTAGGTCTGAGCCACGTTCGGATGCGCGCGGATGGTTTCGGTCACCACCTTCTGGATGGTGTTGAGATCGGGATGCTCGATGCGCACCAGCAGATCCCATTCGCCCATGATCGAATAGATATCCATGATCTTGTCGCTGCCGTCGCGCAGGCCATTGCCGACGGCTTCCGGCGTTGCGCCCTGCACGCGGACGAAGATGAAGAGGCTGTGGTCGGCCATGGGATGCTCCGTTGCGCGCGACTCTAGCAGGAAATCGCGGCGCTCCAAAAGCGCCGGCGGAGGCGCTGGAGGTCGTCGTCACGAGTTGGCGATGACTTCGTGCTTGCCAGCCGGTGTATTGGCCCTAGGTTTGCGCCTGCTTCTGCAAGGAGGAGGGACCTCGCATGCAAGACTACTCACAATATGGCGGCGATCCGGCGGCGATGATGCAGGCCATGGGCCCGTTCATGGCGGTGTTCGCGATTGTCGGCATCGCGCTGTTTGCGTTTTACATTTTCCTTTGGTGGAAGATTTTCGCCAAGGCCGGGCACAACGGCGCCTTGTCGCTGCTCAATCTGGCGATCATCATTCCGCTGATCGGCTGGATCGTGCCTCTGGTGCTGACGATCTGGTTCGCGTTCTCGGATTGGCCGGCGCTCAAGAAATAACGCCGCTCATTCCTCGCGCACGGGGGCTGGCTTCGATTCGGAGCGTAGCTCCCGCAGCGTGATCACCAGAGTCGAGGCGATGACGATCAGCGCGCCCAGCATGGTGATCCAGTTTGGAATTTCGTGAAACAGCGCCAGTCCGAACAGGATGGCGAAGATCAGCCGCGTGTAGTCGATCGGCGCCATGGCGGCGGCGTCGCCCAGCGCCATGCCCTTGATGTAGCAAGTCTGGGTGAGCAGGCCGAGCACGCCCATCGCCGCCAGCAGCGCAAGATCGAGCGGCGCCGGCCAGCGCCACTCCAATACGGCGAGCGGGATCGCCAGCACGAAGCCGAGCGCCGCCGACCAGACGACAAGCACGGTGACGGAATGGTCGCGCGTCATCATCTTCATGCCGGTGACCGTCATCGCAAACAGCGCCGCCGAAGCGAGCGCGGCGGCGGCGGGCCAGCCGGCGGAATTTGCGATCGAGGGTTGCAGCATCAACAACACGCCGGCGAAACCGGTGAGGGTGGCGCCGAGCCGCCAGGCGCCGATGCGCTCACGCAGCACGAAAGCGGCGAGCGGCACGATCCACAGCGTGCGCGTGAACGAGAGCGCGTTAGCGTCGGCCAAGGGCAGTTCATGATAGGCCCAGAAGGCGAGGATCAGTCCCAGCGTCCCGGCCAGCGAGCGGAACAGGAGAATGCCGGGGCGTGTAGTGCGGAACGAGCCCGCAGGGTCGCGCAGGATGAGCGGCGCCAGGACGATGAGGCCGGCGGCTTGGCGATAGAAGGTCTGCAGCGCCGGCGAGTATTCGTCGCCGAGGAATTTCACCAGCGACGTCATCAGCGTAAACGCCACCGCCGAGGCGAGCATCCACAGCGCGCCGCGCACATTGGCCGAGAGACGCGCATAGGCGGCGGCGAGATCGCTCATTTCAGCTTCGGTTTGTCCGTCATCTCCGGCGGCGGGCCGCCCGGCATGATCGGGCGCGCGGGGTAGCCGCCATGCGCAAGCAGGCGATCGTACATCACCAGCGCGCCGGCGAGGCCGACATTGACGCAGAACTTGGTCGGGATTTTCACCACGTGCTGGCAGCGCGCGATCAGCGCCGGCGAGAGCGAACCGCGTTCGCGCCCGAGCACGTAGGCTGCGGCTTGCGGGTGTTGAAAGCGCGGCAGCTCGACGGCGTCGTCGGTCAGCTCGACGCCGACCAAGGCGCAGCCCTTGGGCAACAGCAGCGCCTCGGCGCTGTCCCACGCATAATAGGGCACGTGATCGAAGCTGCGCGAGGTGTCGCTGTTGTAGGCTTCGCGCACTTTCGGGTGGGCGTTGATGGTGAAGAAGAAGCTGGCCCCGAAAGCATGCGCGGTGCGCATCAGCGCGCCGAGATTCATCGGCTTCGAAATCTCTTCAGCGCCAATGCCGAAATACCCGCGCATCAGGCCGCTTCGATGTCTGTCTTGGCGAAATCGCCGCCCTTGTAGAGCAGCGGCGCGCCGCGCGATTTCGCCAGCGCATAGGCAAAGCAATCGCCCATGTTGAGCTTTGCCGGCGCGCGTTTTCCGAAGCGGGCGAACGCGTGCGCGGCCAACTCAGCCGTTTCGACATCGACGGCAACGATTTCGATATCGAGAAAATCGATGAGTTGCACGATCTTGTCGCGCCCTGCCTCTCCGTCGAAGGCTTGGGCGCGTACCAGCGCCTCCCAGTAATTCACGGGCGACATGATGCCTGTTGCCTGGAGGATGCGCTCTCGAAACGCCTCACGCTCCGGTTCATCCAAATGGATCGCCAAGATCGCCGACGCATCGACTACAATCATCGCGGCATGCCGTCCTCATCGTAGAGGTCGTTATCGGTCAGCGGTTCTCCCACGTGCGGCAGTGCGTCAATCTCGGCGAGCAACGCATCGATCTTGCGCCGCCGTTCGGCAATTTCCTCCGGCGTCCGCTGAGCGCTTGCGCCGCCCAATTGCGCGCGCACGGCCTCCGCCACCGCGTCGACAGCGGGCTTGCCCGTACGCGCAGCCAAGCGCTCGATGTCCCGCACGATCTCGGGGTTCTCGATTAGGATGGTGGTGTCGGCCATGGCGGCAGCATAGCACAGAAACAGGGCTGCATGAAGGGCGCTAACCCCGCCGGCAATTATTGTACGGCCCGCCGCGCGCGCCGGAGAGCGTGGCCGAGCCGCCGCGCTCCCAATATTCAACGCTGCCGTTGGAATAGCGCAGGCCCGAAGCGCCGGTCACGCGCGGCAAGCGATAGACCTGGCCGCCCGCGAACACCTCCGCCGAACCGTCGCCGCCGGTGCTGATGCGGGCGCTGAACGCGGCGCCGCCGTCGCAGCTCCAATCGGCGCGCGGACCGCCGCCGCCGCCGCTGGTGGCGCAAGCGGAGAGAAGCGCGAGAGCGGCGAGTGCTGCGATGGTCTTCATGGGTGCTCCCTCACTGAAACGTCTTCACTTCGCGCAAGCCGGACGAAGAGGCGAGGCCGCGCTTCATGCCCTGACTCGCGAACGGCGCGGCGACGTTGCCGTGCGCGTCGACCGCGATCAAGCCGCCATAGCCGCCAAGCTGGCGCACGTCTTCGATCACGGCTGCAGCGGCCTCACCGAGGCTTTGTTTCGCATAGGCGATGCGGGCGGAGACATCGGCGGCGGCGTTGACCCGCATGAAATACTCGCCGAGGCCGGTGCAGGACACCGCGGCGCGCTCATCGGCCCAGCAGCCGGCGCCGATGATTGGCGTGTCGCCGACGCGGCCGGGGAGTTTGCCTTGCAGGCCGCCGGTCGAGGTCGCCGCCGCCAGCCTGCCGCTGGTATCGAGCGCGACCGCGCCGATGGTGCCGGATTGGGCGCTGGCGAGACCGCTCTCGGCTGGCGTGTAATAGGAGGCTGGATCGACGACGCGCGCGAAACCCTGCGCCGCGGCGAAGCTTTCGGCCCCGGCGCCGACGAGCAGCACATGCGAGGTCCGCTCCATCACGCCGCGCGCCACCCGCACCGGCGAGAGAAAGCCGCGCAGCGCCGCCACCGCGCCGGCGCGCCGCGTCGGCCCGTCCATCAGCGAGGCGTCGAGTTCGACATCGCCGGCGCTATTGGGCGCCGAACCCTTGCCGGCCTGGTGCAGACCGCAGGCTTCCAGTTCCTCGGCCATGGCGGTGACGACATTGAGCGCGCTGTCGCCACGCGCCAGCATGGCCGCGCCGCGATCGAGCAGGGCGGCCATGTGCTGCTCTTCGCGCTTGTAGGCGCGCTCGGCGATGGCGCCGGCGCCGCCATGAAGGGCAAGCGCCCACGTGTGGCCGGTCATGCGAAGGCCTTTGGGTTGCGAACGCTCTTTCCCCTCCCCCTAGAGGGGGGAGNNGGAGGGGCAGGGGTGGGGGTGAATAACGGAATGGGCGTGGCTACCAGCTCGACATAAGTATTTTTGTACAAAATCGCAGCATCACCCCACCCCGTTACCCCCTCCCCCTCTAGGGGAGGGGGAGTGGCGCCAGAGGCTGTGGCTTCTGCGTTCCTCAAGGCTCCGCGCCTCCGTTCTCGATCTGCGAGCGCCGTTCCGCCGGCGCGGGTTGCGCCTTGCCGGTCAAATGGCCTTCGCGCCAGCCGATGAACAGCGCCACCAAGGTGGCGGTGGGGATGAAGCTGTCGGCCTGGTCGGTGAAATCGACGAGTTCGGCCAGGTTCACAAGCCCGATCGGCCCCCACATGGCCAACAGCACCACCGTGCCGACGCCCTCGGTCACCGAGCCGAAAATCGGCACGCGCCCCAGCGTCAGATCGAACAGATCGATGGCGACCGAGAAAGCAAGGCGCGCGAAATAGCCGGTGCGGGTCATGGCGCGCATGTATGAGCCTTATGCGCGGTGGTCGCAACAGACGGCGCGGGTGACACACACTCATGGCTGACACGTGCGCCATTCTTGGCGAGACCTCACCGTGAGTGTGTGTCACCCGCCCAATCCTCAACGAGGCGCACCTTGCCCGCGTGCTCGCCGCTTACGCCGCCTATTACAATGCTGACCGCACGCATCTGGCCCTGAACAAGGAGGCGCCGCTCCCACGCCCGGTTGAGCCCCAGGGCCGCATCATCTCACGCCGCGTGCTCGGCGGCTTGCATCGCAGATACGCGCGAATCACAGAGAAATGAGGTTTTCGGAAGGGACAGCGGTGGGCCTATTGATTTGCGGAGGGAGCTGGCGCGTCAGGCGGCGGCACCGGGAATCGCACGCCGCGCTCTTCCAATATCGCCCTCACCCGCACAGCGGCTTCGTACTGTCCCGGTGGCATATCCGCCCGCTCGACCAACTAAACGTAGCGTCCCAGCGCATTAAGATCGTGGCTGTACCCTCGGTCGAGCAATTCCGCCACCTTGTCGTACTGATTAAGCGCCGCAGCGAATTCCGCGCCGGACGCTACGGCGGGCTAATATTGCCCGTTTCAGGGAGAATTGCGATCGCACACGTTCACTACGAGGGGTTGGCACAACCGCCTTCGCTGCGAGATTACATGCCAGCCACGCCAAATCGAAATCTCCACGGTTTTGTGATCGGGGAGAGTGGAGAAAATGTCTGGGAAGTGGGCCGGGATTCGGGTGTTATCGCGATTAGGTCAATAATGCCTCAGATTGGTCAATGGGAGAGATACCAAACCAATCCGTACGACTACCAAATCTATGATGCGAGCGAGTATGATCAATGAGGCTATTCGGGTTCTTTGTGGCCACCCTATTGATGACCGCGTGCGTGACGAGCAACAGTCCAAGTCGTACAGACGTGGTCTTGATTGAGGCGCAGATAGTGTCAATCGAAAGAGTGCATGCATCAGAAACGCACACCACGCCGAGCTTAGAGTTAGGAGGTGATGTTACTGTTTCCGTGAGAGCAACAGACATCCTTATTGGCCGTATTGAGGATGAGAGTTTCTTAATCACCTTACCTGTGACGAGTATTCCGGCGCCGGGAGAACTTAGATACATTTTCATTCTCGCCACGCGCACCAACGATGGAATACAACCTGTTCGATGGGACTATGTGGAGAGTGGTTTTTGTGTCGATCAAGCAACCGCTCGATCTTTGGACATCGAACGTGAGATACTCAGCCTGAATCGAGAAGGGCGCCTTGGATGTGAAACCGAAAGAGTGACATGGTGGATTCAACCGGTCGCGGCAACAGACTCGGCGCTTCCATGGCCAGCATGATCGGCAACGCAGCCACCCGCTCGCTCATCGAGGGCTCCGACTTCGGCGACAACATTATGGCGGCGCTGCCCGATGTAATCGGCCAAACCATTGGGGAGGCGGAAAAGGTGACACACACTTTTCTCTCTTGCACAACAGAACAAAACATGTACAATGTGCGCAGGAGAAGGGAAAATGGCGCGTTTGGCCAGGATCGTTGCGCCCAACACGCCGCACCATGTCACCCAGCGCGGCAATCGCCGCCAGCGCACGTTTTTCAGCGACGCGGATTATATGCGCTACCTGCAACTCGCGGCGGAATGGTGCGCGAAGGCGGAGGTCGAGTGCTGGGGCTATTGCCTCATGCCCAATCATGTCCATCTGATCCTCACGCCGCGCAGCGAAGGCAGGTTGCGCGCGGCGATCGCGCCGCTGCATTGGCGCTATACGTTTGAGATCAACAAGCGGGAAGGCTGGCGCGGCTATCTTTGGCAGGGCCGGTTTGCGTCCTATCCCATGGATGACGATTACTTCGTGCAGGCAAGCCGCTATGTCGGCCTCAATCCCGTGCGCGCCGGCCTCGTTGCGCGCGCGACGGATTGGCCGTGGTCGAGCGTGCGCGCGCATGTGGCGGGACGCGATGACAGGCTGGTGCGCACGGCGCCGTTGCTGCGCTTGTTTCCGAACGGGCTCGGCGGTTTCTTCGAAACGGATGTCGCGGCGGAAGCCTTGAAGAAGCTGCGGCGCGCGGCGTCGACCGGGCAGCCGCTCGGCGGGGCCGAATGGGCGAAGGCGGTGTTGGCGCGTGGTGCGCGAGGTGCGCGAGGTGACACACACTCACGCTTGGCTGCGAGGTGATGTCCCACGCGGTGAGCCGTGAGTGGGACGACGGGGGTGACACACACTCACTCCGATGTGCTAGACGAAACGCCATGCCGTGAGCCGTGAGTGTGTGTCACCCGGCAGCACCGCCAGGAGACAGCCATGAAAGCTCTGCTCAGCACCAAGGTCGGCCCGCCGGAGGCGCTTGAATACGCGGACGCGCCCGATCCGGTCGCGGGCGAGGGCGAGGTGGTGATCGCGGTGAAGGCGGCGGGCGTGAACTTCCCCGACGCGCTGATTATCGAGGACAAGTACCAGTTCAAGCCGGAGCGGCCGTTCGCGCCCGGCGGCGAAGTCGCCGGCGTGATCGAAAGCGTCGGGCCGGGCGTCGCCAACGTGAAGGTTGGCCAGCGCGTCATCGGCTCGCTGGGCTGGGGCGGCATGGCGGAGAAAGTGAAGGCGCAGGCCGCGCGCGTGCTGCCGATCCCCGATGCGATGCCGTTCGACGAAGCCAGCGCTTTCATTCTCACCTACGGCACCTCGTATTATGCGCTGAAGGATCGCGGCCACTTGAAAGCCGGCGAGACGCTGTTGGTGCTCGGCGCCGCCGGCGGCGTCGGCGTCGCCGCGATCGAACTGGCGAAGGCGATGGGCGCGCGCGTGATCGGCGCGGTGTCGAGCGAAGAGAAAGCCGCATTCGCGAAAGCCGCGGGCGCCGACGCCACCGTCATCTATCCGCCGGGCGCGTTCGCGAAGGAGCAGAGCAAGGCGCTGGCCGAGAGCTTCAAGCAGGCCACCGGCGGCGGCGCCGATGTCGTCTACGATGCGGTCGGCGGCGATTATTGCGAGCCTGCCTTGCGCGCGATGAATTGGAACGGGCGCTATCTGGTGATTGGATTTCCGGCCGGCATCCCAACGCCGCCGCTCAATCTCACTTTGCTGAAGAGCTCTTCGATCGTCGGCGTGTTCTGGGGCGCCTCGACCGCGCGCGAGCCGGAACTGCACAAGGGCAATGTCCGCGATCTGTTCAAGCTCTACGGCGAAGGCAAGGTGAAGCCGCGGATTTCGGCGCGCTATCCGCTGCGCGAGGGCGGCAAGGCGATCCGCGCTTTGATGGACCGCACCGCTACGGGCAAGCTGGTTGTGACGATAGAGTAAGCCTTACGGCTGCTCGGTAAGCACTTGCAACTGACTCGAGTGTTCAAGGCAGAGTTGCGGCTCGTCTCGATAGACTCCGAGCGGCCCGCGCGCCCGCACGCGCGCGCCGGTGAGCGAAGCGAGCGGCGGCCCGTCCCAGGCTTCGAAATTCTCGCCGAACACAACCAGCGAGAAGGGCGGTTCGCCAGCGCCGTCCAAACGCAGCGCCGCACGGCGGTCTAACACCTGCGCTTCGGCCACACGGGCTTCGACGATGCGAAACGGCGCCGCGCCACTCAAACAACTTCCGTTCGCCTCCAAGGCAAGTGCGGCGGCCGCGCGGGCGCTGAGCGGCCGGTAGGCGCGCTGGCCCCACAGGCCGCGCTCGGCGTCGCGTGCGCGCATTTCCGCCGCCATGAGTTCCGCCGTGCGCGCGTGATTGTTCGGCCGCGCCCGTACATAGGCCGCGCCGCGCGTCACCAATTCGTGCTGCAGCCAGAACCAGCGCCCGCCTTCGCTTTTGACGAACACGTGCGCGATGGCGGCCTCGCGCGGCGTTTGCTCGCCTTCGCGCGGGCGGCCGGCCCAGCGCCGTTCGCCGCCATACGCGAGCAGCACGTCGCGATGCAGCGTGAGCGCCTCCAACTCGCCTTGAGACTGCGCGGCGTAGGGCGCGTCGCCGCTGGGCGCATCGATCTCGGCGAGAAGCACGCGGGTTCCGTCTTCCAGTTCGAGCGTGTCGCCCGCAAAAGCGCGGACGACGCGCCCTTCTTCGCCGCGCTCCAGATTTCCCAATTGCGGCCCGCAGGCGGTGAGAAAGAGAGCAAACAGCGCCGCTGCAACGCCGCCGATCCGTCCCTCCCCGCGAGGGGAGGGTGTCGGCAGCGAAGCTGGCGACGGGTGGGGCGAGGGAGAAGAATCGAACTGATCGGCCCCCCTCCGTCGCGCTTGCGCGCGACACCTCCCCCTCACGGGGGAGGACCGACGCTCTCCAGGTTCCATCAATACCCGCCCGCGGTTCCGTCCTTGCGCATTTCGGTGGCGGCTTCGTAGACGCCATTGGCGTTGCGCATGATCGCCTGATAGCCGCCGAAGCTGCCGTCGGCGGGGCGGATGCGATGGCCGCGGCGTTCGAGTTCGGCCCGCACTTCAGGCGGCACGCCGTTTTCCATCGCCACGAAACCGACGCCATCGGGTTCATCGCCGGTCGGCTCGGCGCCGCCATAGAAGCGATAGCGCGCCGCATCGCCGGCGGCCTGCAGATCCATCTGGTAATCGACGAGATTGACGATGATCTGCACGTGGCCTTGCGGCTGCATGTCGCCGCCCATCACGCCGAACGAAAGCCAGGGCTGGCCGTTGCGCAACGCGAAAGCCGGAATGATGGTTTGGAACGGGCGGCGGCCCGGCGCGTAGACGTTGGGGTGTCCGCTTTGCAGCGAGAAAAGTTCGGCGCGATCCTGCAGCATGAAGCCCAAACCGTCCGGCACGAGCCCCGAACCCATGCCGCGATAATTCGATTGGATCAACGACACCATCATGCCGTCGGCATCGGCGGTGGTGAGATAGGTGGTGTCGCCGTCGATGCGCAATTCGGCGTGCGGCGGCGGCGCCATCGCGCGCTCGTTGGAGATCATGGCCCGGCGCGCTTGCGTATACTCATCCGTCAGCAGCCGGCGCACATCGAAGCGCGTGAACGCCGGATCGCCGTAGAAGTGCGCGCGGTCGGCGAAGGCCAGGCGAGTGGCCTCGATCTGCGTGTGCAGCGAATCCGCGGAAAGAAAGCCCATCTCGCGCAGATTGAAGCCCTCGAGAATGCGCAGCGTCTGCAACGCTGCCACGCCCTGGCTGTTCGGCGGCAACTCGCACACTTCGACATCGCGATAAGGCGCGCACACCGGATCGACCCATTCGCCCTGGTGGCGCGCCAGATCGTCATAGCGCAGCCAGCCGCCAATACGGCGCATGTAGCTATCGATCGTGCGCGCAATCGGCCCGCGATAATAGGCATCGCGTCCGTCGCGCGCGATCAGTTCCAGTGTGTTGGCGAGATCGGGATTGGCGAAGAGGCCGTGGCCGTCAGGCATACGCCCGTGCTCGCGGCAATCCTCCTCGCACCAATAGGTGCGCCGCGCATTCTCGATCTCCTGCAGTCGCCCGGCCGCGAATTCCGCTTCCAGCCGGCGCCGATTGTTCGCCCAATACATCGCGATGGTTTGCGGGATCGGCGCGCCTTGGCGCGCGTAGTGGATCGCAGGCGCCAGCAGCTCGGCCATCGGCTTGCGGCCGAAGCGTTCATGCAAAGCGAACCAGCCGTCCACGGTGCCCGGCACGCTGACGCTTGCGGCGCCGAAGCTCGGCACGGCGTTCGGATTGCCGCGCCGGCGCGCTTCGCGGCGCATCTCGGCGAGCGACATGCCGCGCGGCGTGCGGCCCGAACCGTTGTAGCCATAGAGACGCTGCGTGCGCGGATCCCAGACGATGACGAAAATGTCGCCGCCGATGCCGTTGCCGGTCGGCTCGACCAGCCCAAGCATGGCATTGGCGGCGATGGCTGCGTCGATGGCGCTGCCGCCGGCGCGCAGCACGTCGATGGCGGTCTGCGTCGCCAACGGATGGGCCGTGGCGGCCGCGCCGTTCGGCGCGATCACGGGCGAGCGGGTGGCGAAGCTCTGGCCGGAGACACGTTCGCCGCGGCCGAAATTCGGATCGGTCTGCGCGCCGGCGTCTGACGCCATCACAAACACTCCGATCAACGCGCCCAGCGCGCTCGTAACCCAAGACCGCATCCGTCAATCTCCCCGCGCCACTAAACTGTAGACGCCGCGCCCGCGCAACGGCGAAGGCTAGTGTGCGCAAAATCACATGGAAATCGGCCGTCGACCTTGCTGCATTGCAAAGCGGGAGGCGGGCGCGATGGCGAACGGAACACCTTTGCAGTGTCTCGACTGGTGGCTCGAGGCGAGCCTTTGCGGCGGCGACTGGCGCGATCCGCTCGACCGCACGGCGGCGGCCCTGGGCGCCGAGGCCATGGTGCTGATCTGCCGCGATCTGATCGCCAAATCGACCATCGTTTCGATGAGTTCCGATGCGCCGGTCGAGTTCGTCCTGCACTGCCGGTCCTTGGCCGGCGAGCGCTTTGCGCGCCCGCGCCAGATGCATGCGCGCGGGTTGGGCAACATCGCGGCGGCGTCGGCGATGGCGGGGTCGCCGTCGCGGCGCCAGTGCGTGACCGTGCTCGCGCTGCACTATCTCAAGAGCGATCCAGCGCCGCTGCAGGCGGTGGCGGCGATCGCGGCGTCGAGCGCGACAGCGCGGCAACGCGTGGAGGCGATGCAGACGGAGTCGGCGCTCAAGTCCGCGGCGCTCGATCAGTCGGCCTTCGGTGTCGTCATCGTCGATGAACGTCTGCGCGCCGTTGAGATGAACCAGAGCTGCCGGGCCATGATTGCACGGTCGGACGGCCTGGGCCTCGTGCAAGATCGCTTGCTGTGCCGCGATCGCGGCGATCAGGCGACGCTCGCAACGGCGGTCGCCGCCGCGCTGAACGGGGAGCTGGAGGCGCCGGTTGTGCGCATCAGGCGCGCCAGCGGCGCCGAGCCCTATGTCGCGCGCGCCATTTGCGCCAAGGCGCCGCCGCACGCGGAGCGCAAATGTCTGCTCACCATCGCCGATCCCGACGGCGCGCCGCCGCTGGCGGGCGAACTGTGGCGCGCGATGTTCGATCTCACCGATTGCGAACTCGCCATCGCCGAAGGCATGGTCGCCGGACGCAAAATTGTCGACATCGCCGGCCAGCGCGGGGTTTCGGTCGAAACGGTGCGCACGCAGACCAAGCGCATGTTCGAAAGGCTCAACGTGTCGAGCCAGGTCGAAGCGGTGGCGCGCTTGAGCCGGGCCGCGCCGTTCCGCGCCGCCGAGGCCGCTGGTTAGCGCTTTAAGACCCCCGCGAGCGTTTCACAAACCCAGCGCGCCGCCGTCAGCGCGCTGATGGCGGCGACATCGAGCGAGGGATCGAACTCGGTCAGATCGACCGAGCGTACCTTAGGATGCGCGCAAATGAGCCGCGTCGCATCGAAGAAATCCTGCGCGGTTACGCCGCCCGGCCGCGCGCCGGGCGCGCCGGGCATGGCGCTGCGCTCGATGACGTCGATATCGAAATCGACATGAATCACATCGCATCGCGAAGCCAGGCGCTCAAGCGCGTTGGCGGCGATGGCGGCAAGGCCTTGCGCTTTGCAGGCGGCGGCAGTGGCGACATAGATGCCCGCCGCTTTCGCCTTCTCGTGCGCCTTCTTGGTGTTGGCGAAGGGGAGAAGGCCAATCTGGGCGATGTGCGCGCCGGGCATGCCGTCCTCCAACAACGCCTGCACCGGATTGCCGTTGGTGAGGCCGCAATCGGTGTCGCGCAGGTCGAAATGAGCGTCGAGCGTGAGCAGCCCCACACGCTGCAGCGTGGAATCGAGCGCATGCACACAGGGGCGCGTGATCGCATTGTTGCCGCCGATAACGAGCGTCAGCGTGTAGCGCCTCAACAGAGGCGGGAGGCAGGCCATCAGCGGCGCCAGCGAGGCGGCGGGCTCAAGCTCCGCAATATCGGCGTCGCCGGCGTCGAACACGCGCAGGGCCGAGAGATCGGTTTCCGTCTCCAGGTCGTAGACGCTCATGCGCTTCATCGCCGCGCGCACGGTCCCGGGCGCGAGATCGCAGCGCCCAGGCGTGATCGAGCCCAATCCCAACGGCGCGCCGATCAGCGCCACGGGCGCGGCCGCATCTTGGGTGAGCAGATCGGCGGCCGAGAACCAGGAGCGGCAATCCGAGTCAGTCATAGAGCGCTTCGTCCCGTTCGCCACAGCCACAGGGCGGGCCGCCGAAGCATACGCCGCCGGCGCTCGGCTTGCCCAGATGCGCGTAAACGGAAAACAGGCCCGCTTTTCAGCGAGCCCGTCCCCGTTCCCCCAAACCGTGACGGCGAATTAGGCCGCGTCGGTGGATTCGTCTTGCAGCGCCTTGGCGAGATCCAGGAGGCGCCGGCGCGGACGTTCGCCGAGCTTGTAATAAGCGCGGATCAGTTCCAGCGTTTCCTTTTGTGAGAGCACGTCGGCCGCGATCAGGTCGCGGTCGTTGGCCGGCGCGCCGGGGGTCGCCGGCGCCGCGACCTGCTGCAGGCCTTCGAAGAAATAGTTGACCGGCACGTTCAGCGCCACGGCGAGTTCGTAAAGACGGCTCGCGGTGACGCGGTTGGCGCCGCATTCGTACTTCTGGATTTGTTGAAAGCGGATGCCGATGGACTCAGCCAGTTGTTGCTGGGTGAGGCCCAGGAGCCGGCGACGGCGGCGAAGCCGCTTGCCGACATGGAGGTCAATGGCGTTAGCCATGTGTGTGCGCCCTTGTTCACGGCGGTGTCCCCCATGGGCCCGCCTTATGCGCGGTTGGAGAGCACGAGCCGTGCCACGCATCGGCGGAGCGAATTGCGCCGCCGTTAGGGTTTGTTGACGATGCTGGGCGCGCGGAGCGCGAAATCTGCGCCATTTCGGGGCGCTGTTTTTGGTGAACGCGCGCCCATGAGGCGTTCCAACTCAGGCGCGCGGGGCGGCGCGCTACTGGATTGTGGCGGTAGCAGGACCGATCAACGAAACACGCGCCCGCGCCGGGCCATCCCGCTCCATTCGGATCACCCCAAACGGTGTGGGCAGGAGAGCGCTGCCATCCGCTTCGGTTCGAATGCGCTTGAAAGCGCCGACCGCGAGGATTGGCCTGCCGCCGAGCCGCAACTGCACATCGACGTAACCGTTGCCCCAACCTCGCAAGATGTACTCGACGCGTAAGTCGGGATGCACATCAACCGGCTGTTCCTCGATCACAGGAGTCGGTACCGGCGGCGCCTGAGGGTTAATTTGCGCTGCGAGAGGAAAGTACGGGTTGCTGGGATCGCCGGCTTCGATCCAGCCGGCGAACGTTTCCACAATGCATCGCGCGCCTGATTCAAAACGAGTGGCCCGCGCGAAACACCACATTTCGCCCGGCTCCCGGCCCTCTTCGGCGAACTGACCTGCGTAGAACCCGGGCACGCCGGCGGGGAGCACGCTGACAAGCGCGCGGCTTCGGCGCAGCTCGTTTTGGAGAATTCCGGTTCTCAGGTGCGCCACGCCCATGGAGACAATCGCATCGCCCCGCCGCACCTCGTTTGCGACGCGAATATCGTCAGCATCAAACCGAAGCGTTTCCTGCATGGCAATCAAGTAGGGATCGAGCGCGGGAGAGGGTTGCGCTAGGGCCAGATGCGACATCAGGCATAAAGCGGCGGTAAGGCCAGCCAAAATTTGCATCTTCTGCTTCACAACAGTGATGAATAGAGCCTTTCGCCCGATCGTCCGTCAACCCTCGCGGCAGCCTGCCATGTTGGCCGGACTTGCTTAGCCCGCCTCCCGCGCCCGTTGCGCTTTCTTGCGCTCGTTCGGATCGAGGTGGGCTTTGCGGATGCGGATGGCGGCGGGGGTCACTTCCACCAATTCGTCGTCCTCGATCCAAGCCATGGCCTGTTCGAGCGTGAGACGGCGCGGCGGCGTCAAGCGGATGGATTCATCCTTACCGGAGGCGCGCACGTTGGTGAGCTTCTTGCCCTTGAGCGGATTGACGTCGAGATCTTCGCCGCGCGAATTCTCGCCGATGATCATGCCCTCGTAGACGTTTTCGCCGTCGGCGATGAACATCTGCCCGCGCTCTTCCAGATTCCACAGCGCGTAGGCGGTGGACTGGCCCTTGTCGTTCGAGATCAGCGCGCCATTGCGGCGGCCGGGAATGTCGCCCTTCCACGGCGCCCAGGAGTGAAAGAGCCGATTCATCACGCCAGAGCCGCGCGTGTCGGTCAGGAATTCACCATGATAGCCAACCATCCCACGCGATGGCGCCAGCATGACCAGGCGCGTCTTGCCGCCGCCGGACGGGCGCATGTCCTGCAGTTCGGCTTTGCGGATGCTCATCTTCTCGATGACGACGCCGGTGTATTCGTCGTCTACGTCGATGACGACTTCTTCAACGGGCTCCAGTGTCTGGCCGTTTTCGCTGCGGGTCAGCACTTTCGGGCGCGACAGCGAGAGCTCGAAGCCTTCGCGGCGCATGGTTTCAACGAGCACGCCCAACTGAAGTTCGCCGCGGCCGGCGACTTCGTAGGCGTCCTTGTTGGCGGTCTCGGTGACGCGGATCGCGACATTGCTCTCCGCTTCCGCCATCAGGCGGGCGCGGATGACGCGGCTTTGCACTTTGTCGCCGGCACGGCCGGCGAGGGGGCTGTCGTTAATGGAGACGGTGATGGCGAGCGTCGGCGGATCGATCGGCGTTGACGGCAGCGGCGCTGCGAGATCGATGGCGCCGATGGTGTCGGCGACGGTGGTGTCGACCAGGCCTGCGATGGCGATGATGTCGCCGGCTTCGGCGCTTTCTACCGGCACGCGCTTCAGGCCGCGGAACGAGAGCAATTTCGTGAGTCGGCCGCGCTCAATTTCCTTGCCGTCACGGCTTAGCGCCTTGACGTTGTCGCCGACCTTCACGCGGCCGCTCTCGACACGGCCGGTGAGTACGCGGCCGAGGAACGCATCCGAGTCCAGCATGGTCACCAGGAACGCGAACGGCTCGTCCTTGCGCGCGATCGGCGCCGGATCGGGCACGTGGCGCACGATCAGATCGAACAGCGGCGTCAGATCCTTGTGCTCCGCCGCCATGTCGGTCTTCGCCCAGCCTTCCTTGCCGCTGGCATAGAGGATCGGGAAGTCGGCCTGCTCGTCGCTGGCGCCGAGCGCGAGGAAGAGTTCGAATATCTCGTTGAGCGCGCGATCGGGTTCGGCGCTCGGGCGATCGACCTTGTTCAGCACCACCATGGGCCGCAAGCCGCGCTTCAGCGCCTTGGAGAGCACGAACTTGGTTTGCGGCATGACGCCTTCGCTGGCGTCCACCAGCAGCACGCAACCATCGACCATGCCCAGGATGCGTTCGACTTCGCCGCCGAAATCGGCGTGGCCGGGCGTGTCGACGATGTTGAGCCGATAGTCGCGCCAGACGATCGACGTGCATTTGGCCAGGATGGTGATGCCGCGCTCGCGCTCCTGATCGTTGGAATCCATCGCCCGCTCGGCGTGCGCTTCGTTAGCGCGAAAGGCGCCGCCCTGAACGAGGAGCTGGTCGACCAAAGTGGTCTTGCCGTGGTCGACGTGGGCGATGATCGCGAGGTTGCGGAGGCGCTCGGCCATGGAAATCGGGGCTTTCGGAACGGGAAGGGGAGGCTTCTGCCCGCCTCGGGGGCCGGCTTCAACGGCAGACCCCGATATTTCCGAGCCAACATCCATCCACACGCGGATGTGAGCATGTGCAATATGGGATAACGGGTAAGAAAAACTAACTAAATCAGTATTGTAACAATACTTACAGAAACGTGACGCGGTGGCCGGCTTGCGTCTTGCTGCGGTGCGGCATAAGTTCGTTGCGTTGGCGCGTTTCGCGACGCCCCAGCCGCCCTATTCGGGCGTTTCCTCCCTATTTTACCTCCACCGCCGGGCCCCAAGCCCGGCGGTTTTTTCTTGAGCGCTAGGCTCCGAGGACCGCCGGCTTCCAGCCGGCCCCTCAGATTCAGACCGCGCCGCCGCCGCCAAATCGAGACTCCGCGAGCCGGCTGGAAGCCGGCGGTCCTCGGAGTTTCGTTCTGCGAACAATCTCGCCAGAGCAGACCTATGCCAAACTCCGATGCAGCGCCGCCGCGCTGAGCGCTTCGGCCAGCCGCGTCATGTCGGCGCGCACGCGCACATAGCCGTTGGTGCGCTCCAGCGTGCGCTCATCGACGTAAAGCCCGCGATTGATCTCGATCTGCAGCGCGTGCATGCCGGCGGCGGGGCGGCCATAGGTTTGCGTCGTGTGGCCGCCGGCGAACGGCGTGTTGCGGGCGACGCGATAACCCAAGCGCCGCAGCGTCGCTTCCGCCAACGCCGTCACCGAAGGATGGCACGAGGCGCCGAAGCGGTCGCCCAGCACGATGTCGGGCGCATGCGCGCCGCGGGCGTTGTTCGGCATCGAGTGGCAATCGACCAGCACGGCGCAGCCGAAGGCTTCCTTCGTTTCCGCCACCAGATTCTGCAGCAGCGCATGATAGGGCCGGTGCACGGTGTTGATGCGCCGCGCCGCTTCGTCGAGCGAGAGCTTGCGGCGATAGATGGTCTGGCCGTCGCCGCTCACTTTGGGGATGGCGCCCAGGCCCGCCTGCACCCGCGCCGATCCGGTGTTGGGGGAGGGCGGCATGTGTTCGTCGAACATGTCGGGGTCGAGTTCGCCCGGATCGCGATTGAGATCGACGTAAGCGCGCGCGATGTTGGCCGAGAGCACGGCGGCGCCATGAGCGGCGGCGCCGGCGAACAATTCGTCGACATAGGCGTCCTCGGAGCGGCGTAGGCTGATCAGGCTGACGCGCGCGTCGGCCAGCAATTCGGCTGGATAGCGCCGGCCGCTATGGGGCGAGGCGAAGATCAAAGGTGCCGTGCGCCGCAGCGGCTCGATCAGCACGAACGGCGGATCGGCCCGCGCTTCGGGGGCGCCCGCCGCTTCGATCGGCGCGCGCGCCGCGCCCAGGCCGCTATGATCCAACGGATCCATGCGCCGCCATTGAGCGCATGTGTGGACGGCGCGTCAACGTTTACGCCTGTTTACCAGCTGTGTGGGACGCTTCAGCCGCCCTTTACCCGAATTATGCTAAGGGCTACCGCTTCTGAGGGGCCGGAGCAGTCCGGAGCGTTTGACGCATGGCGCGTATCCTGTTGGCCGAAGACGACGATTCGTTGCGGGCTTTTCTCGTTTCAAGCTTGTCGCGCGCGGGCCACGACGTGGCCGGCTATGGCGACGGCGATTCCGCCTGGGAAGCGCTCGAGCACGGCTCGTTCGACCTGCTGTTGACCGACATCGTCATGCCGGGCCTCGATGGCATCGAGCTGGCGCGGCGCGGGGCCGAAACCGATCCGGCGATGAAAATAGTCTTTATCACCGGCTTCGCGGCGGTGGCGCTGTCGGCCCAGAACCAGGCGCCGAAAGACGCGAAAGTGCTGTCGAAGCCGTTCCACCTGAAGGACCTGGTGGTCGAGATCGAACGCGTGATCGCGGCGGCTTGAACTCGGGATTGGGGATTTGGGATTAGAGATTGGGGGACCGCGCCGCGCTTGAAGCGGTTCTTGGGCGTTGCTTTGAGCGCTTCCAATCCCCAACCCCGAAACTCCAATCCCCAACTTGCGGCGCTGGCCGCAGCCGGTCTATACCGCCGGACCCAACGGTGACCTTTGGTGGTTTAGGGCGCGTAGCTCAGCGGGAGAGCACTACGTTGACATCGTAGGGGTCACAGGTTCGATCCCTGTCGCGCCCACCATCCAGCCCGGGGACATTAGGTGACACTGTGTGCCTAAGACGTAGGGGACAACCTCGGTCGCCGATGACGCGGGTGGAGCAGGTTGTGAAGAGAGCCGAGCCGTCACGTGACCGTCGAAGGTCCCCAGCGTTCGCCGCGCTTGGCGATGTAGTGGTGAAAGACGTAAGGCCACGGCACGGCGATAACGATGATTATGGCCAAAGAGCACTCAAAAATGGATTGCGCCGTGTCAGCATCGACTTGATCGGCGCGCCAGAGTGGGAGTGCAAACGCAGCGAGCCAAATCACTTTCCAGATGAGTTCAAATAAGAGCACTGGCAGCATCTGCAGCGGGTAACGCAATCCCAAAGCTGCAAGAATGCCGACCGCGCCGAGCATGCTCCAGCCGACGCCGGTCATCAGCGGCAAACTGAGGCGATGCTCGATGATCATGGGCCAGATGAAGGTGAATATGCCGCCGGCTGTGAAGAGATACGTAGCGCGCAAGATATAGAGGCGAAGCAGCGAAATCTGCGCCATGAGACGATCCTTCTTTCCGTTGGATAGTTCTTTAGGCCTCGAGTCCCGCTTGGCGGCGCCAAGCGGCTTCATTCAAGCCGACAAACAAAAACCAGAGCGTCAGACTTCCCTCACCAAGCAGCGCCGGCAGCAAGAGCGCGATCGAGGATAGGTTGGGCGCCACGAAGTAGAGCATGCTGTTGGCGAGATAGCAGGCGCCGGCCAGGCACATGAACAGGCCGAGCACGCGGGGCATGAATATCGAACGAAGCAGCAAGACGCCAAGCGTGAGCGCCCCACCTCCGAAGAAAAGAAGCGCGATCGTGTACGTGTACGCATGGAGGCGCAGAAATAGATAGGACAGCGACTCCAATTGCTCGGGATCGAAGCCAGAAAAGGCCGGACTGCCGCGGAGCACGATGATGGCAGCGATATGGAACGCCATCGCCGCAGCCTGCACCGCGCTGCTCACCAGCACAAAGAACGCGGCGGTCAGCGCGCCCTGCTTGCTGACCACTCGGAAGAGCCGATAAAGGATCGCCGCCAGCACCATGTTGAGCAGCAGGGGGATGATGTCGGCGGCGAAGGCGAGGCGCATGAGCGGCTCGTTCGCCGCGATATTGACGGCGGTCGCGCTTGCGTCGCCCAGTACGACAAGCCGCTGCCGGACGAAGGCCTCGGAGAAGCTGCCGCCCAAGATCACGATCAGATAGATGAACCCCGCCAGTCTGGCGCTGGTGCGAGGAGAATAGTCGTTGCTCAAACGCGGCGCTCCAGTGCGGGTGCCGAACACCCAAAGCGCAAAACTTCTCGACTATCGATAAAATGGCTATAGCTGAAGGTTGCGCGGCTGTGATCTTTGGTGACGACGCACGCGTCTCGCATCGCTTCAATTCGCGCTTGTGAGCATTTCTATTGCGCCGTCACGATGCGATTTCGCCTCACGACATCGACATTGAACGGGCGTCCGAATGAACTGGCGCGCACGCGCCGTACTTGTTCTGCAACATAGTATCGCCCGTTTGGCGCCAGCGCACAGGTGATCGTGATGTTATAGCTCTCCACCCGTGCAATTGGGGCGGGCCGAAAGGCGCGTGGCGCATAGAGCCGCATCTGCGACACGTCTTGGGTCGCCTTCACGATCGTGATCTCGCCACGCAGATGGTTCACGACTTGGCGGGTCTGTTCGCCGGTCACGCTTTCTGCGGTGGGCTGGAATGTGTAGACGGCGATGCGATCGTCTTCGCGCGCGAGACGAACGTCGCGCACGTGCCGCAAGAGCTGGTTCGCACACCACGGCACGCCATCGACGCTTTGGACCAGATAGTCAAAGTCCGTGCGCTGCTGCTCGCTCAGTCCGGCGAGGGTTGTCGGCGAGACAAGGCGCAGTCTCGGTTGTGCATCCGGGGTGAAACGAGCACGCAACGTCTCGCCCTCGAAGATGTGTTCTATGTCGAAGGCAAGGGCGACGTTCAGACGGGCGCTCTCCGCGATTGCGCGCTGTAGCGCGGCTGTCGGCGAGGTCTGTCCTGCGGCGGAGTTTGAGAGAATGAGGGCGGCCGCCAGGGCGCCGGCGATGAGTGCGATGCGTGACATGGGCGCGAACACTCGCCGAAACATGGCGTCAATGCGGCGTCGCGTGAAGCGCTACGAGATTTGTTACGCATCGTCATGCAATTGATCTCTACTGCAATACGTGTTCGCCCTGACAAGAGGGACGCGGATCGTGCATGAATGACGAGTACCAGTGAGAGCGGACCAAAAATCATGTCGTCATCCATAACTGCGCGTGTCGCTGGCATCGCTTTCTGGATCTATATTGCAGGCGGCATTGCGAGCCTCGTCCTCACTCAAGCAGCCGGCGGGAGTGGAGATATCGCGACTCGGCTGGCGAGCATGGCAGAGAATGTCGCGCTCCTGCGCTACGCGGCGCTGCTGGACCTGGTCTGCGCCTTCTGCGCGCTGACGCTGGCGGTGACGCTTTACGCCTTGACCTCAGCCCATGGCGCTACGACGGCGATGCTTGCAATGGTTTGCCGCATCGTTGAAGGCGTGCTCGTCACGACATCGCTATCGGACAGTTTGGCCATCCTGTGGCTGGCGGACGAGCCGGCCGAAAGCAGCGGCGCGGTTCATGTCCTGGCTTCCTATGTCATGCGAAGCGAAGTGACTCTGACCTCGATCTTCTTCGCCGCCGGAAGTTTCTTGTTCGCGTGGCTCTTGCTCCGCGGGCGGCTTATACCGGCGCCGCTTGCCTGGCTGGGCGTCTTCGCCTCGCTCTTGCTCTTGGTCGTGTTGCCGCCGCAGCTCGTTGGCTTGGCGAGCGACCCAAGGCTCGCCGCAGCCTGGCTGCCCATGCTGCTGTTTGAAGTACCGCTTGCGCTATGGCTTATCGTCAGGGGCGTGCGGAGCTCGTCCTAGGTGGCGCGGATTTGAGCGCGAACCTCGCCCGGGCTTCGTCCAGTCCATCGTTTGAAGGCGCGTGAAAAGGAAGCGCGGTCAGAGAACCCGACAAGGTAGGCGACTTCGTTCACCGACGCGCGCTTGCCCTGGAGGTAGTGCAACGCCATGCGATGGCGCAGCTCGTCCAGCACCTCCTCGAAGGTGACGCCTTCTTCCCTCAGGCGCCGGAACAAAGTCTGCCTGCTGAATCCCATTATGCTCGCGACCGAATCGGCGGTGGCGTCCCCCTTGTGCAGGATCGGAAGGATGACGCCCTCGACCTGGGCGCGCGTCGTGCGGCTGTCATTGAGGCCCTGCATCAGCATGTCGGCGCGTTCGGTCAGGACGCCAAAGACATAGCGAGGCTGCAGCGCGACACGCCAACTCGCCGCCTCGGGATGCATCCGCATCGCATTCCAATCGCTGTCGAACACAACCCTGCAATCGAAAACGCGCTCATACTCCTGCCGGTAGGGCGGTGCGGGATGGGTGAAATGGACTTCAAGAATGTGAGATTGCGGCAGGAAGCGACGTGGGCCGCAAGCAAGACGCGAAAACGTGATCTCGGAGAGTTGCGGAAACTCATTGGGATTGAGCCGCTGGTCCACGATCCACAAACCGTCATCACGGACGGCGACGCCAAAGCGCTCGCCAACGCCCTCGACCTCCAAGGCGAGTTGGCCGAACCGTTGGAGTTGGCCGAAGGCCTCCGCCATGGTCTCAGACGCGTTCATGATCAGGCCTACGATCGACACTTCGGACATGTCGACGCTTTCGCCATAGTGCAGCGCCAAGGCGGGATCGCCGCACAAAACCGACGCTTCGCGCACGAGTGCTACATAGACGTCAAACGGGATTCTTGCGTCCGCATCCTCAAGCGCGCGCTCGTCGATGCCCGCGCGCGTGGCGAGCATTCGGCGATCGGCGCCGCGCGTGACCGCGAAGTCAAACAACCCGCGGACAAGCCCCGCCGAGGCAGTCAGATCCGCCATCAAAGTCGCACCTGATACAATGGATCACACAAGCGAGACGCGAGATCATAGCGCTCATATCGATTATCGAGAATTATGCGGCCGCAATCAAGCACGCCAGCCGGATCGCAGTCATTGTCGTGACATAGCCGAAGAGATCAGCTCGATGAATCAACCGGATACCCGATCGCCGCAGACCGTCGCGAGGATTGCGGGGGCGCTTTATCTTCTCATCATCGTTGTCGCGTCATTCGGAGAGTTCTTCGTCCGATCTCCCCTCGTTGTAATTGACGACGCGGCGGCAACGGCTGCCAACATCTCGGCTTCAGGCCAGTTGTTTCGCTGGGGCGCAGGCGCGCAGCTCATTACCTTGGTGTGCGACGTGGCCCTCGCCGCGCTTTTTTATCTACTGATGCGGCCGGTGAATGAGGTCGTTGCGCTGTTGTCCTGCTTTTTCCGGCTCGGCGCGATTCTCATCGTCGCTGCTTCGATCGTGTTCTACACCCTTCCGATCATGCTGCTTCAGGACGCAAGCCTACAACAGGGGCTTTCAACCGAGATAATTCACTCGTTGTCGCTCTTGTCATTGCGCTTGCACACCGCCGCCTACACCGTTTGTCTCTTCCTGTTCGGCGTACATTGCCTCCTTCTTGGTTGGTTGATCGCGAGTGCGAAGTTTCTGCCGCGCCTGATTGGTGTGGCGCTCATCCTTGCCGGTTTCGCTTATGTGGCAAACAGCTTTTCGTTTTTTGTGTATCCGCCGGCTACGGCACTTATCTTCCCGGTGATGGTGCCGCTAGCGTTTGCGGCCGAGGCCGCGCTTGCACTGTGGCTGCTCTTCGTTGGTGTCAAAGCGGACGCTTGGCGGACGCAAGCTGACGCCGTTTCTGCCGGAGAGGGACCATGACCGCTGGCTCAACCACAATTGAAAAGCCTGCGGGCCAACCAGGAGCGGCGCTAAGACGCGCGGCCGGCGCTTGGTTCTTTGTGATGGTTTCCGCGCAGTGGATATTTGTTTTCTACATCATCGGCTTTTACGGTGTGCGTACGTTCTCGGGCAATCTCGCATCATGGAACGGGCACCCTTTCATCAAGGGTCATGTGCCAGGTGATCTTGCCGGCAATGTAGCATTTGGTGCCCATGTCCTGTTGGCAGCGTTAATTACGATGGGGGGAACGCTGCAGCTCGTCCCTCAAGTCCGCTCGCACATGCCATGGTTTCATCGCTGGAACGGCAGGCTGTTCTTGAGTCTCGCGATTCTGGTGAGTGTGGCGGGGTTCTACATGGTGTGGTTGCGCGCCCCGCCAGACGATCCGTTGAGCGAGTTGAGCATCAGCCTCAATGGTCTTCTGATTCTGGTGTTTGCCACGCTGGCGTGGCGAGCGGCGGCGACGCGAAATGTAGCGTCACACCGCCGCTGGGCGCTGCGCGCGCTCTTGGCGGTCAATGGCGTATTCTTCCTGCGCTTGATCTTTTCAAGTTGGCTCTTGCTCACTCAAACTGAGCCTAGCGCCGCGCTCTTCGTTGCCTTCGACTACCTGGCGTTCTTGCTCCCGCTGGTAATTCTTCAACTCTATCTGCACGCTTCCGACCGCGGCGGAGGTTTGAGCAATTATGCAGTTGCCACGGTGCTCTACGCCGCGAGCGCCATCATGGCATTGGGCGCCGTCGGCTTCAGTTTGATCTTTGTTCGTATGATCGTTTTTGGTCAGAATTAGGGGTTCGCCGTAACGAGTCCCCGCGGATGAGGTGCGGCGACGCAAGGCGCAGTCTCCAGCTACCAATGAGTGCTTACAGAGCTGCTGGAGATGCAAGTTGCCGTCTCGGTCTCGCAGCGCGATGAGGTGTGGTGCGCTCGTTGGCGTCCCCACCAACGATGATGGGAGGGAACAGTATGGAGTCGCTCAAAGGTACGGCACGCTTGGCGGGGTTCCTCTATCTGCTGGTCGCCGTCATGACGCCGTTCGTGCTGCTCTACGTCCCCGGTCGGCTCTATGTGCCGGGCGACGCCGCGGCGACGGTGGCGAACATCGCGGCCAACCAGAATCTGTTTGTCGCGTCCATCCTGGTTGGGCTTGTGAGTCAGGTTCTGTTTGTGTTGGTAATTCTCGCGCTCTATCGGCTGCTCGAAGCCGTCGATCGCCCTCTCGCGGTCGTGATGGCGGCGCTCATCTTGCTGCAGGTTCCGCTTTCCTTCGTGGCGATGAGCAATGAGGTCGCGACCCTGCAATTCATTCGAGGCGGGGAGTTTCTCGCTGCGTTTGATGAGCCGCAACGCGATGCGCTAGCCATGTTCATGATCAACGTCGATCGGCAGGGCGTGCTCGTCTCGCAATTTTTCTGGGGCCTCTGGCTGCTTCCGCTCGGCGCGCTCGTGATCCGCTCGAAATTCCTGCCATGGTTTCTTGGGGTCTGGTTGATCCTGAACGGGCTCGCCTATGTTGCGCTGACGGTGATCGGGCTCGTCGCGCCCGAACTTGGTGCGACTGCGTTCAATCTCGCGATGCCTCTCATGTTCGGAGAATTGGCGCTGGCGCTATGGCTTCTGGTCTTCGGCATAAGCGCCAGACACGCAACAACCGCGCCCGCCGCTTGATCGCGCGCCACCCGAAATAGGCAAGACAGCGTGCTGAAGGGTGGCGTGGGGCCGAAGACAAATGCTCTCACGCCTAAGCCCTTCGAAACATTGGTAGCGAGGGTCTCGTATGAAACATCGGCTTGTGGGATTGTTGGTTGCATGCGTGCTGAGCGCCTGCGCGACGGGCCAGCAGGCGCCGCCTCTCGATGGAGCGGCGTTATCGCTGAGTGAAATGGCGCGCCATGCTGAAGACTTGCTGGCGCGAACCTATCCCGCCGACGGGCCCGGCGCCGTGATCCTAGTCGCGCGGGGCGATCGAATCCTGTTTCGAGGCGCTCGCGGCGAGGCGGACATCGAGACGCACGCCTTGCTTCAACCCGATTCTGTCTTTCGCATCGGCTCGGTCACCAAGCAATTCACCGCTGCAGCTCTGTTGACACTTGTAGATGCGGGGCGCGTGCGCCTTGACGATCCGTTGTCCAATTATCTGCCGGATTTTCCGGAAGCGAGTCGCATCACAATTCGTCAATTGCTCAATCACACATCCGGATTGGGAGATTATTGGCGCCTGCAAAACGACCAAGCGGAGACGGTTCAACGCGACTTCACCACCGATCAACTCATCGCTTTGTTCGACCGCGAGCCCTTACAGTTCGAACCGGGCGCCGGCTGGGCCTACAGCAATTCCGGCTACGTGCTCGCTGGCGCCGTGATTGAGGCGGCGAGCGGCATGCCATGGGACGCCTACCTGAGGCAGACATTGTTCGAGCCGCTCGGGATGACCCACACCGGTTACGGACACGATCCCGCGTTCGCCGCTCGGCAAGTCGCCGGCTATTCGCGCGTGGACAACGAATTGGCGCCAATGCGGCCCATGAGCATGACGCAAGCCTATGCCGCCGGCGCTCTGGTTTCGAATGCCGATGACCTGCTCATCTGGAATCGTGCGCTTCATGAGGGGCGCATTCTCAGCGAAACGGCCTATCAGCAGATGATCACGCCAGTCGGCGCGGCGGCTGTCGAGGAAGCTCAGTACGGTTTTGGGGTGCTCGACGACCGGGTCCGTGGCGAGCGCATGCTTTGGCATGGCGGCCACATCTTCGGTTTCCGGGCCTGGCTCGGCTATGTTCCAGGCTCCGACATCTCGATCATCATCCTGGAAAACAGCGACGCATTCGAGAGCATTGAGATTGCACACGTTGGGCGAAGGCTCGCCGCCATCGCGATGGGGCGCCCTTATCCAGAGATGACGCCAGTTCCCGTGGATATGTCGGCGCTCGCGACAGCGGAGGGCGTTTATCGTTTTGACGACGACGTTAGGCGCACACTGCGCGTTGTGGAGGGGCAGTTGACCGCCCAACGCGATAGCGGACGGCGCCAGACTCTGACGCCCATAGGCGACGACGACTTCCTTTATCCGGATGGGTTCAATCGCCTGCAGCTTGAGCGCGATGAAACGGGCGCCGTTTCTGGCGTCCGGTTTTTCGCGAACGGTGATGGCGAAGGGGCCCTCGGCGTGCGCACGGGTGCCGCGCCGACAGAGCCCGCTGCGCTGCAGCTGCCGCGCGCCGTGCTTGAAGGTCTCGTTGGGGCTTATGCCAACAGTGAAGTTGCGTTGTCGGTATTCCTGGATGGAGACGCGCTGAATGCGCAGATCGAGGACCAGCCGCCCGTGCTGCTCCGCGCGATCTCACCGACCTTGTTTGAGGTGGAAGGGGAGGAGGCAAGCGTGGAGTTCTCTCCGGTCGACGGGGGCGCTCGTCGGCTCACGATCCGCCAGCACGGGAGGGAGACTGTGCTGGAACTACGCGGCGATCGACTCATGAGCGATTGACCTGAAGCGATCTCCTTACGGGTCGCCTGGCGTCCAGTTTGCCGGGGCCCCGTGGAACGCGGCGGTCAGCGCCCGTTGCTCTGCAAAGACGACGTTCGCCCAACGCGGGTCAACGGCAAACTTCGGCGATCGTAGGCCGATTACGGCAAGGTTTAGAAATGGCTCGGCTCCGAACCGGCCATTCCGGTTGTTCAAAGATCGACGCCTTCGGAAATGGCGCCCTCAGGCGAACCCGTTCCAACACGAATGCGTGTCTCGGGCGCCGACAGTTTGCTGGTAACCGCGGCCTCTCTTGTCCAATAACGCATCTCCGCGCCGTGCGGCCTGAGTTCAACTTGCGTGATGCTCTTGGTCTGGGTTGTCGGGCGCAACATCATGGGTGCCCACGCGTCGTGCGCGTTGACTCGACGGGCGTGAAAGGCGGCGATTCTATCGGCTGTGCTCCGGGCATCTGACCAGACTTGGCGGAACAAAGCTTCGCGCTGAGCTCTGACCTCTTCAAACTGCCACGAGGATGACGTCGCCATTATGCTGTCGGCACAGGCGAGGTCCGTTCGGTCGAACGTAGACCCTGTCCAATCCAGCCGCGTGGCGCCGTCCTTCGTAACAACAACGCAGGTGAACGGTGAGTATTCGCGGTGATCGAGCGCCGCCAGAACGCCATTGGCCGTTTCCATCGTGGCGCCGCGCATCGCCTCAATCACGACTTGCCCTCGGGTTGTTCGCCCAATCGCCGCGGCATCGTAACGGTTCAGAAGACAAGCAATGACGCCATGGGCATTCACGCCGATCCATGTTCCGCCGGCCCGCAGATCCCGGAAAAGGTGACACACACTTCGAGTCGCACGCCGCCGGCGTGGGGCGATCAGACCCAGCGCCGGACGCGCTTGCAATAGGCGTCGAACGCCTCGCCGAACTGGCGGCGCATCTTGGCTTCCTCGAACGGGATGAAGACCCAATTGGCGATGGCGAACATGGCGAGCGGCGCCGCCAGCATCGCCGGGCGCCCGAACCACAAGGCCGCGCCCAGGCAGAAGAGCGTCATCGCCAGATACATCGGGTTGCGCGTGATCGCGAAAATGCCGCCGGTGACGAGCGCGTTATTGGTGGGCGAGGTCGGCAACAATTGCGTGTTCGCCAGGCGGAATTGCAGCATGGCGCCGAACAGGATCGTCAATGCGCCGACGATGACGATCAGCCCCACCGGCCGCGTCGGCAGGACTGGAAGCCCGTTCAATCCGGGCAGCAGGCTCAAGCCATACGCCGCCGCCAGCGAGAGCAGAGCCCAAAGCGGCGGCGGAACGGCGCGCACGTCAGTGCTGACTCTTCGGCAGCCGCACGACCAGGCCGTCGAGTTCCGCCGTCACCTTGATCTGGCAGGAGAGGCGCGAATTGTCCTCAACGTCGTTGGCGAAATCGAGCATGGATTGCTCCATCGAGTTCTGCTCGCCGGTCTTGGCCAGCCATTCCGGATCGACATAGACGTGGCAGGTCGCGCAGGCGCAGGCGCCGCCGCAATCGGCGTCGATGCCGGGCACGGCGTGCTTGACGGCGGCCTCCATCACCGTCTGTCCCGCCGGCGCGTCGACAACGTGTTCCTTGCCGTTGTGTTCGATGTAGGTGATTTTCGGCATGCTCTTCGTCTGTCCCTAACGCGCGCTGGCGACCAATTCCTTCATCGGCCGCGACATATCCTGAATGACATCCGGCGGCAGCGACCGATTGGTTTGAATCAACATCTTCGCGCCCAAATACTCCGCCGGCCGGTTCACCGCATCGACGGCGATCAATGTGCCGCCCTTGTAGTAGAATGCCGCGAAGGCCCGGTCAGCCATGACGCCACGGAAGACGAGCTGATCGTAACCCTGGAAAAGCCCGGCGATCTGCAATTTGAGATCGTACTGGTCCGACCAGAACCAGGGCGCTTCCTCGACGTGATCCTTACCGCCCATGATCGCGGCGGCGACGATCTTGGCGCCTTCGACGGCGTTGTGGACGCTTTCGAGCCGCGCCATGCGGCCGGCGTAGTGCGCCATCGGGCGCGCGGCGCAATCGCCGATAGCGAAAATGTTAGGATCGGCGGTGCGGCAATGGCGGTCGGTGACGATGCCGTTGTCGACGGCCAGTCCGCACTGCTCGGCCAGCGCCACGTCCGGGGTGACGCCGATGCCGGCGATGACGAGATCGGCAGGTAGTTCCGAACCGTCGGCAAGACCGACGCCGGTGACGCGCTCTTGGCCCTTGATCACTGCGCACTGGCCGCCGAGCACGAAGCGCACGCCTTGGCGGGTGTGTTCGTCGAGGAAAAAGCCCGCTACCTCCGGGCTTGTCACCCGCGCCAGCGGCCGCACCGCCGCTTCGACAATCGTAACCTCCAGTCCGCACTGGCGTGCGACGGCGGCGACCTCGAGACCGATATAGCCTGCGCCGATCACGATCAGCTTGGCGCCGGATTGGAAGCGCGTGCGGATCTGATCCACGTCGGCGGCGGTGCGGAAGAGGTGAACGCCATCGAGATCGGCGCCGACCAGCGGCAGCCGGCGCGGCTTAGCGCCCGTCGCCAGCACCAGCGCATCGTAGGGAAGCTCGCGCCCGCCCTCGATGCGAACCTTGCGGTTGGCGCGGTCGATCCAGACCGCGCGGGTTTTGGTGAGCAGCGCGATGCGCTCTTCGGCGTAAACGGACGGCGGCCGCAGCAGCAGCCGCTCCATGTCGAGTTCGCCCTTGAGATAGGCTTTCGAGAGCGGCGGGCGCTGGTAGGGCGCCGCCGGCTCATCGCCGATCAAGGTGATTTCGCCTTCGAAGCCCGCCTGGCGCAGGCGCTGCGCCGTCTCGCCGCCGGCCTGGCCGGCGCCGATGATGATGACGCGTCTGATTTCGCCCGTACTCACAGCGGCTTAGTGTTTGGAGCCTGACGCGCTTAGGCGCAAGCCGCCCTTGATGCCGCGCCGCCCGGAGGGCAGCATCCCCGCCCGTGAGCATTTCGGCCGCCTCTGATTCGCGCGATTTCGCGTTGCCCGACGCCATGGCGACCTTGGCGCTCGGGCGGCGGCTGGGCGAACGTCTGGCGCCGGGAGATGTGGTTTGCCTGAGCGGCAATCTGGGCGCCGGAAAGACCACTCTGGCGCGCGGCGCCATCGAGGCCTGGACCGGTTATCCCGACGAGGTCCCGAGCCCCACCTACACCCTGGTCCAGACCTATGAAGGCGCGCGCGGCGAACTTTGGCATGTCGATCTCTATCGCTTGAAACAGCCGGACGACGCCTGGGAGCTTGGTCTAGAGGACGCCTTCGCCAGCGCTGCGTGTCTGATCGAGTGGCCGGAGCGGCTCGAAGGGCAATTGCCGCATGACCGGCTCGACGTGGAACTGAAAGCCGAGGGCGAGGGCCGCACCGCGGCAATGACGGCGCATGGCGCATGGAGAAGCAAGCTTGGATCGATCTGAAGCGCTGACGCGTCTGTTGCGCGAGACCGACTTCGACAAAGCCGAACGCACGCCATTGGCGGGCGACGCGTCGACGCGCCGCTATGAGCGCCTGAGAGACGGCGAGCGCCGCGCTATGTTGATGGATGCGCCGAGGAGCGCCGAGAGCGCGCCGTGCCCGCCGGGCGCGACGCCGGCCGAGCGCCGCGCCATGGGCTGGAATGCGACCGCGCGGCTTGCCGCTTCGCGGGTGGAGGCGTTTGTCGCGGTCGCCAGCTATCTGGAGAGCCTTGGCTTGGCGCCGCCGAAGATTTTCGCCGCCGATTGCGAGGCCGGCTACGCGATCATCGAAGACCTGGGCGACGATCTCTACGCTAATGTCATCCCGCGCGGAACCGATGAGATCGCGCTCTATGAAGAAGCCGCGCGGGTGCTCGCGCACGTGCACCAGGCGCCGCCGGCGCCGAGCCGTCTCGATGGGCCCGCCAACGCCAATTGGCCGCTGCTGGACTACGATGCGCTGGCGCTCGAAGTGAACGCCGATCTGTTCGTGGAATGGCTGCCGCGCGCCGCCGAAGTGCGCATCGATGACGCCGCCCGCGCGCGCTGGGAGAAGATCCGCGACGCGCTGATCGTGAAGGCCCTGGGCTTTCCGCGCACCTTCACCATCCGCGACTATCATGCGGAGAATTTGCTGTGGCTGCCGGATCGCCACGGGCTGCAGCGGGTTGGGCTGCTCGACTTTCAGGATGCGATCCGCGGCTGGCGCGGTTGGGATTTCTCCATGCTGTTGCATGACGCGCGCCGCGACGTGAGCCCGGCCGCGCACGAGGCGGCGGTGCGCGCCTATCTCGACGCCACCGGCGCCAGCGCCAGCGAACTCCAGCGCGAACTCGCCGTGCTCGGCGCCATCAACACCATGCGTATTCTGGGCATTTTCTCGCGCCTGACCGCGCGCGATAACAAGCCGCGCTATCTCGCCTTCATGCCGCGCATGTGGGGCCACCTCGCCGCCACGCTGAAGCACCCGGCGCTTAGCGATGCGCGCGCGTTCGTCAACGATGTCGCGCGCCCGTATCTGGAGAAAGCGGCTTGATCCCGCACACCGCCATGGTGCTGGCGGCGGGGCTCGGCACCCGCATGCGCCCGCTCACCAACGATCGCCCCAAGGCGCTCGTCACTGTGGCCGGCAAAGCGCTGATCGATCATGTGTTCGACCGTTTGGCGGCGGCCGGCGTCAAGCGCGCCGTCGTCAACGTGCATGCTTTCGCCGATCTGCTGGAAGCGCATGTGAGGCGCCGCAACGATCTCGAGATCGTCATCTCCGACGAACGCGCGCAGCTGATGGAAACCGGCGGCGGCGTGCGTCAGGCGCGGCCGCTGCTCGGCGACGATCCGATCGTCGTTTGCAACATCGATAGCGTCTGGGAAGAACCGAGCGGCGCCGCGATCGCGCGGCTGGCGCGCGGCTTCGATGCAAGCCAAAGCGGCGCTAGGTTAATGCTGGCGGCGATGGATCAGTGCTTGGGCTTTGAGGGCGCCGGCGACTTCTTCATGGACGCGCAGGGCGTGCTGTCGTTTCGCGACGCGATGCCGCGTGCGCCGTGGGCCTACATGGGCGCGCAGATCATCGATCCGCGCATCGTCGACGAAGAGCCGCTCGAACCGTTCGGCTTCATGCGCGTGTGGCGGAGGTTGGAGGCGCAAGGCCGGCTGCACGGCGCACCGCTCGGCGGCTTCTGGATGCATGTCGGCGATCCCGAAGCGCGCGCCCAAGCGGAAGCACGATTGGCGGCGGCGGCGCCGAGCACATGAGTTCGCTGCCGCTGGGGTTGCCGGAGCCGCTGCTCGGCGGCCCGGCGCCGCGGCTGCGCGCGATCCCAGCGTCCGAACCGTTCCTCGACGTGCTGGCCGATTGCATGATCGCGGCCTTGAAGCGCGACGCCGATCCGTTTGCGCTCGCCGACGCGCTGGTGCTTGTGCCCAACCGCCGCTCGGCGCGCGGACTGATCGATGCGTTCGCCAAGCGCTTGGGCGGTGCGGCTTTGCTGCCCTCGATCCGTCCGCTCGGCGATCCGCACGCCGATGACGATCCCGACATCTGGGGCGCCGATCCGATCGGCGCCGAACTCTTGCCGCCGATCGAGAAGATGCAGCGGCGCATGCAGCTGGCGGCGCTCATCCGCCGCCGCGCCGCGCATGAGAACGGCGTCGACGATCCGGCGCGCGCGATCGCGCTGGCGGACGAGCTGGGCAAGCTGCTGGATAGCGCCGCCACCGTCGAGCGCGTCGACTGGAAACTGTTGCCTAGACTGGTTGAGGAGATCGATCTGGCGCGGCATTGGGCAAGTTCGGCGGCGTTTCTCGACATTATCGCCAGGTTCTGGCCGGCGCACCTGAAGGAGCAGGGCGTCAGCGATCCCGCCGAACACGGCGCTGCGCTTCGTCGCGCGCTCGCGGCGCGCTGGAAAGCCGATGCGCCGAAGCGGCCAATAGTGATCGCCGGCTCGACCGGTTCGCAGGCGACGACGCGCGAACTCATGCGCGTGGTCGCGCGCCTGCCCAAGGGCGTGGTCGTGCTGCCGGGCGTCGATGTCGATCTCGACAGCGAAAGCTGGGCGATGATTAGCGATCAGCATCCTCAGCACGCGCTGAAGCACACGCTTGCCGCGCTTGGCGTCGATCGCCGCGATGTGCCGGCGCTGGCGCTCGAGTCGGGCCAAGGCCAAGCGCGGCGCGTGCTCATGCGCGAAGCGCTGGCGCCGGCGGAGAAGACCGCTGACTGGCTGTCGCGTCTCGAGCTCGCGGGCGGCGTGGCGTTTGTGAAACTGGGCGCGGCGGGCCTACGCTTGCTCGAAGCCGCGACCGAGGACGAGGAAGCCGCCGCCATCGCCTTGATGTTGCGCGAAGCGCTCGAACAACCGGGGGCCAGCGTAGCCGTGGTGACGCCCGACGCCGGACTGGCGCGCCGCATCGAGGCCAAGCTGGCGCGCTGGGGCATCGAGCCCGCGGTGTCGCACGGCGCGCCGCTGCGCGAGACCGAGGCGGGGCGCTTGCTGGCGCTCTTATGCGAACTCGCGAACGACCCAGCTGAGCCGGTGGCGCTGGCGGCGGTGCTGAAGCACGCGCGCGTCCGTGTCGCGAGCGATGGCTTCGGCCTGACGGTGCTGGAACATGAAGCGCTGCGCGGGGCGCGGCGCCACGAAACTTTGGCCGAACTCGCCGCGCTTGGAGAACGCGAGCCGGACGCGCCGGTGAAAAATTGGCCGCGCGCGCGCGCCATCGTCGAAGCGCTGGGTGAGGCGCTGGCGCCGCTGACCGGTTTGATGACGCATCACGAAGTGACCCTCGCCGAATTCGCCGATGCGCTGGCCCAAGCCGCGGAAGCGCTCACCGGCTTCGATATCTGGCAGGGCCGGGACGGCGAGGCCGCGGCGCAAGTGCTGCGCGAAGCGCATCGCTTCGGTGCCGAACTTGGGCTGATGCCGGCGCGGACGGCGCCGCGCGTGCTGCAGCGGTTGATGGACGGTCGCGAAGTGCCGCCGACGCAAGCGAGCGGCGATGCGCGCGTGGCCATTTGGGGTTTGCTGGAAGCGCGTTTGCAGCGGCGCGATCTGATGATCCTCGCCGGGCTCAACGAAGGCGTCTGGCCGGCGCCGGCAGGCGAAGACCCGTTCCTGTCGCGAGCCATGCGCGAGAAACTCGGATTGCCGTCGCTCGATGCGCGCATTGGTCTCGCCGCGCACGATTTCGCGCAATTGGCCAATGCGCCGAACGTCGTGTTTACACGCGCGCTGCGTCGCGACGGCGCGCCGACTTTGGCGTCGCGCTGGTTGTGGCGGCTGAAGACGCTGATGCAAGGCGCCGCGTCCGAGATTGCGAGCGCTGGTCAGTACGCCGAGATGGCGCGGCGCCTGGATGCGCCGACGCGCATCGTGCGGCTCGCGCCGGTGAAGCCTAAGCCGCCGGCCGGCAAGCGCCTGACGCAGATCAGCGTCACCCAGGTCGAGACGCTGATCCGCGATCCGTACGCGGTCTATGCGCGCCGCATCCTGAAGCTTGAACACCTCGATCCGATCGGCGCCGCCGCCGGTCCTGCCGAACGCGGCACCGCCGTCCACCGCGCTATCGAACGCTTCGGCGATGGAACCGATCCGGCGGAGCTGTCGCGCTTGCTTGACGAAGAGCTGCGCTGGCACGGCATTGCGCCCGAGCGCCGCGCCGCCGAGCGTCAGCGTTTGCTGGCGTCAGTGGCGGCGCTGATCGCATGGTTCGAGGAGCGGCGCGCGCGCGGCGCCGCGATCTATCGTGAGAAGTACGGCAAACTCGACGTCGGCGGCGTGATGCTGACGGGCATCGCCGATCGGATCGAGATCGCACCGGGGCATGCGGCTATTCTGGATTTCAAGACCGGCAAGCCGCCGACCGATCCGCAGGTCAATAGCGGGCTCAGCCCGCAGCTCTTGTTAGAGGCAGCGATGCTGATGGCGGGCGCTATCGACGGCGTACCGGCGGCGCGAGCAACCGAGCTGATCTATTGGCAATTCGGCGGCTCCAAACCGGCGCCTCATATTGTCGAGGCCGAGGGCGGCCCGACGGCAGCAGCCGAGAAAGCGCTCGCCGCACTCAAGGGCTTGCTCAAAACCTATGCCCGCGCCGAACAGCCGTTCTATTCGAAGCCGCGCGTGCAGTTTCTGAAGCCCTACAACGAATACGACCTGCTCGCCCGCCGCAAGGAATGGGCCGACGAAGCGGGTGACGAATGAGCGCCGCCGCCGAAACCACCCGCGCGCAACGCCAGGCGGCCGATCCGCTCTATTCGGTTTTCGTCACCGCCAACGCCGGTTCCGGCAAGACCAAGGTGCTGGTGGACCGCATCGCGCGCCTGCTGCTTGAAGGCTCGCAGCCGTCGGCGTTTCTATGTATCACCTACACCAAGGCTGCCGCCGCCGAGATGCAGCGCCGTTTGTTCGAGCGCCTGGGCGGTTGGTGCGTCGCCGACGATGCGAAGCTTGCGGCGGAGTTGGAGGCGCTTGGCGCGTCGCACACGGACCTGGGCGCCGCGCGGGCCTTGTTCGCGCGCGCGCTTGAGACACCGGGCGGATTGAAAATTCAGACCATCCACGCCTTCTGCGAACGCCTGATGGGGCGCTTTCCGTTGGAAGCAGGCGTGCCGCCCGGTTTCGATATCGCCGACGAAGCGCGCGCCGCCTCGCTGCTGGCGGAGGCGCGCGCGGCGGCGGCGCTGGCCGAGGACGCCCCGTGCGATGCGTTCACCCGCTTCGCCAAGCGCCTCTACAGCGATGGCCTCGAAGGCCTGCTCGATCGCCTGGCCTTGCGGCGGGGCGCCTTTCATCGCTTCGCCGCCAAGCATCAAGGCGAATTGTTCGCCGCCCGTGCGCTGCGCGATCGCCATGGCGTGGTGCAGACGGCGGAAGATTATCGGCGCGCATTTCTGGCGCGCTGGTCATGGGCGGAACTGCAAGAGGCCGCAGCTAAGCTCTGCGAGGGCAGCGCCAACGACGTCAAAACCGGCGAACGATTGTTCGCGGCGATCGAAGCCATGAACCGTGGCGATGAGGCGGCGGCGATGGACGCGTGCCTGGCCTTTGCGCTGACGGGAGCGGGCGATCCGCGCAAGGAATTCGCGACGGCGGCGACCAAGAAGGCGCATCCGTGGATCGAACCCCTGGTGCGCACGCTGGCGGAAGCGACGGTGGAAGCGCGTGAACGCCTCAACGCCATCGAACGCGCCGAGGATGCGGTCGCCGCGTTGGCGTTGGCGCTGAAGCTGGATGAGGCTTATGCGAGCGCCAAGGCGCGCGCCGGCGTGCTCGATTTCGACGATCTGATCGAGCGGGCGCAGGCGTTGCTGCAACGCTCGGAAGCCGCGCCCTGGGTGCTCTACAAGCTCGACGGCGGACTCGATCACATTCTCATCGACGAAGGTCAGGATACCAGCCCGGCGCAATGGGATCTGATCACGCCGCTGCAAAACGAGTTCTTCGCCGGCCACGGTGCGCGCGCGAAGAACCGCACCGTGTTTTCGGTCGGCGACCCCAAGCAGAGCATCTACGCGTTTCAGGGCGCCGATCCGGAGCGCTTTCTGGGCGAGTCTCAAAGCCTGGCCGCCCGCGCGCATGCCGCCGAGAAAGAGTTCCGAGCGCCTGAGTTGCGCACATCGTTCCGTTCGGCGCCGGAGGTGCTGGCCGCCGTCGACGAAACCATGCGCGGTAAACCGCTGATCGCCGGCGTCGGCGTGCACGATGAAATCAAGCACCTGGCGGCGCGGGAGCAGGAAAGCGGCGCCGTCGAGGTTTGGCCGGTGACCATGCGCCCCGTGGCGGCGCCGGCCGAGCCTTGGGATGCGCCGCTGGATGTGGAGTCCGAAGTCAGCGCGCCTGCGAGATTGGCCAAGGCCATCGCCGAGCGCGTCAAGGCGATGATCGCCGCGCGCGAGGCGGTCTGGGAAAAAGGCGCGCTGCGGCCCGTGCGCGCCGGCGATGTGCTGGCGCTGGTGCGCAAGCGCGGCGCCATGTTTCATGAGCTGCTCAAGGCGTTCAAGCGCGCCGGGCTTCCGGTGGCCGGCGCCGACCGCATGGTGCTGCGCGACGAACTCGCGGTGCAGGATTGCCTGGCGCTGATGCAGGTCGCGCTCGATCCCGCCGACGATCTGTCTTTGGCCTGCGTGCTCAAGGGGCCGTGGTGCGATCTCACCGACGATGACAACGATCTCTTCCCGCTGGCCTACGATCGCGGCGGCGCGCGCCTGCTCGATCGCTTGGTGGGCGCCACGGACGAAAGGTACGCGCCGGCGCGCGCGTTCGTGCAAGAATTGGTCGCACGCCGCGACGCCGATCCGTTCGCGTTTCTGAGCTGGGCGCTGGAAACGCCGCATGGCGGCGGGCTCTCCGGTTGGGCGCGCGTGTTCGCGCGCCTCGGACCGGAATCGCGCGATCCCTTGGAGGAATTGCTGCAGCGCGCGTTGAAGCCCGCGCGGCATGTCGCGGCGACGCTGCAGCGCTTTCTCTATGACATCGAGCTGGACGCGCAGCAGGTGAAGCGCGAGCTGGAAGCGGAGACAGGCGCCATCCGCGTCATGACCGTGCACGGCGCCAAGGGGCTAGAAGCGCCGATCGTCATCCTCCCGGATTCGACCGGCGATGTCGGCGATGCGCCGGACCACGGGCTGTTGTTCGACGAAGAAGATGGGCCGTTCGTGTCGTTCAGCGCCAAGGGCGACGACGCGCCATGCGCCGCAGCGCGCGCCGCGCACAAGCAGCGCATGCTGGGCGAGCACTGGCGCCTGCTCTACGTGGCGATGACGCGGGCGCGCGACCGGCTGATCGTCTGCGGCCCGCAATGGCGGAGCGGCGAGGCGCCGGAAGTCAGCTGGCGCGCAGCAGTGGCGGAGGCGCTGGAGCGGCTCGGGGCGGCGAAGATCGAGACGCCGTTCGGCGAGGGGCTTCGTTTGGGTGAAATCCGCTGCGTCGATGCAGCTGTCGCCGACAAACAAGCGCCGCCGACGCTCCCGGACTGGGCGCGGACTTCAGCGCCCGGCGGCGTGCGGATCGAGATCGCGGCGCCGTCGCGCCTGCATCGCGTCGATCCCGCGCTGTTCTCGCCGCGCGGAGAGGGCCAGAAGCGCTTTCGCCGCGGGCGCCTGATCCATGGCTTGCTCGAGCGCCTGCCCGATGTCGCGCCCGAGAAACGCGAAATCGCCGCGCGCGCGTGGCTGAAGCGCCAGGGTGTTGAGGAGACGGAAGCCGACGCCTTTGCGCGCGAGGCGCTGGCCGTCATCGCCGATCCGCGCTTCGCCATGGTGTTTGCGCCGTCGAGCCGCGCCGAGGCGCCGATCATCGGCGAAGCCGCGGGCCGGGCGGTGCGCGGCGTCGTCGATCGGCTCGCGGTCGATGACAAGCGCGTGATCGTGCTCGACTTCAAGACCGATAGGCCCGCCCCCATCGATGCCGCTGCGGCGCCGGATTCATACGTGTTGCAACTCGCGCTCTACCGCGAAGTCTTGCGCCAGATTTTCCCGGGTAAGGCCGTGACCTGCGCGCTGCTGTGGACCGAGAAGCCGCATCTCATGGAGCTGCCGGAGGCGCGGCTCGACGATGTTTTCGCTACGTTCGCGCGCGGTTGAATCCTTAACCGGGCGCCCCTACATCGGCTGAACCAACCCGAAGGAGCGTCCCTTGGCCACCACCAAAGTTTCCGACGATAGTTTCGAAGCCGATGTGCTGCGGTCGGGGCGCCCGGTGCTTGTGGATTTCTGGGCGGAGTGGTGCGGCCCGTGCAAGCAGATCGGCCCGGCGCTCGAAGAAATCGCCAACGAAATGGGCGATCGCGTTCAAGTCGTGAAGCTCAATATCGACGACAATCCGATGACGCCCGGCCGCTACGGCGTGCGCGGCATCCCGACCTTGATGGTGTTCAAGGACGGCAAGGTCGCCTCGACCAAGGTCGGCGCCATGCCGAAATCGAAAATCGTCGAGTGGCTGAACGAGAGCGTTTAACTCTGGGAGCGCGGGTCTTCAGACCCGCATGCGGACCTGAAGGTCCGCGGTCCTTTATTCCGCTTCGAGCTTCAAAGCTTCCGCCGCCAACGCCAAAGACCCGCAGATAATCACGCGCGGCGCCTCGTATTGTGGGGCGTAGAGCGCCACTGCATCGCGTAGACAATTCTCGCCGCTAGCGGAGATGCCGGCGGCGGCGCTTGCCTCAATCAGCGTCATCGGCCGAACTGCATCGGGCCCGAGATCGACGGCGACGAGGCAATCGATCGCCGGCGCCAGCGCGGTCACGAACGCGTCGGCGTCCTTGCGCGCCAGCATGCCGACCACGGCGATGGTGAATTTCGGCCGCGCGCGCTGCATCTGCGTGAGCGCTTGCGCCAGGGCCGCGGCGGCGTGGGCGTTGTGCGCGCCATCGACCCAGACTTCGCCGCCGACGGCGCGAGCCGGCGCGCTCAACGCGCCGCGCGTCAGCGGCTGCAGGCGTGCAGGCCAGCGCGCCCAGCTCATGCCGGCGGCGAAGGCGGCGTCGTCAAAGTCGCGCCAATTGAGCATGGCGACGCAAGCCAGGCCGGCATTATCGATCTGATGCGGGCCGTGGAGAGCCGGCAGCGGCAGATCGAGTGCGCGGTGTTCGGTCTGCACCACCAGCCGGCCTGCCGAGCTGTAGGCATCCCACTCGACGCCTTGACGCAGCAGCGGTGCGGCCAAATCCGCCGCGCGCGCCTCGATCACGGCGCGGGCGTCCTCGCCTTGCCGCGCCACGACAACCGGAGCGCCAGGCTTGACGATCCCGGCCTTGTGCCGCGCGATCTCGGCGATGGTTGCGCCGAGCGCGTCCTGGTGGTCGAGCCCGATTGGGGTGATGACGCTCAAAGCGGGCGCATCGACGACGTTGGTTGAATCGGTCAACCCGCCCATGCCGGTTTCGAGCAGGACGATGTCGGCGGCGGTTTCGGCGAACAGCAGCAACGCCGCCGCAGCCTGGGCATCGAATTGCGTCAGCCCGTGATCGATCGCCGCCACGCGTTCGGCGGCTGCAATCAAGGCGCCGTTGTCGGCGATCTCACCTGCAACGGCGAAGCGCTCGTTCAGCACATGCAGATGCGGCTTGGTGAAGGCGTGGACCTTCAGCCCCGCCGCTTCCGCGATCGCACGCATGAAGGCGATGGTCGAGCCCTTGCCGTTGGTGCCGGCGACATGGATGACCGGCGGGAGATTTTCGTGCGGCGAACCGAGCTGTCGGAGCGCTTCCTTCAGGCGCAGCAGATTGAACGACTTGCCGTGCCCGAATTCGGGGCCGAACAACTCGATGAATCTCTGTTGAACCGGATCGGGGTTCGGGACTGGGGATTGGGGGTTGGGGATTGGCGGCGAGGTCATACGCGCTGCAACCCAATCCCTAATCCCGAAACCCAACCCCCGAGATCACTCCGCCGCCTTGGCGCGGGGTTGCGCTTGTTTCACCGGCTTGCGCTTGCCCTTCGCCGGCGCCTCTTCGGCGACCTCGGCGAAATCCACGGTCTCGCCGCTGTCGCCTTGAACCGCGGCGCGCTTGTGCATCAGCACCGAGAGCAAAGTCGCGATCGTCGTCTTCAGCTGACGCCGATCCACGACCATATCGACCATGCCCTTGTCGAGCAGATATTCCGAACGCTGAAAGCCTTCCGGCAATTTCTGGCGGATGGTCTGTTCAATGACACGCGGGCCGGCGAAGCCGATCAGCGCGCCGGGCTCGGCGATGTGCACGTCGCCGAGCATGGCGTACGAGGCGGTGACGCCGCCCGTGGTCGGGTCGGCGAGCACGACGATGTAGGGCAGCCCGGCTTCGCGCAGCATCTGGATCGCCAGCGTCGTGCGCGGCATCTGCATCAAGGAGAGAATGCCTTCCTGCATGCGCGCGCCGCCGGAGGCGGTGACCATGATCATCGCCGCCTTGCGCCGCACGGCGGCTTCGGCGGCGGCAATGAAGGCTTCGCCCGCGGCCATGCCGAGCGAACCGCCCATGAATTCGAAATCCTGCACCAGCACGACCGCGTGCGCGCCGCCGATGCGGCCGTAACCAGCGGCCATGCAATCGTCGCGCTGCACCTTTGCGCGCGCCGACTTGAGGCGATCGGCGTACTTCTTGTCGTCCTTGAACTTCAGCGGATCGGCGGCGACCTTCGGCAGCGGAATCGTCTGCCACGCCTGTTCGTCGAACATGATCTTGAAGCGCGCATCCGGTCCGATGCGCATGTGGAAGCCGGACGGCGTCACCCAATCGCCGGCTTCGAGCTCGGCGCGATAGACCAGCTCGCCCGAAAGCGGATCCTTGATCCAGAGATTGTCAGGCGTCTCGCGCGCCTCGTCGGGCTTCTTCTTCGAAAGCCCGGGCCGCGCGAAGTTCGACAGCCAGTTCATGCGGGTGTCCCTTCGAGTTCACGCGCTGAGCGCACAGCTTCGCTCAATTGAGCGACCTTGCGCAAGACACGTTTCGCCGCCTCGGGCCCTGGCCCGGCGGCAATTTCGTCCACAAAGGCGGAGCCGACGACGACGGCGTCCGCGGTCCGAGCGATGGCGCGCGCCGCTTCCGGCTCGCGCACGCCGAAGCCAACGGCGATGGGCAGGGTGGTGGCGCGTCTTAGCCGCTCCACCGCCGCGCCCACGTTGGCGGCGCTTGCTGCGTTCGCGCCCGTCACCCCAGCCACCGAGACGTAATAAAGGAAACCGGAGGCGCCATCGAGCACCTTGGTTAACCGGCGGTCGTCCGTCGTCGGCGTCGCTAGGCGAATGATGGAGAGATCGCGCCTCGCGAACGCGGCGCGCAACGGCGCATCTTCCTCCGGCGGCAGATCGACAATGATGGCGCCATCGGCCCCGGACGCAGACATCGCCGTCGCGAACGCGTCGTAGCCCATGCTCTCGATCGGATTGGCGTAGCCCATCAGAATGAGCGGCGTGTCTTTGTCGGTCTCGCGAAAGCGCCGCGCGAGGTCGAGCGTTTGCTTCAGCGAGCCGCCGGCTTTCAGCGCGCGCAACGCGGCTTTCTGAATGCTTGGCCCGTCCGCCATCGGATCGGTGAACGGAAAGCCGAGTTCGATAATGTCGGCGCCGGCTGCGGGCAATCCGCGCAAAATCTCGAAGCATGTTTCGTGATCGGGATCGGACGCCATGATGTAGGCGACGAGCGCGGCGCGGTTGGCGCGCTTTAGGGCGTGGTAGCGAACGGCAAGACGCGCGGTCATCGCTGCTGGCCGTCCACGCCATCGAACAGGCACATGACATCGACGGTTTGGGTGATCTTTACCTCGAGAACTCCCGCTGGGAGCGGCTCGGCGGCGTTCTCTGTGTGGTCGCCGCTCGCAATCATGATCAAGGGAGGACACGCGTCGGCTCCGGCCGGCGCGCGGAAAATGTTCGTGTATGGCCTGGCGTCGCGGTGTCCATCGCCTACTTCGGACCAGCCTTGCGCCAGAACGCCGGCTGAGAGCTGCGATAGAACGGCCTCCTCGTGCTCGGATGCGACGCGCAAGCAGACATAAGCCATGATGTCGAACCCGCCGCATTCCGCGAGCGTCGCCTCTGCGGGTAGCGTCAACGTGACGGCGGCGAGTGCGTCGTTGGGGCGATCGAGCACCAAGGTCTGACGTTCTTCGGCGAACGCGGACGTCACGCACAACGACAAGACCAGCAGCAGCCGCTTCATAGGGACACTCCCAACGCATCCGCCACCGTAAACACGTCCTTATCGCCGCGGCCGCAGAGGTTCATGATCACCACGCCGCCTTTGCCGATCTCGCGCGCAACATCGCCAAGGCGCGCGAGTGCGTGCGAGGGTTCGAGGGCGGGCAGGATGCCCTCAAGTCTCGCGCACAATTTAAATGCTTCCAGCGCCTCGTCGTCGGTAGCGCTCAAATATTGCGCGCGGCCGATGTCGGCGAGATACGAGTGTTCCGGTCCGACGCCCGGATAATCGAGGCCGGCGCTGATCGAATGACCTTCGAGAATCTGGCCATCGGCGTTCTGCAACAAATAAGTGCGGTTGCCGTGCAATACGCCCGGGCGGCCGCCATTGATGGCGGCGCTGTGCTCGAAGCGCTCGTCGATGCCGCGCCCGGCGGCCTCAACGCCGATCAGCCGCACGCTTTCATCGGCGATGAACGGATGAAACAGGCCAATCGCGTTTGAACCGCCGCCGATGCAGGCCATCACCGCATCCGGCAGGCGGGCTTCGCGCTCCAGAATCTGCGCCCGCGCTTCGCGGCCGATGATGCTTTGAAAATCGCGCACCATTTCGGGGTACGGATGCGGGCCGGCGGCGGTGCCGATGCAGTAGAAGGTATCGGCGACATTGGTGACCCAATCGCGCAGCGCTTCGTTCATTGCGTCTTTCAGTGTCGCCGCACCGCTCGTGACGGGGCGCACCTCGGCGCCAAGCAATTTCATCCGGAACACGTTGGGCTTCTGCCGCTCGATGTCGGTCGCGCCCATGAACACCACGCACGGCAAACCAAAGCGCGCGCACACGGTCGCGGTGGCGACGCCATGTTGGCCGGCGCCCGTCTCGGCGATGATGCGGGTCTTGCCCATACGCAGCGCCAGCAGCACTTGGCCAAGGCAATTGTTGATCTTGTGCGCGCCGGTGTGATTGAGCTCGTCGCGCTTAAAGTAGATTTTCGCGGCGCCAAAATGCGCGGTCAGCCGCTCCGCGAAATACAAGGGCGAGGGTCGACCCACATAATGGGTCCAGAAGTCGGCCATCGTCGCCGCAAATCCCGGATCGGCCTGCGCCGCGCGATAGGCGCGCTCGAGATCGAGCACCAGCGGCATCAGGGTTTCGGCGACGAACCGCCCGCCGTACGGGCCAAACCGGCCCTCGGCGTCGGGTAGGTCCTGCCAGTTGCGGCGCGCGTCCATGGGGGGTGGGTTTAAACTTCCGCAGCCGCCAAGAATTGGGCGATCAGGAGGGGGTCCTTTAGGCCGGGCCTGCTTTCCACGCCAGAGGACACATCCACAAGGTCGGCCCCGGATGCCTGAATCGCGTCTTTGACGTTGCCGGGGTTGAGGCCGCCCGCCAGGAACCAAGGCCGGCCGATCTGGGCGCCGGCCATCAGGCCCCAATCGAAGGCCAGCGCGTTGCCGCCGGGGAGGCCGCCCGCAGGGGCCTGGGCGTCGAACAGAAAGAAATCGACCACTGGGTAATAGGGCGGCAGCGACCCGAAATCCTCTGTGCTGGCGATGCCGACCGCCTTGATCAGGCCGCGCCGCGCGAACGGCCGGACCTCCGCCGCCCGCTTCGGCGTCTCGCTCCCGTGCAGCTGGATCCAGTCTGGCTCGGCTGCGGCGGCGGCGGCGGTGATGTGCGCGTCATCGGCGTTGACGGTGACCAGCACCGTCTCGACCCGCCCGCGCGCCCGCGCCGCCAGCGCCTTGAGCTTGTCCAAAGTCAGGAAGCGCGGGCTCTTCGGATAAGTGACGAAGCCGACGAACCGCGCGCCATGTTCGATGGCGGCGTCGAGCGCTTCGACGCTGGTGATGCCGCAGATTTTTGCGTCAGGCATGGGGGAGGGGAGTAGGGGAATAGGTAAGTAAGGCAATAGGTGCGACTGGGTTCTGAGCCCCTCTCCTGGTTAAGGAGAGGGTGGCTCGCGGAGCGAGCCGGGTGAGGTTTGCCGTTCTATCGGAATTCTGCGCGTGAGCTTCTCGCGCCGGTAAACCTCATCCGTCCTCGCTGCGCTCGGACACCTTCTCCTTAACCAGGAGAAGGGTGGTTCGCGCCTCACTTCTTCAACGCGTCGCGGATTTCGCGCAGCAGCACGATGTCTTCCGGCGGCGCGGGCGGGGCGGCGGGCGCCGCGGCTTCGGCCTTCTTCATCTTGTTCATGGCCTTGATGACCATGAACAGAACCCAGGCGACGATGATGAACTTAAGCACCGCGGTGATGAACTTGCCGTAGGCGAACACAGCGCCCTGTTCGCGCGCGGCCTCCAATGTTGTCGCTGTGACGGCGTTGGAGAGCGGCAGGAAGTAGTTCGAGAAGTCGAGCCCGCCGGTGACGGCACCGACGATCGGCATGATCATATCGTCCACCAGAGACGAAACGATCGTTCCGAACGCAGCGCCGATGATCACACCGACGGCGAGATCGACGACATTTCCCTTCATCGCGAAGTCGCGAAATTCCTTCAGCATGGACATGGTTGTTCCTTGGGGTTGGGGATTGGGTTTTGGGGATTGGACCCTTCAAGGTGTTGCGCGAGCTTCTTCGCCGAACACCCAAAACCGACTTACGGCTCTTCGCCGCCATTGACCTTAAGCCGAAGCTCTTTGCCCGGCTTGAAGAACGGCACGCGCTTGGCGGCCACTTTCACGGTGGCGCCGGTGCGGGGATTGCGCCCAGTGCGGGCGTCGCGCTTGCGGACCGAAAACGCGCCGAAGCCGCGTAACTCGACGCGGCCGCCCTCGGCGAGGGCGTCGGCGATCTCTTCGAGCACGATATCGACGGCGCGTTCGACCTCGGCCGCCTTCATCGGCGCCAGTTCTTCCTGCAGCCTTTGCACCAGCTCTGAGCGCAGCATTCGCGATCCCCGAAACGCCGCCGCGATAGAGGCCTGCCTGGGGCCCGCCGTCAACTGCCAGTTGATTGAAAAGCGTCAAGAAAACGGGCCCGGCGGCGACGCCGGGCCCCATGATCTTGGACCGCCGCCTTCCAGGCGGCAGGGGCCGGCAAGATGCCGGCGCTCCCGTCTGCTTACTTCTTGTCCTTCAGCGCGGCGCCCAGAATGTCGCCGAGCGAAGCGCCCGAATCCGACGATCCGAACTGAGCGATGGCTTCCTTCTCGTCGGCCAATTCCATGGCTTTGATCGAGAGCGAAACCTTGCGGCTCGACTTGTCGAAGCCCGTCACCATCGCATCGAGACGGTCGCCGACCGAGAAGCGGTCGCTGCGCTGCTCTTGGCGATCGCGCGAGAGATCCGACTTGCGGATGAAGGTGCGCAGCTGGTTGTTCTCGCCGAACGCCACTTCGATGCCGCCGGTGGCCACATCGACGACTTCGGCGGTGACGATCTGGCCGCGCTTGAACTCGGCCGTCGCCATCGGATCGGAGTCGACTTGCTTGATCCCGAGCGAGATGCGCTCCTTCTCGACGTCGACATCGAGCACCTTGGCTTTCACCATGTCGCCCTTGTTGTAGCGGGCGAGCGCTTCTTCGCCTTGAACATCCCAGGCGATGTCGGAGAGGTGGACCATGCCGTCCAGCTCCGCCGTCAGACCGACGAACAGGCCGAATTCGGTGATGTTCTTGATCTCGCCTTCGATCACCGAGCCGGCGGGGTGCTGGGCCACGAACGCGTCCCACGGATTGGCCTGCACTTGCTTGATGCCGAGCGAGATACGGCGCTTGTCGCCGTCGACATCGAGCACTTGCACATCGACTTCCTGAGACGTGCTCAGGATTTTCGACGGGTGCAAGTTCTTCTTCGTCCAGCTCATTTCGCTGACGTGGACCAGGCCTTCGACGCCCGGTTCGAGTTCGACGAACGCGCCGTAATCGGTGATGTTGGTGACCCGGCCGGTGAACTTGGCCCCTGGCGGAAACTTGGCGTCGACGCCATCCCACGGATCGCTCATCAGCTGCTTCATGCCGAGGCTGATGCGCTGGGTGTCGGGATTGATCTTGACGATCTGCACTTTCACCGTGTCGCCGACATTGAGCACTTGGCTCGGATGCGACACGCGCTTCCAGCTCATGTCGGTGACGTGCAGCAGCCCGTCGATGCCGCCGAGATCGACGAAGGCGCCGTAATCGGTGATGTTCTTGACCACGCCTTCGCGGATTTCGCCTTCCGCCAATTGGCCGACGATTTCGGCGCGTTCCGATGCGCGGCTCTCTTCGAGCACGGCGCGGCGGGACACGACGATGTTGCCGCGCTGGCGATCCATTTTCAGGATCGCGAACGGCTGCACGATGTTCATCAGCGGGCCGACGTCGCGCACCGGGCGAATGTCGACCTGGCTGCCGGGCAGGAACGCATTGGCGCCGCCGAGATCGACGGTGAAGCCGCCTTTGACGCGGCCGACGATGGCGCCGTTGACGCTTTCTTGCGCGGCGAAGTTCTTTTCAAGGCGCGTCCAGGCTTCTTCGCGGCGCGCCTTCTCGCGGCTGACCACGGCGTCGCCGAGCGCGTTCTCGATGCGGTCGAGATAGACTTCGACGATGTCGCCCGTTTTCGGCTGGCCGGCGCCGTCGTCGATCAGGAATTCACGGAGCGGGATGCGGCCTTCGGTCTTGAGGCCAATGTCGACGACGACAAAGTCGTGCTCGATTCCGACCACGGTGGCCGGAATCACCCGGCCTTCGATGAGACCCTTCGAACCCAGGCTCTGGTCGAGCAGCGCGGCAAAATCATCGCGGGTAGGGTTCAGTGAAGGGTTTTGGGCTTGTGACGCCATACGTATTTCAACTCCAACAACAAAAAGGGCCAGCCGGTTGGCTCCGGCGGTCTCGGCCCCACCATGGGGCCGTCCTTCGATTTGGCTAAAGCAACGCCAAGCGGCCCGGACCCGTCTTGGGCCTCAGGAACGCGGGACGCTCTATAGAGGCGAGGGCCCCGCTCAGCAAGGCGCAGCGTCAAGCCTTAGCGGCGGTCCGCCAGCACCCGCTCGACCAGATCGACGGCCGCCGCCGCCGCCGCTTCGATCGAGAGGCTGGTGGTGTCCAGGAGCTGGGCGTCGGCGGCCTGAAACAGCGGCGAATCCTTGCGGGTCATGTCCCGTTCGTCACGTTCGGCGATCTGCGCCCGCAATTCCTCAAAGCTGATCTGCTCGCCGCGCGCGCGAAGTTCGGCCAGCCGGCGGCGGGTGCGCTCGTCGAGCGATGCGGTGACGAAGAGCTTCACCTCGGCGTTCGGGCAAATCACCGTGCCGATGTCGCGCCCGTCGAGCACCGCGCCTTTGGGATCGTTGGCGAATATCTGCTGCGCTTGCCGGAGCACCGCGCGCACCTGAGGGATGATCGCCACCTTCGAGGCGGCCAGTCCCGCCATACTCGAACGGATGCGGTGTTCGTCGATGGCGCCGAGATCGAGCGCTTTTGCCGCCGCGACCGCGGCGTCCGGATCGGCGGGATCGCCGCCGGCGTCGAGCACGGCTAAGCCCACGGCGCGATAGAGCGAGCCGGTGTCCAGCCGCTTCAGTCCGTAATGCTCGGCCAGCGCCTTGGCGACGGTGCCCTTGCCCGACGCTGTTGGTCCATCGACTGCGATGATCATGCGGCTGCGCCTCTATCAGCGCGGCATCTTTTCCGCCACGTCTATCTTGACATGGCGTCACCTTGGGCGCGGGATTCAGGCATGAGCACAGAGCATTTCGATGTCGTCGTCGTGGGCGCGGGGATTTCCGGCGTCGGCGCGGGCTACTTCCTGCAGCGCGACTGCCCCGACAAGAGCTACGTCATCCTCGAGAACCGCGCCGACATGGGCGGCACCTGGGACCTCTTCCGCTATCCCGGCATCCGCTCGGACAGCGACATGTTCACGCTCGGCTACAGCTTCAAGCCGTGGACGGAAGAGAAGGCGATCGCCGACGGCCCCTCAATCTGGAAATACGTGCACGAGACCGCCGCCGAGTACGGGATCGACAAGCACATCCGCTTCAAGCATCGCGTCGTGCGTGCAAGCTGGTCATCCGAGGATGCGCTTTGGACGGTAGAGGCCGAGCACGAAGGCGCGATCAAGCGCTTCACTTGCCGCTTCTTCCATGTCTGCGCCGGCTATTACAATTACGAGGACGGCTATTTGCCGAAATGGGAAGGGACCGAGTCCTTCAAGGGTCAGATCATCCACCCGCAGCAATGGCCTGAAAATCTCGACTACGCCGGCAAGCGCGTCGTCGTCATCGGGTCGGGCGCCACGGCGGTGACATTGGTGCCGTCGATGGCCGACAAAGCGGCGCACGTCACCATGCTGCAGCGCACGCCCACCTACATGGTTTCGCTGCCGGCCGAAGACAAACTGGCCAATTGGGCGCGCAGGAATCTGCCGCGCCACTTCGCCTACGATCTGACGCGGCTGCGCAAGATCGTGTTTCAGCAATTCTTCTTCCGCATGGCGCGGGCGCGCCCAGCCAAGACGCGCGAACGGCTGCTCGGCCTCATCCGCGAACAGTTGGGGCCGGACTACGATCTCGATACGCACTTCACGCCGCCCTACAATCCGTGGGAACAGCGCCTCTGCCTGGTGCCCGACAACGACATGTTCATCGCCATCCGAGAAGGCAAAGCCTCGATCGTCACCGATCACATCGAGCGCTTCACCGAGAAGGGGCTGAAGCTCAAGTCCGGCAAGGAACTCGAGGCCGACATCATCATCACCGCCACCGGACTCAATCTGCGCATGCTGGGCGGGGCCGAGATCGTCGTCGACGGCAAAAAGGTCGATCCCGGCAAGTGTTTCACCTACAAGGGAGCGATGCTTTCGGACGTTCCAAACATGGCGTTTGTGTTCGGCTACACCAACGCCTCGTGGACGCTGCGCGCCGATCTGATCAACGAATATGTCTGCCGCCTGATCAATTATCTCGACATGTACGATCTGGCGTCGGCGACGCCCCGCCTGGGCGACGAAGCGCCCGAGCCGAAGCCGTTCGCCAACCTCAATTCCGGTTATTTCGCGCGCGCCGACAATCTGCTGCCGAAGCAGACCGCCAAGGCGCCGTGGAAGCAGAACCAATCCTACGCCCACGACATGATGGATCTGCGCTTCGGCGCGCTTGAAGACGGCGTGCTTGAAATGAAGCCCAGACGCCAGCGCGCTCAAGCGCCCGTGGATCAGTCGCACGAGGCGGTGGCGGCGGAGTAGCGTTGCGGAGAGTCCTGAGCTAGGACGCATTCCGTCGAGGGCGCGCGTGAAGTCTCTTTCCATTTTTGTGCTGCTGGCGCTGGCCGCAGGCCTGGTCGCGGGCGCGCTCATCAAGAACGCTGCGCCTCAGTTGACGGACGCCGCCGACATTGCGACCGCGTTCGGCGGTCTTTGGCTTAATGCGTTGCGGATGACGGTGGTGCCGCTGGTGGTGTCGCTGCTGATCACCGGCATCGCCTCGGTGGCCGATACCGCCAAGACCGGCGGCCTGGTGCTGCGGGCGGTGCTGCTGTTCACGGCGCTGCTGTTCTTCGCCGCTACTTACTCGGTGATCGTCACCAATGGCTGGCTGGCGCTTTGGCCGCTCGACCGCGCCGCCGCCGACGCCTTCATCGCCGGCGTTGGCGATTCCGCCGTGATCATCACCGAGCCGCCGAGCTTCGCTTCGTGGCTGCAGGGGCTGGCGCCCTACAACCCGGTCAAGGCCGCCGCCGAAGACGGCATGCTGGCTCTGGTGGTGTTCTCGATCTTCTTCGGCTTCGCGGTGACGCGTCTCGAGCCCGCTATGCGCGACCAGATCGTCGGCTTTTTCCGCGCCGTCTCCGAAGCGATGATCGTGATCGTGCATTGGGTGCTTCTGGCGGGGCCGTTCGGCGTGTTCGCCCTGGCGCTCGGCGTCGGCCTTCACGCTGGCCTGGGGGCTGCGGGAACCCTGGCGCAATACGTCATCATCGTCACCGGAGTCACCGCCGGCTCGACGTTGATCGCCTGGCTCATCGCGATAACATTCGGCGGCCAGCCAGCAGGCCGCTTCACCGCGGCGGCGACGCCTGTCTGGGCCATCGCCGCTTCGACGCAGTCATCGCTCGCCTCGTTGCCGGCGATGCTGGAAGCCGCGCTGCGCGGGCTGAAGCTGCCGCCAAGCGTGGCGGACGTCGTGTTGCCTTTGGCTGTCGCCGTGTTCCGCTTCACCAGTCCGGTGGCGAACCTGGCGGTCTGCTTCTTCGTAGCTCATCTCTACGGGCTTGAACCTAGCCTGATCCAGATCGTCAGCGCGGTGGTCGTAGCCTACGCGGTGAGCATTGCGGCCGTTGGACTGCCGGGGCAGATTTCGTTCATCGCTTCGATCGCGCCGATCTGTTTGGCGCTCGGCGTGCCGACCGAAGTGCTGGGGATTCTGATCGCGGTCGAGGTGATCCCCGACATTTGGCGCACGCTTGGCAACGTCACCGGCGATCTGGCGGCGACCTCGATCCTGTCGCGCGGACGCCGCGACGAAGAGACGCCGCCTTAGGCGGCTTCCTGGGTTCGGTCGTTGGCGGGCGCCGCCATCGCGCTCTTGGCCGGGATGCGCAGCGTGAAGGCCGAACCTTGGCCGGGCGCGCTTCTGAGCGTGACATCGCCGCCGAGCAGCCTCGCCAAGCGCCGCGTGATGGCGAGGCCCAGACCCGTGCCGCCATAGGCGCGCGTGGTTGTGGCGTCGGCCTGGACGAAGGGCTGGAACAGGCGCGCCTGCGCTTCGGGCGAGATGCCGACGCCGGTGTCGATCACCTCGAACACCATCCAGTCGCGGCCAGCCTCATGCTCGCGCCGCGCGCGGAGCTTGATCTGGCCGTCCTTGGTGAATTTGGCGGCGTTCGACATCAGGTTAAGGAGGCACTGGCTGAGCTTGAACCCGTCGGTCTCGATCGAGCCCAGCGCTGCGCCGGTTTCGACGCTAATGGTGTTGCCGTTGGCTGAAGCGGCGGGAGACACCGTCGCCACCACATCCGCGATCAGCGCGTCGGCATCGACGCTGTCGGCTGCAACGAGAGCGGCGCCGGCTTCGATCTTGGAGAGATCGAGCACGTCGTTGATCATCGCCAGCAGACGGTGGGCGGCGCCGTGGATGCGGCCAAGATCGGCCTTGTCCTGGCGGTCGCCGCGCTCGTCGGCGGTTTCCATCAGCATCTCGCCGTAGCCGATGATGGCGTTGAGCGGGGTGCGCAGCTCGTGGCTCATGGTGGCCAGGAATTGCGACTTGGCGATGTTGGCCTGCTCGGCGGTTTCGCGTGCGGCTTCGAGCGCTTCGAACGCGCGCTTGAGTTCGACGTCGCGGCGCTCGATCTCATCGAGGATGTTGGCCAGGCGCTGAGTCGGGCGATGGCGGATGGCGTCGTCGTTGGCGGGTGCGCCGCGCCCGGCGAGAATCTCCTCGGCGCGGCCGACGGCGCGCAACATGGCGCGTCGGCTCCGGTAAATGAGATAGGCGATGACCAGCAGGCCGATGGCGCAGCAGATCGCCAACGCCATGGCCAGCGTCATCGTCTCCAGCGTCTTGGCCTGCAGTTGCGACTGAATGGCCTGGGCTTCGGCTCGCGCCTCGGCTTGGGCGACTTCGCTCTCCATGCTGGCGCGCAGTTCGCGCGCGCCGGCGTTGAAGCGCGTCATCTGCAGTTTTTCGGCGGCCTCGTGGGCGCTCAACATGGCGGCGAACGCCTCGCGATGACGGCCCTCGGCGGCAAGCACCTCGGGCTCGATGAGGTCGAGGCGCTCGGTGAGGCTGGGATCGCCGCGTTCGGCGGCGATTGTGCGCAATTCCTGCATGGCGTCGCGCGCATCGGCCCCGCGGCCGAGCCGGGCCAGCGCATGCAAACGGAAGCCAAGCGCGCGCGTCATGTACTCAGGCGGCGCCGCCTCGACTTTGCGCGCCTCGTCTGCACAGTGCAGAGCGGTGGGGTAATCACCCGCCAGAAAGTGGACGCGCGCGCACAACAGCCCGGTGAAGAATTCAAGCGAGGGATCGCCGGACGCAGCGGTGACATTGCGGTGGATGCGGGCGAGGCGGATCGATTCCTCGGCGGCGCCGGCCTGCGCGAACATGCCGGCGATGTTGTTGATGATGGTGGCGCCGTCGATGGGGCGGTTGGCGAGCGTATCCAGTTCGACCGTGCGCTGCAGGTGCGACAGCGCCGTCTCATAGTCGCCGACGCGGATGGCGTTGTAGGCGAGGGCGTCGTGCAGCCCGGAACGCAGCGGGCGTGTTTCGGGCGTATCGGGGAGGTGCAGCAATCCGGCATGCGCGGCCTCCAGCGCGTTGCCGAACATGCTGAGGTCGGTGAGCGCATAGGCGCGGAGCCGCTCGCCGGCGGCGCGGACGTAAGGGTCGGTGACGCTGGCCAGCGCGGCAGCAAGATTGCCGCGCGCCGTCACGTAGTCGCCATCCAGCGCCGGGGCGTAGGCGTGCAGCATGCCCGCCATGGCCGTGAACCGGAGGCTCGACTGGGCCCGTGCTTCGCGCTCCAGCGCGGCGATGGAACCTGCGGCGGCCTCGGCGTCGGACGCGACATAATCGTCGGCGGCGATGTCGTAGAGCAGCATGAGACGCGCCTCGCCCGAGAGAGAGCGCGCGCGCTGAACGCGTACTTGGCGCACGTCATCGGTGATGATGAGGCGCCCCGCCTCGATGCGGCGGGCGAGGGCTTCGCCTTGGGCAATCCAGTTTTCGCTGGCTGCCGGCTGTTCAGCCGACGCCGCACCCAAGACGCAGATGGCGCACGCGCCCGTCACGAGCGCGCGCAGGATCGTTGCACGCATGGCCCCACCTTGTTGGGCCGAGCATGGCGCCGCCGCGGTTAATGGACGGGGCTAGGAGATTGGTGAAGCGCCGGTTAAAGCGCGGTGATGTCGGCGCCCAGGCTCTGCATGAAAGCGGCAAAGCCGGGGAATGAGGTGGCGATCATGTCGGCGTCGTCGACGATGACCGGCTCCTTGGCGGCGAGCCCCAGAACCAGGAACGACATCGCCACGCGATGATCGCCATGGGTGCGGATTTCGGCGCCGCCGCGGACGCTCTTTGGGCCGCGCCCGTTGACGACCAAGCCGTCGGGCAGCTCATCGGCGTCGACGCCGCAGGCGCGCAAGCCCTCGACCATCAGCGTGATCCGGTCGCTCTCCTTGACCCTCAGCTCGGCGGCGCCGGTGATGCGGGTTTCGCCGTCGGCGAAGGCCGCAACCGCCGCCAGGATCGGAAACTCGTCGATCATGGCCGGCGCCCGCCGCGCCGGCGGGGCCGCGCCCTTGAGCTTCGAGGCTTTGACAATGAGATTGGCGATCGGCTCGCCGATCGGATCGCGGCTTTCTTCGTAAACAATGTTGGCGCCCATTTCGAGCAAGGTCTCGAAGAAGCCGAGCCGCAGCGGATTGACCAGCACATCCTCGATTCGAACTTGCGACTTTGCCACGATGAGCGCCGCCGCGACCGGAAACGCCGCCGACGAAGGATCGCCGGGCACGTAAATGTCGACGCCCTTGAGCTTGCCGGGCCGCACGCGCGGGTGCAGGCCGCCGTCGATCTCGACCATATCGATACTGGCGCCGAAAACACCGAGCATCCGTTCAGTGTGATCGCGCGAGCGTTCCGGTTCGATCAGGATGGTTTCACCCTCGGCTTCGAGGCCTGCGAGCAGCACCGCGGATTTGACTTGCGCGGAGGAGACCGGCGAGCGGTAGGTGATGCCTTTGAGCTTTCCGCCATGGACGATCAGCGGCAGGCAATTGTTAGGGCTGTTGAAACGCGCCCCCATTTGCGACAGCGGCGCGATCACCCGGTTCATCGGGCGCTTGCGTAAGGATTGGTCGCCGTCGAAACGGGCGCTCAATTGATAGCCGGCCGCGGCGCCGATCATCAGCCGCGCGCCGGTGCCGGAATTGCCGCAATCGATGGTCTCGCGCGGCTGGTTGAACCCGCCTGCGCCCGCCACCACCCAAATCCCGTCATCGCGTCGCGTGACCGTGGCGCCGAACTGACGCACCGCCTGGGCGGTGCAGCGCACGTCCTCGCCCTCGAGCAGGCGTTCGATTCGCGTTTCGCCTTCCGCCAGGGCGCCCATGATCAGGGCGCGGTGGGAGATCGACTTGTCCCCGGGCGGGCGGGCGCGGCCGCTGAGCGGTCGGGCATGTCGCGCCCTCAGACGCATGGCTCTTATCCCTTTGCGACGGCCAAAAAATTCAAGCGGACAAAGGTTTTGACAGGGGCGTCCGATGGTGGCAAGCGAGCGCCCCGCGAGGCAAAGGAGACGAGCTTGGTCAAGACCGATTTGGGCAGCAAGCAGGTTTGCCCGAACTGCGGGGCGAAGTTCTACGATCTCAGCCGCCGTCCTGCCGTCTGCCCCAAGTGCACCACCAGTTTCGATCCTTCCGAGGAGGGCGTGCGCGTGCGCCGCGGTCGCTCGCGCGTGACTGCCCACGATGCCGATTACGAGGACGATGAGGATCTCGAAAACAAGAAGGCCAAGACCGGCGACGAGGACGAAGAGGACGCGGAAGCCGAGGAAACCGCCGAAGTCGATGTCGAGGCCGAAGCCGAACCGCTGGTGACCGACGACGAGGAAGAGGCCGACGCAGCGGTCGGCTCGGGCGAGGATTTGCCGGAGGGCTTCTCCGAGGAAGAGGCCGATCTCGCCGATGACGCCGGCGACGACGATTCGGTGCCGCTGCTCGAAGACGAGGAGGAGTTCCCGGAGGACGAGCTCGGCGAAATCGCCGGCGGCGGCGAAGACGACGACAGCAGCCGCTGACGAAGCGGCAGGAAGCGCTTGAACTCGAAGGAGGCGGGGCCTAGGTTCCGCCCCTCAAAAAACGGGCCCATAGCTCAGCTGGGAGAGCGCCTGCATGGCATGCAGGAGGTCAGCGGTTCGATCCCGCTTGGGTCCACCATCCATTCCAGCGCCGTGTCCGCCAATCACAAACGCCAATGCTCGCCATTGGCCTAACTCATGGCCTGCGGCCTTGAACACCGGCGCCGTCGCGGCCAAGTCGGCGGTGCGAGACCGGGCCCCTCTGGCGATCGTTCGATCGCGATGTCGGATCGCAGGCGCACACGGTCCGGTCACAATCGACTCTTGCTTCCGGATCGTCGTCCTTTTGAAGAGGAGACCATCATGGATGTCGTCGCCCGTCTGCTCTTGCGCGAAGAGATCGATGCGCTCGAACTCGACCTCGCCGCCGAGAAGCGCTCGCCGAAGCCGGATTTCGCCCGCGTTCAAGGTCTGAAGCATGAGATTGCGCGGCTCGAACAGCGCATCGTCGCGCGCCGGCGCGGGCGCACCGAAGCCACATTGGCCGGCTGAAGGCGGATGTATCCATGAGCTTGAACCTCGTTCGCCTCGACCGCCGCGCGCTCGTCAGAGCGGCAATGGGCGGCCTGCTCGTAACGCCGTTGATCGCGTGCAACGAGAATCCGGCCACCGGACGGCGCCAGTTCATCGTCGTCTCCGATGACATGCTCGAACAGATGTCGGCGCAAACCTGGGCCGAGATTCAACGCACGGCGCCACGCAGCCAGAGCGCGGCGGCGCAGCGCACGATCGAGGCGATCGGCAGACGCATTGCCGATTCCTCCGGCCTTTCGAACGTCAATTGGGAGTTCGTCGCCTTCGACAGTCCAGAGGTGAATGCGTTTGTTCTGCCCGGCGGCAAGGTCGGCTTCTTCCGCGGCCTGATGGAGCGGGCGGAATCCGACGACGAGCTGGCGGCGGTGATGGGTCACGAAGTCGGGCACGTCATCGCCCGCCACGCCGCCGAGCGCGTCAGCCAGCAGCTCGGCGTGCAACTTGGCGTGCAGGCCGCGGCGATGGCGCTGTCGGAAGATCTGGGCGAGCATGCCGATCTCGCCGCCGCGGCTTTGGGCGCCGGCCTCATCTACGGCGTGGTGCTGCCGTACTCGCGCGCGCACGAACTGGAAGCCGACAGGCTGGGCGTCGATCTGATGAAGCAATCGGCGTTCGATCCGGGCGGCGCGGTCAGCTTCTGGGAAAAGATGATCGCGGCGCAAGGCGAGACGCCGCTCGCCTGGATGTCGACCCACCCGGCCAATGACGATCGCCTCGCCGCCCTGCGCGCTCTGATCTGATCCCGATTTGACCTCCGCGGCGCTTCGTGCTGCCTGCAACGGCATTGAATGCAGGGGACAGGCGAATGGCCAGATTGAGCCGGCGGGGATTTGCGCAGGCGTCGCTCGGGGCGCTGATCGCGGGCTGTGCGCCGCGCGGGGCGCCGGATCTCATCGTCCATGGCGGCCCGATCTACACAGGTCTTGCCGAAATGCCGGTGGAAGCGCTGCGCATCCGCGATGGCGTCTTCGCCGTGGTCGGATCGCTGGCGGACGCGCGCGCCAATGCGCGCGGCGCGCGCGAGATCGATCTGGGCGGGGCGGCGGCGTTTCCGGGTTTCACCGACGGCCACGTTCACCTCGCCGGCGTCGGCGCCGCATCGCTGACGCTCGATCTCGTCGGCGTCGCTTCGATTGCCGAGATGCAGGCGCGGCTGCGCGACTATTCCCCGGCGCATGCGGAGGGGCCGATCTACGGCCGCGGCTGGATCGAAACGCATTGGCCGGAGCGGCGGTTCCCCAATCGCGCCGATCTCGACGCGGTGGTGGGCGATCGCCCGGTTCTGCTGGAGCGCATCGACGGTCACGCCGCAATCGCCAACAGCGCCGCGTTGCAATTGGCTGGCATCGATAACGCGACGCCCAATCCCGCCGGTGGCGCCATTGAACGCGATGCGTCCGGCGCCGCTACCGGCATGCTGATCGATAATGCGGTTGCGCTCGTGCAGAGCCGCTTCCCGGCGCCGACGCCGGCGATGGTGCGCGAAGCGCTGTTGCAGGGCGCACGCCTCTACGCCTCGCGCGGGTGGACCGGCGTGCACAACATGAGCACGTCGCTGGCGGAAGCGGAGCTATTCCAGCAGTTCGCTGCAAATGGCGAACTGCCGCTCAGCGCCGACATTTATTTGACGCCCGAAGACGCGGCGAGCGTGCTGGAGCGCGGCCCCTACGGCGAGGGCGCCGTCAAAGTGCGCGGCGTCAAGCTCTACATGGATGGCGCGCTCGGCTCGCGCGGCGCGGCGCTGCTTGCGCCCTACAGCGATGCGCGCAACTCATCCGGTTTGCTGGTCACGCCGGTTGAAGAGATCGCCGCGATGATCGGGCGCGCGCGCGCCAAGAATGTGCAGATCGCCACGCACGCCATTGGCGATCGCGGCAACCGGCTGGTGCTCGACGCCTATCGCGACGCGTTTGCCGACGATCCACAGGCGCTGCGCGCCGCACGCTTCCGCATCGAACACGCGCAGGTGGTCGCGCCGGAGGACATTCCGCGCTTTGGTGCGCAGGGAATCATCGCCTCGATGCAGCCGTCGCACGCGATCAGCGATCTCCATTTTGCACCGGCGCGGCTCGGGCGCGCGCGTCTCGCCGGCGCCTATGCCTGGCGTTCGCTGTTGGACTCCGGCGCGACCATCGTCGGCGGCAGCGATGCGCCGGTGGAGAAGGGCGATCCGCTGATCGAGTTCTACGCCGCTACTCACCGGCACGATCTCAGCGGTTTCGCTGGCCCGGACTGGCGCTTGGAACAGACGATAACGCGCGCCGAAGCGCTGCGCCTGTTCACGGCGGCGCCGGCGTTCGCGAGCTTCAGTGAAGGCGAGCGCGGCACGATCGAAGTTGGCATGCGCGCCAATGTCAGCGCGTTCTCAGTCGATCTGATGACCGCGGAACCGGCGGCGATCCCGACGGCTAAGGCCGTGCTGACAATCAGCAACGGAGACATCACGCATGACGGCCGCTAGCGCGCAATTGGCGGCTTCTCTCACGCTGCCCTGCGGCGCGGTGCTTCCCAATCGTCTTGCGAAAGCGGCGATGACCGAGGGCCTCGCCGACCCGCAAGGGCGGCCGACGCCAGAACTCGACCGGCTCTACGAGATCTGGTCGCGCGGCGGCGCCGGGCTGCTGATCTCCGGCAACATCCAGATCGACGCCGATCATCTCGAGCGCCCCGGCAACGTCATCCTTGATCGCGCGCCCGACGCCGGCATGAGCGCGGCGCTGAAACGTTGGACGCAAGCCGCTACGTGCGCCGGCAATCATTTCTGGGCGCAGATCAGCCACGCCGGGCGCCAGACGATGGCGAGCGTCAATCCGCATCCGAAGGCGCCGTCGCCGGTGAAGCTTGGCTTGCCCGGCGGGCAATTCGGCGAACCGGTGGCGCTGAGCGAAGAAGAGATCGACGCGTTGATCGTGCGCTTTGCGTTGGCGGCGCGGACGTGCCGCGATCATGGTTTCACCGGCGTGCAGATTCACGCCGCCCACGGCTACCTCATTTCTCAATTCCTGAGCCCGCGCTCCAACCGGCGCGCCGACCAATGGGGCGGGGCGCTCGAAAACCGCGCGCGCTTCCTGATGCGCGTGGTGGACGCGGCGCGCGCGGCGGTGGGCGGGGATTTTCCGTTGGCGGTGAAGCTCAACAGCGCCGATTTTCAGCGCGGCGGCTTTTCGTTCGAGGAGAGTCTTCAGGTCGCGATGTGGCTGCAGGACGCCGGCATTGACCTCATCGAGATTTCCGGCGGCACTTACGAGCAACCGAAATTGCTGGGGATAGAGGGGCTCGAAGCGCCGGAAGCACAGAAGAACGTCGCCGCCTCGACGCTGGCGCGCGAGGCGTATTTCGTCGATTTCGCCAGGGCCATGAAGGGCGCGGTGCGCGTGCCGCTGATGGTGACCGGCGGCTTCCGCACGCGCGCGGCGATGGAGCAGACGCTGGAGCAGGGCGCCGCCGACGTCATTGGCTTGGGCCGCCCGCTCTGCGTGGCGCCGGACGGACCGAAAGCATTGCTGGCGGGCGAAGCCGAGCTGCCGCGCGCCGAGAAGAGCTTGTCGCTGCTGCCGGCGTGGGCGTCATTCCTCAACGGCCTGAAAAGCGTGCGCGCCATCGGCGGTTTCGCGGTGCAGTTCTGGTTCTATTGTCAAATCTATGCGCTCGGCCGCCAGGGCCGGACTGCGCCGCGGATGAGCGTGTTCGCGGCGCTGCAGGAGGTCGAGGTCACGCACAAACGATGGCTGGCGCAGCGTCGACCAAACGCCGCGCCAACCTAGAATTCTGATTTCTGAAGCGAGCTTAAGCCGCCGCCATGCCGCTGGTGGGCGTAGCGGTGGCGCCGGCTTCCTGGGGATCGCGCAACACGTAGCCGCGGCCCCACACCGTTTCGATGTAGTGCTCGCCGCCGGTCGCCGCCGCCAGCTTCTTGCGCAGCTTGCAGATGAAGACGTCGATGATCTTCAGTTCCGGCTCGTCCATGCCGCCGTAGAGATGGTTGAGGAACATCTCCTTGGTCAGCGTCGTGCCCTTGCGGAGCGAGAGCAGCTCCAGCATCTGGTATTCCTTGCCCGTCAGGTGGACGCGCTGGCCGTGCGCCTCTGTCGTCTTGGCGTCGAGATTGACGACGATGTCGCCCGTTTTGATGACGGAATGAGCGTGGCCCTTGGAGCGGCGGACGATCGCGTTGATGCGGGCGATCAGTTCGTCCTTGTTGAAGGGCTTGGTCATGTAGTCGTCGGCGCCGTAGCCGAGGCCGCGGACCTTGGTGTCGATGTCGGCGGTGCCGGAGAGGATCAGGATCGGGGTATTGACCCGCGCCACGCGCAATTGCTTCAGCACGTCGTAGCCGTGCATGTCCGGCAGCGTCAGGTCGAGAACGATAATGTCGTAATCGTAGAGCTTGCCGAGGTCGATGCCTTCCTCGCCAAGATCGGTCGAGTAGATATTGAAGCCTTCGGACTTGAGCATCAGCTCGATGCCCTGCGCCGTGGCGCTATCGTCCTCGATCAAAAGAACCCGCATGTTCGCCCTCTCCGACCCCAGCGCTGGCGACGCTCGCCCCGAGGTTAATTTAACGGTTGGAATCACCATTACCGAAGCAGGTAAACAGGTGATGAACCGCGCCAGCCGATTCTGTCTTTAGAATCGTATTCGCGACTTCGATCAAGAGTCTGCGTGCGATGCGTTCACAGCCACAAGCGTTTGTGGTGTGCGCATGCGTGGAAGAAAGATTCCGACATCGGAATCATCGGCGCGCGCAAACGTAAATCTACCTTAACCATAAATGGTCATCTGCTGTGCGCTATCGATGACCTCGCTGCTTGCCAAACTCGCCGATGAGATCGACGCGCTCGATCCGCGCCGCTTCGAGGGGCGGGTGACTGGCCTGTCGGGGGCGCTGATCGAAGCCACCGGACCGATCGAAGCCTTGGCGCTCGGCGCGCGCGCCAGCATCCACGGAACCCGCGTTGCGCGCGGCGAGATCGTCGGCTTCCGCGGCGATCGCGCCTTGCTGGCGCCGTTCGATCCGATCGACGCCATTCGCCCCGGCGCGCGCGTCGTGCTCGAGGGCGCCATGCCGATGGTGCGGCCTTCGCGCGCCTGGCTCGGGCGCGTCATCGATTGCTTCGGCAATCCGGTCGACGGCGAGGGGCCGTTGCCGCAAGGCTTGCGTCCGCATCTGGTGCGCGCGCCGCCGCCGTCTGCGCACGATCGTGCGCGCGTGGGCGGGCGTCTCGATGTCGGCGTACGCGCGCTCAACATTTTCGCCGCTCTTTGCCGCGGTCAGCGCATGGGCGTGTTCTCCGGGTCCGGCGTCGGCAAGTCGGTGCTGATGTCGATGCTGGCGCGCGGCGCGCAGGCCGATGTGATCGTCATCGGTCTGGTCGGCGAACGCGGCCGCGAGGTGAAGGAATTCATCGAAGACACGCTGGGCGAAGAGGGACGGCGGCGCTCGGTCGTGGTCGTCGCCACCTCCGATGAGAGCGCAGCCCGCCGTCGGCTCGCGCCGCACATGGCCTGCGCCGTCGCCGAACACTTCCGCGACGAAGGCAAAGACGTGCTGCTGCTGATCGACTCGGTGACGCGTTTCGCCATGGCGCAGCGCGAGATCGGTCTCTCCGTCGGCGAGCCGCCGACGACCAAGGGCTACACGCCGTCGGTGTTCGCCGAATTGCCGAAGCTGCTCGAACGCGCCGGTCCAGGCCGCGAAGGTGAGCAGGGCTCGATCACCGCGCTCTTCACCGTGCTGGTCGACGGCGACGATCACAACGAGCCGATCGCCGACGCGGTGCGCGGCATCCTCGACGGTCACATCGTCATGGAGCGCGCTATCGCCGAGCGCGGCCGCTATCCGGCCATCAACGTGCTGAAATCGATCTCGCGGCTCATGCCGATGTGTCACACGGCCGACGAAAACGCGCTGATCGCGCGCGCGCGCGCGGCCTTGAGCCTCTACGGTGAAATGGAGGAGCTCATCCGCATTGGCGCTTACAAGGCTGGCGCCGATGCGCAAGTCGATGAAGCCATCCGCGTCCGTCCGGCGCTGGAGCGCGTGCTGGCGCAAGCGCGCGACGAGCGCTCTTCGCTTGCGGAAAGCTTCGCGCTGCTGGCGGAGGCGTTGACGTGAGCGTGACGCATGAGACCCAACATCATCCCTTCCCCCTTGTGGGGGAGGGTAGGGAGGGGGGGCGTGCAAGCAAACGCGCGCGTGGCGCCATCGGGCTTCATCCTGATCGCCCCCCACCCCCTGCCCCCTCCCCACAAGGGGGAGGGGGTCTCGTGTTATGAAATCCCTCCGCACCCTGCTCAAAGTCGCGCGCGGCGAGTTGGAGACGCTGCGCCGCGCGCTAGCCGATCAAATCGCCAAGCAAAGCGCGATAGAGCAGCGCCTGCTTGGCCACGAGCAGACTGTGCGCAGCGAGCAACAACTGGCGCAGCGCGATTATGAATCGGCGCGCGCCTATGGCGGCTATGCGGTCGCCGCGCTCGCCGTCCGCCGCGCGTTGGAGGCGGAGCGCGCCGCAATAGGCGAAGAAATCGAACGCCTGCGCACGCTGATCGCCGAGGCGCATGTCGAGGTGCGGAAGTTCGAGCGCCTGATTGAACTGGAAGAGCAGCGCGAAAGACTGAAGCAAGAGAAGCGTGAGGATTCGGAGCTCGACGAACTGGCCACGCTGCGCGCGCGGCGACAGCCGCGCAGCTAGCGGATATACTGCAATCCGGCAGATCTCGTCTCGTCAACAGCCGTGCATCCAACGACAGCGAGGAGTTGCTCGCCTCGCCCCTGGTTTAGAGAGGTGTCTCGGTCAAGTAGGACAAGGTAGATTTCCTCTCCGCCTTCCGAACCAGGGCAATTGTAATCGCCCCTGAACGTGATGTGTTCCGTTGGCGTCGCCAGCGGTGCAAACGTGTAGAGGCGTCCCCATGGTACCTCGGTGACGTCCATGCCGCCCGGTATGAATGCGGTGAACTCTTCCGATGAAACAACGCGGCCCACCACGACCATATGCTTTGGGAGTTGGGGGCCGGTGGTGGCGCAGCCCAACTGCAGTAGCGCCGCTACAAACCCGCTGATCATCCGTCGCATGAATACAATCTAGCCTGGGAGCGCGCTGACGCAAGCTACCCCGCATTGAGCGCCTCGACGATCCGGATCACATCTTCATAAGCCTGCGATTGCGGATGCCGTGTCGGCAGCGGCGTTTGCGCCCGGATCGAATCCGGCACGCGCGGATCGCGGCAGATGGCGCCGGCGAATTTCGGCTTGAAGCCCAGATATTCGTTGCAGGCGAGCGCGAACTGATCGAACACGCGCCGTCCTTTGACGCGGTTCTCGGCCATGTTGACGATCACCCAGGGCGTGATCTGCGCGCCTTGCAAGCGCAACAATTTCACCATGGCGTAAGCATCGGTGAGCGCCGTGGGCTCTTCCGTGGTCACCAGGATCAAGCGATCGGCGGCGCGCGCGAAGCGCAGCACGGTCGGATCGATGCCGGCGGCGAGATCCAGGATCACGCGGTCGTAGTGCGGGGTCAACCGCGACAGGCCGTTGCAGATGCGTCCCACTTCTTCGAGCTTCACCGCGCCGAGTGCGCCGGAGCCCGAATGGCCCGCGATCAGATCGAAGCCGCCATTGCGTCCGGGGCCGCCCATCACCGGCGTCACCGCGGATTCCAGTTCCAGAAACCCGCGCACCACCGAATGCACGTCGGCGTTGGGGCGCACCCCGAGCTGCACGTCGACATTGGCGAGGCCCAGATCGCAATCGACCAAGAGCGCGCGCTGGCCGGCGCGACCGAAGGCGATGGAGAGCATGGTCGAGAGCCAGGTCTTGCCGACGCCGCCCTTGCCCGAGGCAATGGCATAGATCGGCGCCGCGCGGGTGCGCGGCAGCGGCGTCTCATTGGCAGCGGCGTTTGCGCCTGACATGGGGCGATTGTCGGGCCTAGTTGTTTCGCGGTGGTTAGCGGCGGGGGAGGATTTGGTTAAGGCGGTATGAATGACAGTGAATTATGGAGCGCCGCTGAGCTATCCCAGAGGGAGCGCGCGGCCTCTGGCCGCGCATGCGTCGCCGGAGGCGACGCGCTCCAACTTGCGGCATTGCGTTGGCCGGCGAGACGCCGGCGCTCCATAACTAAACCTGCCCCATCGCTTTGAGCCGCACCTTGGCGTGCACTTCCGACTGGCTCATCACCGCCGTCGACGGCCGGAAGCGTTCGATCAGCGAGCGCACGAACGGGCGGATGGCGGGGGAGGTGAGCAGCACCGGCGTTTCGCCTTGTTGCGCGGCCTTCTCGAACGCCGTGCGCACATCGGCGACGAAGTCATGCAGTTTCGAGGGCGCGAGCGCCAAGGTGCGGTGCTGACCTTCGCCGATCAGAGCTTCCGCGAACGCTTGTTCCCAGGGCGGCGATAGCGTCAGGATCGGCAGCGAGCCGTCGCCATTGCGGTGCTGGTAGCAGATCTGGCGCGCCAGACGCGCGCGCACGTGCTCGGTGATCAGCACCAGATCGTGCATGGCGGGCGCGGCTTCGGCGATGGCTTCGACGATGGCGCCGAGATCGCGGATCGAGACGCGCTCTTTCAGCAGGTTCTGCAGCACGCGCTGCACGCCGGACCAGGAAATGTGCGCTGGCGCCACGTCGTCGAGCAGCGTCTGGGTGTCCTTTGGCAGGTCCTTGATCAGCTTTTTCACTTCGGAGAACGTGAGCAGCTCGCTCATGTGCTCCTTGATCACTTCGGTGAGATGGGTGGCGAGCACGGTCGCCGGATCCACAACAGTGTAGCCGCGGAAGCTGGCTTCCTCGCGCGCGCGCTCGTCGATCCATTTGGCGTCGAGCCCGAAGGCCGGCTCCTTCACCGCTTCGCCCGGCAGGGCGATGCCGGCGCCGGTGGGGTCCATCGCCAACAGCGCGCCCATCTTCAGCTTGCCGTCGCCCGCATCCATTTCGCGGATACGGATGGCGTAAGCGTCGGCGGCGAGTTGCACATTGTCCAATATGCGCACGCTCGGCATCACGAAGCCGTAGTCCTGCGCCAAGGTCTTGCGCAGCGCTTTGATCTGATCGGTGAGGCGGCGGCCCTGCACGTCGTTGATCAGCGGCAGCAACGCGAAACCCAATTCGATGCGCGCATCGTCCATGGCGAGCGACGAGGCGGGCGTCTCTTCCGCCGCCGGCGCCGGCGGCGGTGCGGCTGCAGCGGCGACCTCCGCGGCGCGGCCGGCTTCACGCAGCCGCCACGCCAGCAATCCCGCCGCAAACGCCAGCACGAAGAACGGGATCATCGGCATGCCCGGCAAGACGCCGACGCCGAACGCGCATGCCGATACAACCCCGAGCGCCACCGGATACGACGCGAGCTGTTTCGCCAGCGCCTTGTCGGCGGCGCCGTCGATGCCGGCCTTGGTGACGAGCAGGCCGGCCGCGACCGAGACGATCAGCGCCGGGATTTGCGTCACTAGGCCGTCGCCGACGGTGAGCAGCGTGTAGGTGCGCCCGGCTTCGGCGAAGTCCATGCCGTGCGACATGGTGCCGATGACGATGCCGCCGATGATGTTGATGAAGACGATCAGCAGCCCGGCGATGGCGTCGCCGCGCACGAATTTCGAAGCGCCGTCCATGGCCCCGAAGAACGAGCTCTCGTCTTCCAGCGCTTTGCGCCGCTCGCGCGCCTGGTTCTCGTTGATGAGGCCGGCGGAGAGATCAGCGTCGATCGCCATCTGCTTGCCGGGCATGGCGTCCAGGGTGAAGCGCGCCGCCACTTCGGCGATGCGGGTCGAGCCGCGGGTGATGACGACGAAGTTCACGATCACCAGAATTGCGAACACGATGACGCCGATGACGAACTCGCCGCCCATGACGAATTGCGCGAAGGCGGCGATGACTTCGCCGGCGGCGTGCTCGCCGTTCTGGCCGTTGGAAAGAATGAGCCGCGTCGAGGCGATGTTGAGCGCCAGCCTGAGCAGCGTCGCCAACAGCAGCACCGATGGGAAGGCGGTGAATTCGAGCGGCTTCTTGATCATCAGCGCCGTCATCAGCACCAGGATCGAGAGAATGATCGAGATCGCCAGCAGGAAGTCGAGCAGCACTGGCGGCAGCGGCACCAGCATGATCGCCAGAATGCCGAGGACGCCGGCGGCGAGCGCGATCTCGCCGCGCATGACGAAGCCGCGCAGCACCGAGAACGAAAGATCATTGCCTCGCGGCTGTGCGGCGTCGGTCATGATCTTCCCTCTCTCCCTTGCGGAGAGGGGGTTAGGGGGTGAGGGGCGTGAAAACGCTCAGGCGCCTGCTTGTCGGAACGCCCCGCCTCCCCCGACCCCTCCTCCGCGAGGGAGGAGGGGGGCGCAATTGCAACCGCCCCAATCACGCCGCTTGTCCTGTCGGCGGCGGTGGGATGCGCAGGCCTTCGTCGGAATATTGCTTCAGCTTGTTGCGCAAGGTGCGGATCGAGATGCCCAAGATGTGCGCGGCATGCGTTCGGTTGCCCAGACAATGCGTCAGCGTTTCCAGAATGAGATCCTGCTCAACTTCAGCAACGGTGCGCCCGACCAGGTTGCGCGCCGCGGCTTGCGCCGCTTCGATGGCGTCGCCGGTAGAATCGCGGTGGCCGACGGGCGCGCCATCCGGCGCGCGGATCGCATCGGGACCGACATCCTCTCCCTTCGCCAGCAGCACGGCGCGATGCATGGCGTTTTCCAGCTCGCGCACATTGCCGGGCCATCTGTGCGCCATCACCTGCGCCAGACCGTCCTTAGACAATCTCCGTGCGGGGCGGCCGTTCGAGCGCGCGTACTTGTCGATGAAGAATTGCGCCAGGGCGGCGAGGTCGTCCTTGCGCTCGCGCAGCGGGGGAATGCGCAGGTTCACGACATTGAGGCGATAGAGCAGGTCTTCGCGGAACTCGCCGGCGCGCACCAGCGTATTCAGATCGCGGTTCGATGTCGCCAGCACGCGGATATTGACCGGCACCGGCTTGGCGCCGCCGACGCGGTCGATGACGCGCTCCTGCAAGGCGCGCAGCAGTTTCGACTGCAGGCGCAGATCCATTTCCGAGATTTCATCGAGCAGCAGCGTGCCGCCGTCGGCTTCCTCGAACTTACCGATCCGTCGCGCCACCGCGCCGGTGAAGGCGCCTTTCTCGTGGCCGAACAGCTCGGATTCCAGGAGCTGCTCGGGGATGGCGGCGCAATTGACGGCGATGAACGGCTTGTCCTTGCGCTTCGAGCGCTTGTGGACGTAGCGCGCCAGCACTTCCTTGCCGGCGCCGCTTTCGCCGGTAATCATGATCGAGGCGTCGGAAGCCGCGATCTGATCGGCCATCGCCACCACATGCTTCATGGCCGCGTCGGCGGCGATTAGAGGGCGTTCGTCGTCGCACACCGCCGCCAGCACCGCCGCGATCAGCTCGGCGTCGGGCGGCAGCGAAATGTATTCGCGCGCGCCGGCGCGGATGGCGCGCGCGGCCGTCGTCGGATCGATGCCGACGCCGGCGGCGACCACCGGCACGACGATGTGCTCGGCTTCATTGGCCGCGATCAGCGCGGCGATGTCGAGCCTTGCATCCACCATCAGCAGATCGGCGCCGCGTCCGGCGCGCAGCGCGCCGGTGGCTTGCTCGATCGTGTCCACGTGCGCGACCTTGGCGCCGAGCTCCATCGCGATCTTGGTGGCGGCGGAGATCTGGCCGCCGAGCGGGCCAACGATCAACAGGCGCATGGTGTGCTCCAGGTGTCAGGTGTCAGATGCCGGGTGTCGGAAAATGGAGGTCGGAAGGCTGGCGCAAGTTCAGGCGCGCGGGCACGCCACGGCATGACCGTTTCATGCTGACACCTAACACCCGGCGCCTGACACACCATCACGCCACATCTCCGTCCTTGATGATCTCGGTCATGGTGACGCCGAGACGCTCGTCGACGACCACCACTTCGCCGCGCGCCACCAGCCGGTTGTTGACGTAGATGTCGATGGCCTCGCCGACCTTGCGGTCGAGTTCGATGACCGAGCCGCGCCCCAGCCGCAGCAGCGACGCCACTTCCATGTTGGCGCGCCCGAGCACCGCCTGGATATGCACCGGCACGTCATAGACCGCGGCGAGGTCGGCGGCGGTGCGGTCCGTCACATCCACGGGCGGCGCGTCCGGCGCCGGTTGGAATTCGTCGAGTTTCAGATCGCTCATGGATGCGCCTCGCTTGACGCCGACAATGCGGCGTCGATCAATTGCTCGATGCGGAGAATGGCGTCGGCGGGACTCATGGTGACGGCGCCGTCCGACCAATCGATGCTGACATCGCCGGTGTTCAGATCGGGTTCGACGCGCACCAGCACCGCGCTTGCATATGCGTGGGTCGCGCACATGTCGGCGATGCGCGGCGCCAAAGCCTCGGCCGCGTCCGGCGGCAGCTTGATGACCAGGCGCGGCTGATGCCGCAGCATGTCCATCGCCGCTTCGATCGCTTGCTTGGCGCGTTCGACGCCGTAGGCGTCGAGCGCCGCGCCGGCGATCTTGCGCGCCGCCGCGAGCGCGACCCGCGCGGCTTCGGCGCGCATGGACTGGCTTTCGGCCTCAAGCCGCGTCAGCACGCCGGAGGCCGCGTCGGCCAGCGCTTCGAGCGCCGCGGCCGTGCGCCGCTCGGCCTGAGCGACGGCGTCGGCCTTGCCGCGCTCATAGCCCTCGGCGCTCGCCGCCAGTACGTCCGGTGCGATCCGCTTCGACGGCTCGCGCAGAATTTCGCCGTCGGCGGCGAACTCGGTTTCAAAGGCGTATTTGCGGACGTTGCTCATCAATAGATCAGCTCATCGTCGGACTTGCCGTCGGAGAGCACGATTTCGCCGCGCGCCGACAAGTCCTTGGCGGTTGCCACCAGGCGCGCTTGCGCGGCGTCGACGTCCTTGAGGCGCACCGGCCCCATCGCGGCCATGTCCTCTTTCAAGAGCTTGCCGCCGCGCTCGGACATGTTGGTGAAAAACAGATTCCGCAGCGTTTCGGAGGCGCCCTTGAGCGCCAGCGCCAGGTCGCTCTTGTCGGCCGCGCGCAGCAGCGTCTGTATGCCGCCGGAATCGAGCTTGCCCAGGTCCTCGAACACGAACATCAGCGACCTGATCCGATCGGCGGCGTCGACACTCTTGCTTTCGAGCGCCGTCATGAATCGCGTCTCGGTCTGGCGGTCGAAATTGTTGAATATCTCCGCCATCGCCTCGTGGCTGTCGCGCTTCGAGGTGCGCGCGACATTGGACATGAACTCGGTGCGCAGCGCGGTCTCGATTTTGTCGAGAATGTCTCGTTGCACCGGCTCCATTTGCAGCATGCGCAACACGCATTCGGCGGCAAAGTCCTCCGGCAATTCGCCCAGGACCTTGGCGGCATGGTCGGGGCGCACTTTGGAGAGCACGACGGCGACGGTTTGCGGATATTCGTTCTTCAGATAGCTGGCGAGCACGGTTTCGTCGACATTGCCCAGCTTGTCCCAGATATTGCGCCCGGCCGGCCCCCTGATCTCCTCGAGCAGATTGTCGACTTTCTCCTTCGGCAGCACCTGCGCCAGCATGCGCTGGGTCTGGTCCAGCGATCCCATGATCGCCCCGGCGCCCGACATGCGGGCGATGAATTCGTGCATCAGAGCTTCGACGACGGCGGAGGGCACCATGCCGAGCGAGGCCATCGCCTGCGAGACTTCCTTGATCTCCTCCTCGTCGAGCAGCTCCCAGAGCTTCTTGGCGTCTTCGCCGAGACTCATGAGCACGATCGCGGCTCGCTCCGCGCCGGTGTAGCGGGAGAGATCGGGCGGGGCTTCGGATTTGACCAGGGCGTTCATCGATTAGAGCGCGTTGTTGATCCAGCCGCGGATGATCTGCGCCGACTCGTCGGGATGTTTGCTCACGACCTCCGCCATTTTCTTCACCGAGGATTGCTTCACGCGTCCGCCGACTTGCGCCACGTCGATGGTGGCGTCGTTGGCGGCGTCAGGATGCGGCAGCGCCGCCGCGCCGGCGGAGGCCATCGCCGCGCCGGGCAGGGCGGGGACCGCGCCAGGG
>FKKE01001504.1_pt1 | contig 74815 bp, 74 predicted proteins | sample 1106331 | NCBI WGS metagenome assembly FKKE01 (sample SAMEA3931202, study PRJEB13176) | freshwater metagenome | biome: Drinking water system; feature: drinking water; material: freshwater | place: China | collected 2013-02-06 | reverse complement strand
TCCTCATTCTTATCTTTTCGGTCATCATTCATGAGATCTCCCACGGCTATGCTGCGCTGGCACTGGGGGATCGGACGGCTAAATATGCCGGCCGCCTGACTTTAAATCCCATTCCGCATATCGATCTTTTCGGTTCTATTATTCTTCCGGCGGTCTCATTTCTCACAGGAGGCTTCATTTTCGGCTGGGCGAAACCCGTGCCGTACAATCCATACAATCTTCGCAATCAGAAATGGGGCCCGGCGATCGTGGGAGCCGCAGGCCCGTTGTCGAATCTTCTGATCGCGTTTCTTTTCGGCCTCATGATCCGAGCGCTTCCGTTGGCATTTCCGGAACCGACACAATTTCTCATAAACCTTGCCTCGATCGCCTCGCTGATCGTATTCATCAATATCCTGCTGGCGATTTTCAATCTTTTACCCATTCCGCCGCTGGACGGGTCGAAAGTATTGTTTGCCGTTCTGCCGTACCAGTTCCGCTGGATCGAGGAGAATCTCGAGCGGTACGGATTTATTATTCTGATCCTATTCATTCTCTTTTTCTTCCGGCTGTTGTACCCGGTCATTCAATGGATTTTTTCCATGCTTACGGGTATTTAGGTTTGCTTGACGCATGATGCTAATTCGCGTAATTTCGGCATAACAAACGTTTCTTTGCCATCATACACAAAGGAGGGTTCCGTGACTGAAACGAAGAAATCGTTATTTCTGTTGGCTCGGCGCGGAAGCATGGGGCAGCCGGAAGATCCCAAGCATTCCATCCGCTACTATGCCGATCGGGTGAGCCAGGTCATCCCCGCATGCTTCTTTGAGCGAAACGGCGGGAGGCCTGGAAGGGTAGTCCATGCTCTCGTAATCCGGCAGAGCTCCCGGGTTAACCCCGAAGATATCATCTACGTCGACAACGAAGATGCCGATCTCATCAGGGATCTTCTGCCGCCTTCGTTCAGGACAGCTCCAAACGCAAAGGAGGTGAAGCATGCGTAAACCGGTGGTACGCAGCGAGAAAGAAAAAAGGGTTGCGGTTGAGATCGCGGGAGTCTACATGCCAAAACGCACGATCACGCAAGGGGATCTCACCATCCAGCTCATGGGCACCCACAAGCACGGAAGAACGAAGATGATCGCCGTCAGCTGGAAAAACGGCGGTACGTTCATGAAGGGGAGGGTCGATGTCAGGCGTTGGGCCAGGCTCCTGGGGACAAGTAAAGGAGCGGTCCACAAGGATACGCCGATTCGGCTGGATTTTTATTCTTTTGCGGACGGCCAGCGTATCCTCATTTCCTGAAGCCCTGGTCGGTTCATGCGCCGCTTCCATCCCGGAGGCGGCGTTTTCTTTGGTTCCTTGCCTTTTTTAAGGCTTTTGTGTACTATTTCCTCTGTTGCCTAGAACCGATCTGTAGAGGGTTCTAACTGGCAATTTTTGTTTGAAGTAATCAATGCCAACCATTTCTCAGCTCGTCAAACGCGGGCGCAAGAAAACCACATATAACAGCAAGGCACCCGCTCTTCAGCGAGGTTTTAATACTGTTCGCAATCGCCCGGTCTATTTCGCAGCGCCTTTCAAGCGCGGCGTGTGCGTGAAGGTCACGACCATGACTCCGAAAAAGCCGAACTCAGCACTCCGAAAAGTAGCGCGCGTTCGCCTCACGAACGGCATGGAAGTCTCGGCCTACATTCCCGGAGAAGGGCACAACCTTCAGGAACACTCGGTGGTCATCATCCGCGGAGGCCGTGTGAAGGACTTGCCGGGAGTGCGCTACCATATCGTTCGCGGACGATTGGATGCATCCGGCGTGACTGCCCGCCGCCAGGAGCGCTCGAAATACGGCGCGAAGCGGCCTAAAGTAGCGAAATCCTAACACCGATAATCCATGAGACGAAAGAAGAAAGTAGCGCGAGAGATCGCCCCTGATACCAAGTACGGAAATCCGCTGGTCGGGAAATTCATCAACTACGTCATGAAAGAAGGGAAGAAGTCGACCGCAGCGAAGGTCGTCTTTGATGCGTTCGGCATCATCGAGAAGAAGGCATCTTCGGATCCGCTTTCCATTTTTGATCTCGCGATCAAGAACGCCTCTCCCTTGGTGGAAATCAAATCAAAGCGCATCGGCGGCGCTACCTACCAGGTTCCGCATGAGGTTCGCGGCGAGCGGAAGACCGCTTTGGCATTCCGCTGGATCTTAAATGCCGCCCGCTCGAAGGCCGGATCTCCGATGCGCGAAAAACTCGCCGAAGAGCTTCTGTTGGCATCGAAAAACGAAGGAAACGCGATCAAGAAAAAGCTCGATACGCACCGCATGGCGGAGGCGAACAAGGCATTCGCGCATTTCGCGCGCTAAACCGCAATTACCAATGAGCGCGCCATCCTTTCGGGAGGGCGCGTTTGCATAATCATTTGAATACTATGTCAGCAGGAGAGACTGAAGTACCGATCGAGCGGATCCGCAATATCGGCATCATCGCGCATATCGACGCAGGCAAGACGACCACGACGGAGCGCGTGCTTTTTTACACCGGCGTTTCGCACAAGATCGGGGAAGTGCATGAGGGCGACACCGTCATGGACTGGATGGAGCAGGAACGCGAGCGCGGCATTACCATTACTTCTGCCGCGACAACCGCGTTCTGGCGCCGCTCGTATATCCCTGCCGAGAAGCGAAGCAAGGATGAGGAGAATTACCGCATCAACATCATCGACACGCCGGGCCATATCGACTTTACCGTCGAAGTGAAGCGCTCATTGCGCGTCTTGGACGGCGCGGTCGTTGTCTTCGACGGCGTTGCCGGCGTTGAGCCGCAGTCGGAAACCAACTGGCGCTACGCGGACGAATACAAAGTTCCCCGCATCTGCTTCATCAATAAGCTCGACCGCATGGGCGCATCCTTCGAGCGGTCATTGAATTCCATTCTTGAGCGTCTGACTCCGAACGCGGCACCAGTCGTGATCCCGATCGGCTTGGAAGCCGATTTCAAGGGACTTATCGATCTTATCCGCATGAAGATGGTGGTATTCGAGGGTGAGAAGGGGGAGAAGATCTCGTTTACCGATATTCCGGAATCAGAGATGGCGCACGCGAAAGAGTGGCGCGGCAAGCTTCTCGAGAAAATCGCGGAAGCCGATGACGATCTCACCGAAAAATATCTCGAAGGAAAAGATTTCACCGAAGAGGAGATCCGGAAGTCATTGCGCAAATCGACCTTGGCGTACAAGATCGTTCCGGTCTATACCGGTTCATCGCTGAAGAATAAGGGCGTGCAGCTTTTCTTGGACGGCGTCATCGACTTTTTGCCGTCACCGTCAGACTTGAAGGTCGTGAAGGGAATCGATCCCAAGACCGACCAGCCGGTTGAGCGCCCGCTCACCGACAAGGAGCCGTTTTCCGCGCTCGCGTTCAAACTCCAGACCGATCCGTTCGTGGGGCAGCTCACGTATTTCCGCGTCTATTCGGGGGTACTCAAAGCGGGTTCATATATTTTGAATTCTACGACTGGCAACGAGGAGCGCGTCGGGCGCATCCTTCGTATGCATGCCAACCACCGCGAGGATCTCAAGGAAATCACCTCGGGAAACATCGGCGCCATTATCGGACTCAAAAACACGCACACCGGAGACACGCTCACCGATCCTGAAAAGCCGATCGTGTTGGAGAAGATCACCTTCCCGGAGCCGGTCGTGTCGCTGAAGATCGAGCCGAAGACCAAAGCCGACCAGGAAAAGATGGGCTTGGCGCTCAAGAACCTTTCTGAAGAGGATCCGACCTTCCGCATCCGCACCGATACCGAAACGGGTGACACGCTTATCTCCGGCATGGGCGAACTGCATTTGGAAATCATCGTCGACCGCATGAAGCGCGAGTTCTCGGTTGAAGCCAACGTCGGCCGTCCGCAGGTCGCATACCGTGAAACGATCAAAGGCAAAGCCGAGGCGGAAGGGAAGTACATCCGCCAGTCAGGAGGCCGCGGCCAGTACGGACACGTGCAGATCCGCATCGAACCGCAGGAGCAGGGCAAAGGATTCGAGTTCGTGGATGAGATCAAAGGAGGCGTTATTCCGCGCGAATTCATCGCACCGATCGAAAAAGGTATTCGCGAGGCATTGGATCGCGGCGTTTTGGCCGGCTATCCGCTGGTAGACGTAAAAGTTACGCTTTTCTACGGTTCATACCACGAAGTCGACTCGTCGGAAGCCGCATTCAAGATCGCGGGCTCGATGGCTCTGCAGGAAGCGGCGAAGAAGGCCAAACTCGTTCTTCTCGAGCCGATCATGAATGTCGTCGTCATCACGCCGGAGAAATTCCTCGGCGAAGTGACGGGCGATCTCAATTCAAAACGCGGCCGCATCGAAAAACTGTCCGACCGGAGCATGGGCGTGAAGGAAATTTCGGCAAAGGTTCCGCTGTCGGGAATGTTCGGATACGCAACCGCAATCCGCTCGATGACCGAAGGCCGCGCCAGCTTCTCGATGGAGTTCGGTAATTACGAAGAGGTGCCTTCAAACGTCGCCGCGACGATCATCGAAGGCCGCATGGCAGCAGCCAAGTAAAGGGTGAGAACCCTTTGTTCCGCTGTCGCTCGGACAAATCTCAAAGCTTTGCTTTGAGATTGCTCCTCGCCTGCCTACCGGTAGGCAGGCTTGGCGGAATAGAAAATATAACTTTCGTCAATCTTGCTCCGGTATTCTCCGGATGCTACGAATAGCCCATGGATCTCCAGAGAATCAAACAATTCATCGAGAATACCGGCGACAAGTTCGTCTTTATCGAGGACGGCGAGCCGTCATTGGTGGTCATGAATTTTCATGATTACGAGCGGCTTCTCCGCGGGGGCAGGGCGGTGGCCCGGGAAACCCGCATGGTTCCTCGCGATTACGATGTCGTGGCTGCCACGCTGGAGATGGAGCGGCTGCGAAGCCGGCAGGAAGAGCTTTCTGCCATGATGGATCGGGAAAAGCCGGCAACTCCGAAAGAAGGCCATGAAATGAGGGGTTTGGAGAAGCGAAGCGACACGATCCGGCTTGAGGATCTTCCGCTGTAAAGGCATTTTTCCGGACAAGTTGTGGATGAGCTGGGGACTTGACCGAAGGCTATGAATACGATACTATGGCCTTTGTGTCTCGTTTTGGACGCTTTTTATCGGCATAATCGAGGTTTTAAGCCGTATGCCGGTTGGATACAAAAGTCGTCCTTTATTTTTGTGCACATAAGCAAATTATTATTAATGTAAGCGCCTCCGTACTGGTTAAGTTGTCCCGACGTCGCTCGGATGACATGAATCCCTAACGGGCTTCACGTCACTCCTCGCTTGTCGTGATAACAACGGAAGGTAACGATCAAAATGGCAGAAAAATTCGAACGAAAGAAGCCGCATTTGAACGTCGGAACCATCGGCCACGTCGACCATGGTAAGACGACCCTTACGGCGGCGATCACCAAAGTTCTCTCGCTGAAGGGACTTCCTTCACGCGTCGAGTCGGTTGATCAGATCGACAGCGCTCCGGAAGAGAAGGCGCGCGGTATTACTATTGCGCTCCACCACTCTGAATACGAGTCGGAGAAGCGCCACTACGCGCACATCGACGCTCCGGGTCACGCTGACTACATCAAGAACATGATCACGGGCGCCGCCCAGATGGACGGCGCGATCCTTGTCGTATCGGCAACTGACGGCCCGATGCCCCAGACCCGCGAGCACATTCTTCTTGCTCGTCAGGTCGGCGTTCCGGCTATCGTCGTCTTCCTCAACAAGGTAGACATGGTTGAGGACAAGGAGCTCATCGACCTCGTTGAGGTTGAAATCCGCGAGCTTCTCAAGAAGTACGAATTTCCGGGAGACACCACCCCGATTATCCGCGGTTCCGGTTTGAAGGCTCTCGAAGCCACTTCAATGGATGATCCGTGGGTGAAGCCGGTTGCGGAACTCGTCGAGGCGCTCGACACCTACGTTCCGGATCCGGTCCGCGAGACCGACAAGCCGTTCCTTATGCCGGTCGAAGACGTCTTCTCCATCGAAGGACGAGGTACTGTCGTTACCGGCCGTATCGAGCGAGGCAAGATCAAAATCAACGAAGAAATCGAAGTCGTCGGTATCCGCGACACGGCAAAGACCATCGTCACGGGCATCGAAATGTTCAACAAGTCCCTTGATGAAGGTATGGCAGGCGACAACGCCGGTATCCTTCTTCGCGGACTCAAGAAAGAGGACGTCGAGCGCGGACAGGTCTTGTCCAAGCCGGGCTCTGTGAAGCCGCACACCGAATTCGAGGCCGAAGTCTATATTCTTACCAAAGAGGAAGGAGGCCGCCACACACCGTTCTTCGCAGGCTACAAGCCGCAGTTCTACATCCGCACCACTGACGTTACCGGCGAGGTTACGCTTCCGGAAGGAACCGAAATGGTCATCCCGGGCGACACCATCAAATTCCAGGTCAAACTCATCGTGCCGGTCGCGTTGGAAGAGAAACAGCGCTTTGCTATCCGCGAAGGAGGCAAGACTGTCGGCGCAGGAGTTGTCACAAAGATCTCGAAGTAATAGCTTTTTAGCTCTTTATTATGGCAACCAAACAGCACGAAGAAGTAAAACAGCGCCTGCGCATCAAAGTGCGAGCGTACGACAACAAGATCATCGATAACTCGGTGAGACAGATTGTCGACACCGCCCGCAAGCACGGCGCCGACATCGTGGGGCCGGTTCCGCTTCCGATCGAGATCCACAAGTACACTGTGAACCGATCCAGTTTCGTGAAGAAGGATGCGCGCGAACAGTTCGAGATGCGGGTTCACAAGCGATTGCTTGATATCTCGAATCTCACCCCAAAGACGATCGATGCGCTCATGAACTTAAACCTTCCTGCTGGCGTTGACATCGAGATCAAAATGTAAGTCCGACATTCAGTCCATCCTCCCATCCTGCATTTTGCAGGATGGGAGGATTCCTGAGTGACGAACGTCATCTCACATCGCAATGCGGTGCAATTAACACCAGATTCCAAGAAATATTTCGAGCGAAACCCAAGGGTCAGTACGATTGCCGGGTTCAGCCGGCTTTTTTGTTGGAATGAGGATATGAAATTTCTTCTGGGACGGAAAATCGGAATGTCGCAAGTCTTCGATCCGTCGGGAGCGGTGGTACCGGTCACGTTTATTGAAGCTGGCCCGGTGACTGTTACCCAGATCCGCACGAAAGAGAAGGACGGATATGTTGCCGCCCAGGTTGGTTTTGGCACTAAGAGCGCCAAGAACCTTGCAAAGGCCCAGAAAGGCCACTTCAAGGACCTTGGAAATTTCCGCATTACCCGCGAATTCCGCCCGCGCACCGAGACCAGCCTTCCGAACATCGGAGATAAGGTTGATGTCTCGGTTTTTAAAGAAGGCGACACGGTGAAGATCGCAGGAACCTCGAAATCGAAAGGTTTCCAGGGTGTGGTAAAGCGCCATGGATTCCGCGGCGCACCGGCGACTCACGGCACCAAGCACGCATTGCGCGAACCGGGTTCTGTCGGAGGCGCAGGCACCCGCAGCCACATCATCAAGGGAACGCGCATGGCGGGACGCATGGGAGGGGAGCGCGTCACCATCGAAGGTTTGAAAATCGTGAAAATTGATCCTGAGCAGAATATCCTGGCAGTGACCGGAGCGGTTCCGGGAATTCCAGGTTCGCTTTTGGAAATTACCGCAGAGTAATATGTCTACCACCATGGAATCGGCAATCTACAACCAGAAAGGAAAGAAGATCGAATCGGCGAGCATCCCGGATTCGCTTTTTGGCCTTTCGTGGAACGCCGATCTCGTGCATCAGGTTATGGAATCGGAGCGGGCAAACCAGCGTCCGCGCGTCGCGCATGTGAAGATGCGAGGCGAAGTCCGCGGAGGAGGCAAGAAGCCGTGGCGCCAGAAAGGCACCGGCCGCGCACGCCATGGATCCATCCGCTCTCCGATCTGGAGAAAGGGAGGCGTTGCCCACGGACCGAACAAGGAAGTCGACTACTCAAAGAAGATCAACAAGAAGATGGCCAAGAAGGCTCTTGCGACCGTTCTTTCGGCTAAGCTCCGTGACAACGAGGTCATCTTCCTCGACGCGCTGTCATTCGCAGATCACAAGACCAAAAACGCGGTGGAATTCGTCTCGGCATTCTCGTCTTCCAAGGAGTTCCCGAAATTCGGGCAGAAGGGCGGAAAAGCATTGATTTTGGCTCCCAAGCATGATACGAATGCCCTTCGCGCCACGCGCAATCTGAAGACCGTCGGCATCAAGGCGGCTCCGATGGCGCAGGTGATGGACCTCCTTTCATATAAGTATGTCGTAATCCCGAAAGAGGCGATCGAGGTCCTTGCGAAAAAGGGAAGTAAAGGGTAAGAACCCTTTGTTCCACCGTCGCGTCGAGGAAATATTCACAAGGTGCATATTTCCCTCTCCGCTCGGCGTAATAACGAAATCATATGTCGATTTTTTCGATGAAGCCAAAAGAGAATACGAAGGTTTCCGAAACCGAACTCGCCAAGTCCAAGGCGGCTCTTTCGGCAGGCAAGAAATCGACAGGATCGAAAAAGACCGCAACGGCTGAAAAAAAGGAGGAAAAGCAGTTAAAGATTGACGCTTCAGGAACGCTCCTTGCCCCTCACGTCACGGAAAAGGCCATGCGTGAGTCGGAGCGAGGCGCTTACACCTTCCTCGTGCGCACGGATGCGACCAAGCCCCAGATCGGACGCGCGGTCGAGAAGACCTATGGCGTGCATGTCATGGCGGTACGCGTGGTGAACGTCGCCGGCAAGAAGGTGACGCTCGGGCGCTTCCGCGGCAAACAGCAGAACTGGCGCAAAGCGGTCGTCTCATTGAAGAAAGGCGAGACCATAGAATTTTAATCTGAATTATGAAAACCGTACGGCCGACATCGGCAGGACAACGGAATAAGACGATCATCGAGTACCGCAAGTACCTTACTTCGACGACTCCGGAGAAGTCGCTGGTGAAGGGTTTCCGCCGCGGCTCGGGGCGAAACGCGTTCGGCCGCATCACGACCCGGCACAAGGGAGGCGGCGTGAAGCGAAAATTCCGCATGATCGATTTTCAGTACGACAAGAAAGATGTCCCGGGACGCGTCGCGTCTGTTGAATATGATCCGAACCGCACCGGATTCGTCGCACTTATTATTTATAAAGACGGTGAGAAGCGCTATATTTTGGTTCCGGCCGATGTGAAAGTCGGACAGGAGATCATTGCGTCGGAAAAGGCCCCGCTCGAATCGGGAAATCGCATGAAGCTCAAAAACATGACCGTGGGCGCTAAGGTCTACAATATCGAGCTTACCCAGGGCAAAGGCTCAGCACTCGTGCGCTCAGCCGGCTCATCGGCCGAAGTTGTCGCGCAGGAAACCGGCTTTACGACCGTGAAGCTTCCCTCAGGCGAGATCCGCAAGATTGTTTCTGAAAACTGGGCATCGGTGGGGGCGGTTTCCAATCCGGAGCATCAGTTCCAGCGATTGGGGAAGGCCGGCCGCGCGCGCCGCTTGGGCATCCGTCCGCGCGTCCGCGGTACCGCGATGAATCCGGTAGATCACCCGCACGGCGGTGGCGAAGGCCGCACGCTTTTGGGTCGTCCGTCTCCGCGTACGCCGTGGGGCAAGGTCGCTCGCGGTGTGAAGACGCGCGGCAAGAAGAAGCGGTCGAATATTTTCATCATCCAGCGACGCAAGAACGTTCGCAATAAGGAAATTTAATTCATTCGCCATGTCACGAAGCTTGAAGAAAGGACCATACGTCGACGAGAAGCTCCTCAAAAAGGTAGCCAAGCTTGGACGAGGTTCGAAAACTGTCATCAACACCTGGGCCCGCCGCGCGACGATCACTCCGGAAATGGTCGGCTACACGTTCGGCGTGCACAACGGGAAGAATTTCATCCTCGTGCTGGTGACCGAAGAAATGGTCGGATACAAGCTCGGCGAATTTTCTCCGACGCGCAAGTTCGTCCGCCACGGAGGCAAGATGCAGAAGGAGCTCGAGCAGAAAGCCGCAGAAAGCGCGGCAGCATCCGCCAAAGCAGCTGCAGCGGCGCCCGAAAAGAAATAATAAACCGATATGAACGTCAAAGCGGAACTCAATTTTTTGCGAATCTCACCCCGAAAGGTACGTCTCGTGACGAGCCTTATTCAGGGCATGCCCGTTTCGGACGCGTTCCGCCAGCTTTCTATTATTCCCAAGCGCTCTTCCATGCCGATCGAAAAGCTTTTGAAATCGGCTGTCGCGAATGCCGAGCATAATTTCAATCTGAAAGCGGATACGCTGTTTGTGAAGGAGGCGATTGTGAATCAGGGTCCCGTGTTCAAACGCTTCATGCCGCGCGCCCGGGGCAGCGCTGCCATGATCCGCAAGCGCACGAGCCATGTGAGGATCGTGCTTGCCGAGGCGGCGCCCAAAAAAGCCAAGGCTCCGAAAGCGAAAGCCGTAAAAAAGGCTTCAGCCGAAACGAAGTAACCATACGACCATGACACACCGCGTACATCCATACAGCTTCCGACTCGTCCAACTGCGACCCTGGAAATCGCGCTGGTTTAATTTGAAGAAAATGAAGGATTATCTCCGCGAGGATACGCTCGTGCGCGAGTGGCTTGCGAAGAAACTGAAGAAGATGCACGTCGAGTCGATCGAAATCGAGCGCTCGCCGAACACCATGCATGTGATCTTGCGGACAAGCCGCCCGGGTCTCATCATCGGCCGCGGGGGAGAGGGCGCCGAAGTTTTGAAGAAAGAGATCGAGAAGAAGCTCACGACCATTTGGCGAGCACACACCAAGCTCGGCAAGAAACAGGAGAAGATGAACTTGAAGCTCTCCATCCAGGAGGTGCAGGTTCCGGATCTCTCCGCCGCGATCAACGGCGAGCTGATCGCCGAGGAGCTTGAGAAGCGCCTTCCGTTCCGCCGCGTTCTGAAGCAGTCGATCGAGCGCATTTCCACCCACAAGGGTGTTAAGGGCGTGAAAGTCGCCTTGAAAGGACGCTTGGATGGAGCAGAAATGGCCCGCTACGAGTGGCTGAAGAGCGGCCGCATTCCGTTGCAGACCATCCGCGCGGATATTGATTACGCGGAGACCCGCGCGCTTACCGCATACGGGATTATCGGCATCAAGGTCTGGATCTATAAGGGCGACGTGTTCGCCGAGCGCGGAACCGAAGAGAAGAAATCGTAACCCTAACGACTATGTTGCAGCCTAAGAAAGTAAAACATCGCAAATGGCAGAAGGGAGTGCAGAAGAGCCGCGTTGAGACGCGCGGCACGACACTTGCCTTCGGCAGTTTCGGTTTGAAGGCCGAGGAGCCGGATTGGCTCACGAGCCGTCAGATCGAGGCCTGCCGCCGCGCCATCGCGCATCATCTGAAGCGCGGAGGGAAGATTTGGATCCGTGTTTTTCCTGACAAGCCCATCACTCAAAAGCCGGCGGAAGTGACGATGGGAGGCGGAAAAGGTTCTGTCGTGGGATACGTCGCGCCCGTGCGCGTCGGCCGCATTTTGTTCGAGATCGAGGGAGTTCCCCGGGATCTCGCGAAAGAGGCGCTGATTCTTGCGGGCCATAAGCTTCCGATCAAAACCCGATTTATCGAAAAGTAATATGAGAAAACTTACCGGAACAATCATTTCAGATAAGATGCAGAAAACAGTCGTCGTACGAGTGGATACTTTGAAGATGCATTCGAAATACCGCAAGCAGTACAAGGTCTCGAAGAAATTCAAAGCGCATGACGAGGCGGGGGAGTACAAGCAGGGCGATACCGTCGTCATTCAGGAAGTGCGTCCTATGTCCCGCGAGAAGCGCTGGAAAGTCATCGAGCTCATAAAGCGCCCGATCCGCGTGGAGGAAATTGCCGATGAAGAGGTAAAAGCGTAACCAACCAAGTATGATCCAACCGCGTTCAATGTTGAAAGTTGCCGACAATGCCGGAGCCAAGAAGCTCCAGGTTATTAAGGTATTGGGCGGAGCCAAGCGGCGCTATGCGACCTTGGGCGATGTCGTCGTCGCGTCCGTCAAAGAGGCGGAGCCGCGCAAGACCGTGAAGAAAAAGGATGTCGTAAAAGCGGTCATCGTTCGCCAGCGCGCGCCGTTTCGCCGTGCAGACGGCACCTATATCCGCTTCGATGAGAATGCGGCGGTTGTCGTCGATGGGGTGGAGCCCAAGGGAGGACGCATTTTCGGGCCGGTGGCTCGCGAAGTGCGCGATCGTGGCTATGTGAAGATCGCGTCGTTGGCGCCGGAAGTCGTTTAACCAAAAAGATATGAAGATCAAGAAAGGAGACAATGTAGTCGTCATCGCAGGCAAGGACCGTACGAAAACCGGCAAGGTTCTTCGTGTTTTTCCCACGCTTGAGAAGCTGCACATCGAAGGCATCGTGCGCACGAAGCACAAGCGCGCGAACCGCCAGGGTAAAAAGGGCGAGGTTATTCATATTCCGTTTCCGGTTGCAGCATCTGCGGTAAAGCTCGTGTGCCCGAAGTGCGGCAAGGCGACTCGTGTCGGCTATTCCGTCTCGGGAGATAAAAAGACCCGCGTCTGCAAGAAGTGCGACGCTTCACTTGAATAATTTCACTATGAGCACGAAATCAATGCAGGAAGTCTATATGAAAAGAGCGATCCCGGAACTGGAGAAGCAGTTCGGGTTTACGAATGCGCACCAGGTCCCGAAGATCCGCCTGGTTTCTGTTAACGTGGGCGTCGGACGCATCAAGGACGACAATCAACTGAAGGAAATCCAGCGCATCCTGTCGCTTGTGACCGGCCAGAAGGCCGTTCAGCGCAAAGCCAAGAAAGCCATCGCGTCATTCAAGACGCGCGTAGGTATGGTCATCGGCTATTCAGTGACGCTTCGCGGAAAACGCGCCTATGATTTTCTCGATCGGTTCGTCCACGTGGCGCTTCCGCGTACGCGCGACTTCCGAGGTATCCCGGTCTCTTCATTCGATCAGCGCGGTAACTTGACGATAGGCGTCAAAGAGCATATCGTATTCCCGGAGCTCATCGGGGAAGATGTGCGCTTTATTTTTGGTCTTGAAGTTGCGATCTCGACGACCGCCAAGAAGCGGGAACAGGGAATCGCACTTATGAAGGCCCTCGGATTTCCCATCCAGGAGAAAGTAGAAAAGTAAGGGATAAACCCTTGTCCCGGCGGCGCTCGGATGAAATGAAAACAAGTTTTCACTTCACTCCTCGCTAGCCGTGATAACATTATGCCGAAAACATCAACAGTCGCGAGAGCGCTCAAAAAACCAAAATTCTCATCCCGGATCGTACGCCGCTGTTTTCGCTGCGGCCGTAAGCGGGGTTTTATGAGAGAGTTTGAGCTCTGCCGCATCTGTTTCCGCGAGCTTGCCAACCGAGGCGAGATTCCGGGAATCCGCAAATCAAGCTGGTAATCACGACTATGGATCCAATTGCAGACATGCTTATCCGAATCAAGAACGCCGCCAAGGCTCGCATCGAGACCGTGGTTGTTCCGCATTCGGAAATCAAATTCCAAGTCGCGACTATCCTCATGAAGAAAGGATATCTCTCGGCTGTCGAGCCGAAGATGCGGAAGTCGGGGAAGAGCTTGAAGAAGACGCTCGAACTCTCCGTCGCGTATGTGGAAGGCGAGCCGAAGCTTCATGACATCGAGCGGGTCTCGAAAGTGAGCCGCCGGGTGTACACCAAGAAGTCCGAGCTGTATCCAATAAAGAGCGGATTCGGCGTTTCGATCGTCACGACCTCCAAGGGCGTCATGGCCGATGCGGATGCCCGCAAGGCGGGCGTTGGCGGCGAGGTAATTGCGCGCGTTTGGTAATAATGAACATATGAGCAGAATCGGAAAAAATCCCATTGCAATACCGAAAGGAGTTGAAATCCGCCAGATCGGCGAGGGTGGTTTTTCTGTGAAAGGGCCGAAGGGAGAACTTACCGTTCCGAAAGTTCCGGAAATCGCGGTAACCTTTTCAGAAAGCGAAATCACGTTCAAGCCTGAGCGCGCGACGAAGAAGTCCAACGCTCTCTGGGGCTTGGCACGAGCGCTGTTTGCCAACGCCGTGAAGGGAGTCACTGACGGATTTGAGAAAAAACTCATGATCGAAGGTATTGGGTATCGCGGAGAAGTGAAGGGGACGGACATCTCGTTCAACCTCGGCTTTTCGCACCCGGTTATCTTCCCGATTCCTCAAGGCATTACCGTGAAATTCGAGAAAAATATCATAACCATTTCCGGATTTGATAAGGCGCTTGTCGGCGAGACCGCGGCCAAGATCCGCGATCTGAAGAAGCCGGAGCCGTACAAGGGCAAAGGCATCCGCTATATCAATGAAGTCATTAAGATCAAGGCCGGCAAGAAGGCGGTCGGATCGACAGGAGCATAATCCATACCTATGAAACGAGTATCTTCGCGCGAAACGCGACACAAACGAGTGCGGGCAACAGTAATCGGAACAGCTGACGTTCCGCGGCTTTCGGTTTTCCGCTCCAACAAGCATGTCGTGGCCCAGCTCATCGATGACGCGAAAGGCGTTACGATCGCATCCGCGCAGGATACGGCGAAGAAAGGAGCAAAGAAAGAGAAGGAAACCTTGATGACTCGCGCCGCGCGGGTAGGCGAGGGAATCGCGAAAGCAGCCCAGGAGAAAAAGATCACTAAAGTCGTCTTTGATCGCGGCGGATACAGGTACCATGGCATCGTCCAGGCGCTTGCAGACGGCGCACGCAAAGGAGGGCTGAAATTCTAAGACTATGGCACGACCACATCAACCACGAGAAAAAAGGGATTTTGAGCAGAAGGTGCTCGATATCCGCCGCGTCGCCCGCGTCGTCGCAGGAGGCCGCCGCTTTTCATTCCGCGCAACGGTCGCGATCGGGAACCGCCGAGGCATGATCGGTTTGGGAACCGCGAAAGGAACCGACGTCACGCAGGCGGTCGAGAAGGCCGTTAACCGCGCCAAGAAAAACACGGTTATCTTTCCCTTGCAAAAGAATGGCAGTATTCCGCACGAGGTGTACACCAAGTTCGGCTCGGCGGAGCTCGTGGTAAAGCCCGCGCGCGAAGGACGGGGCATCATCGCCGGAGGACCGGTTCGCGCCATGATGGATTTGGCAGGCGTTAAAAACGTCACCGCGAAGATCCTTTCACGCACGCCGAACAAGCTCAATAACGCAGCCGCGGCGTTGGAGGCATTCCGCGAACTTCGAGTCAAAGCAACGCGCTAATATCACGACCATGCAGCTTCATACACTCAAACCAAAAACAAAACGCGGAAAGACGAAATACGTCGGACGCGGCGGCAAGCGGGGGACAACCTCTGGAAAAGGTACGAAAGGGCAGAAGGCCCGCTCGGGCCACAAGATCCGCCCGGAGATCCGCGATATCATCAAGCGAATCCCGAAACTCCGCGGGTACCGTTTTCGCGGCCTGCAGAAGGCATCGTTCTCGTTCAATCTCGACCAGATCAGCAAGCATTTCAAGAATGGCGAGACGGTAAGCGTCAAAACCCTTCGGGCAAAAAACCTCCTGCCGAATCAGACACAGGCAAAGACCATCGTGAAGATTCTCGGCGATGGAAAACTCGATAAGAAAGTCGCGTTCCAGGGAGTCTCATTCTCGGCATCGGCTCGCGAAAAGGCGCGCGATGCGGGCGCAAGCATTAAATAATGGTATTACGCCGGCCGTTGGCCGGCGTGGTACAATTGTGTGATCACTATGTTCAGGAAATTCCTTCTTCTCTTCACCGTTCCCGAGCTTCGCAAGAAAGTTCTGTTCGTACTGGGCATGCTTATTCTGTTCCGCGTTGCGGCTGCGATCCCCGTTCCGGGAGTCGATGCCCTCCAGCTTCGGAATTTCCTCGAAGGCAACCAGTTCTTCGGGCTTTTGAATATTTTCTCTGGAGGCGTCCTCTCAAGCCTCTCCATCATGATGCTCGGCGTAAGCCCCTACATCACGGGGTCCATCATCATGCAGCTTCTGACCATGATCTTCCCGAAAATGAAAGAGATGTATCAGGAGGAAGGGGAGATCGGACGCCGGAAATTCAATCAGTATGCGCGCTACCTTACGATTCCGTTAGCGCTTCTCCAGGCATACGGGCTCTTGGTGATTTTGATCAATCAGAAGATCCTCCCAGCATTCACGGTATTCGATTTCGCCGTGGCGATGATCGTGGCGACTGCGGGAAGCATGCTTCTCATGTGGGTCGGCGAACTTATCACGGAGCAGGGTATCGGAAACGGAATTTCGCTGATCATCTTTGCCGGTATCGTCTCTTCGATTCCGACGTACATTCGCCAGGCGGTTTCAACCTATGATCCGAGTATGATCCCCACGTACCTCGTGTTCGTCGCGATCGCGGTCTTGGTTGTCGCGGCCGTCGTTTTCATCACCGAAGGGCAGCGCAATATTCCCGTCTCCTACGCGCGCCGCATCCGCGGAAACCGCGTGTTCGGGGGCGTGCAGACACATCTTCCGCTCCGCGTGAATCAGGCCGGCGTCATTCCTATTATCTTTGCCGTCTCGATCATCCTTTTTCCGGGCATGATCGGGAATTTCATGGTGAATGCCGGGAATACCACCGTGCATTCCATCGGACAATTTCTGGTTGGCATGTTTACGAACCAGACTTTTTATATGGTCGTGTACTTTTTGTTGGTTTTCATCTTCACGTTCTTCTATACATTCGTGACATTCGATCCTCAGCAGATCGCGGACAACGTGCAAAAGCAGGGAGGATTTATTCTCGGCATCCGCCCGGGACGGCCGACCGCGGAATACCTCTACCATATCGTCAATCGCATCACGCTGGTGGGCGCCCTTTTCTTGGGTCTTATCGCCATCCTGCCGCTTGTGGTCACCCAGGTCTTGAAGCTCAATACCTTTACCATCGGCGGGACAGCCTTGCTGATCGCCGTTTCCGTCATTCTCGAGATCAAACAGCAGTTGGAGGCGCAGATCGTGATGCGCGAGTACGAGAATGTCTAGGATCCGCGTTTTACTCGTCGGTTTTGGAACGCCCTGTATGGGGCGTTTTTCATTCCTTATCTGGGAATGACCCCGCCATCTCTGAGAAGGTGGGGTAAAGCCGGGGGCTTTATTTCCTTCCCATCCTCGGCATTTTTGCGTACCATACAATGGATATGAAAAAACCGTTTACGCTTGTATTTTTAGGCCGTTCCGGCTGCGGAAAAGGTGAGCAGGTGAAGCGATTGGAGAAGGTTTTGAAGCCTACGCTAACCATCCATACCGGCGCGCGCTTCCGGGAATTCGCGAAACATAAAACGCTTGCCGGCCGCATCGCCCGCGGCATTATCGGAAAGGGATTTCTGGCTCCCACGTGGTTTGCGGAGCATATGTGGATCAATGTTCTGATGGACGAGCTCGATGAGAAAAAGAACGTCATCTTTGACGGAAGCCCGCGCCTCCGAACGGAAGCGGAATTCCTGGACGAAGTGCTTGAATGGTTCGGCCGGAAGAATGTCTTGGCTTTGTATATCGACGTGAGCGAAAAGGAAGCGACAAGGCGTCTTCTTCTCCGTAAGCGGGGGGATGATTACTCCGCCGCGATCAAGAACCGTCTGGCATACTTCAAGCGCGATGTCGTGCCGTCGCTCAATTACTACAAAAAGACCGGCCGACTCATTCGTATCGACGGCGAGCAGAGTATGGAGGATGTTTTCGCCGATATCAGGAAAGCCCTCAAGGTTTAATAAAGATCATGATTATCGAGAACAAAGACGAGCTCGCGACGCTTCGGGAATCCGGAAAGCGTCTGGCGCTCGTTCTGCAGGAACTGAAGAAAATGGTAAAACCCGGCATATCGACCGGGCTTTTAGACCAGCACGCCGAGAAGCGTATTCGGGAACTGGGAGGAGACCCGGTATTTAAGGGGTATAAGGCGTACGGATCCCAGGGCGCATATCCGGGAAGTGTTTGCATTTCCATCAATGACGAAATCGTGCACGGCATTCCATCCGAAGGACGCATTATTAAGGAAGGGGATATCGTTGGTCTCGATATCGGCATGCGGTATCCGTCAAAGATCGGGCTTATCACCGATACCGCGCTTACGGTCAGTGCGGGGAAGATTAGTAAGCAGGCCGAGGTTCTCATGAAAGCGACGCGCGAATCCCTTATGAAGGGCATTGCCGCCGCGAAAGCCGGAAATACCATCGGCGATATTGGCTATGCTATCCAGGCGCATCTGGAAGGATACAGCCTTGGCATTATCAGAGAACTTGTGGGGCATGGCGTGGGACACAAGCTTCATGAAGATCCCTATGTCCCCAATTACGGCAAAAAGGGAAGCGGCGAAAAGCTCCGCGAAGGAATGGTGCTTGCATTGGAGCCTATGGCCACTCTCGGATCTCCGGCAATCAAGCTCGCCAAGGACGGTTGGACATACCAGACCAAGGATGGGTCGCTCTCGGCTCATTTCGAGCATACGATTATCATCGGCAAGGGCCCCGCAGAAGTTGTAACGCTTCCCACATGAGATATCTCGGCATCGATTATGGCTCGAAGCGAATCGGCATCGCCATCTCCGACGAAGAAGGGAAGATCGCATTCCCGCACGCTACGGTGGATGGATCGGATGGAAGGGCGGTGCAAACAATCGCTGATCTGGCTCGCTCGGAAGCGGTCGGGAAGATTATTGTCGGCTTGCCGCTGTCGTTTCAGGGGGAAACCGAGCAGACCCGCGCGGCGGAGGCGTTTGCCGCTCAATTGCGGCGTGCGGTACAATTGCCTGTAGAATTCGAGAACGAAATTCTTACCTCCAAGATGGGGGAGAAGGGAGGGATAGAGCGCAAGCATCTCGATGCTGCTTCCGCAGCGCTCATTCTCCAAAGCTATCTTGATCGCATTACGCGCTAAATCTTATGTACCTATCGGTTATCATTCCCGCTCGTAACGAAGAAAAGCGAATTATAAAGACGCTCAACTCCAATGCCGCCTATCTCGAGCGCCAGAATTTTGATTACGAAGTGCTGATTATCGATAACGGCTCGACTGACGGAACGGAGCGCGTTGTGGCGGAGTTTTCGCAGAACCATCCGTACGTGAAGTTCATGGAAGCGCACGGGAAGGGGAAGGGATCGGCGGTGCGCTACGGCATGCAGCATGCGACGGGCGATATCCGGCTTTTTATGGATGCTGACAACGCGACAACACTCGATCACTTCGATCGCATGAAGCCTCATTTCGAGGGAGGTGCGGGGCTTGTTTTCGGCACGCGCGATTCGCGCGATTTGCCGGAAGCGCGGCAGGTGGTTCCTCAGCCGTGGTATCGGCGATTGCTGGGCGATATCGGGAACCTCCTTATTCAGATAGTTGTTCTCCCTGGCATCTGGGACACGCAAGCGGGATTTAAAGCGTGCACGAAGGCCGCAGCCGAAGGCATTTTTTCCCGGGCGGTCATCGATGGATTCGGATTTGATATCGAGATGCTTGCCTTAGGCAGGCGTCTTGGATACCGCCTCGAGAAGATTCCGCTGGAATGGGAAAACGATCCGGACAGCAAGGTGAGTCTCGCTTCGTATCTTAAGGTGTTTGTGGAGATGTTCCGGGTGCGCTGGAATCTCTGGACGGGAGCGTACAAACTTCGACAATAATGGAAAATTCCGAACTGCGTCAGGATATTGTGACGGGCGACTGGGTGGTGGTCGCGACCGCGCGGGCGAAGCGCCCGCATGATTTCGTTTCCGCGTCCCCGAAAAGCTTCAACGAGACATCACCGTGCCCGTTCGATGATATCCGCGAAAACGTGATCCAGAAATTTCCGAACGATGCGGATCCGTTCGTGACCGTGATCAAGAACAAGTATCCGGCGTTTGCCGAGGGACAGTGCAAGGTGCCGCGCGCAGAAGGGATATACGTCGCGATGGACGGCGCGGGAAACCATGAAGTGGTCGTGACGAAAGACCACATCCGCCCAATCCCGGATTTTTCCGACGCGGAAGTGGGAGTGCTCATGGAAAGCTACCGCGCCCGGTTTCAGGCCCTGAAGGATGGGGCATGCACCGACTACGTGCTTATTTTCCATAATCATGGCCCTGAATCGGGAGCGACCATCGCGCATCCGCATTCGCAGATCATGGGGCTTCCCGTCATTCCGCCCGACGTGGAACGGAGTCTCAAAGGGTCGCGCGGCTACCTCGAGAAAAACGGCCGGTGCGTCTATTGCGACGTCATCGCTCACGAGCTCTCGCACAAAAGCAGGGTCGTATTCGAGAACGAGCATGCAATCGCGATCTGCCCGTTTGCCTCGAAAATGGCGTTTGAGATGAGGATATTCCCCAAGCGGCATACCGACTTTCTCGCTACGACCACGGAGGAGATGCTCGGCGTGGGCCAGGCGCTCCGCGATGCTCTTCGAAGAATTCGAACGGGGCTGAAGGATCCATCGTACAATTTCTTCATCCATGCCGCGCCGACTATCTCAGAAGGATCATACGAGTGGTACCATTGGCATATCGAGATCCTCCCGAAGACCGCCGTGTGGGCGGGATTTGAGATTGGCACCGGCATGGAGATACTGACCATAGCGCCCGAGACGGCTGCGGAATTTCTGCAGTCGGTCTCGCAGAATTCATGAAAAAAATCATCGTTGCGAATTGGAAAATGAATCCAGAGACGCTCGAGGAAGCGCGTCGGCTCGCTTCGGCGATCGTAGCGATGGGGAATGCGTCCGCGGATATTGTCATCTGCCCGCCGTTTCCGTTTCTCGCGGCATCTGCAGAGATCGCGAAGGGCTCGCTCGTCGCCATCGGCGCGCAAAATATGTCCGAAGATGAAAAAGGCCCCCATACGGGAGAGGTTTCGGCCTCGACACTGCGCAGCGTGGGTGCCTCGTATGTGATTGTCGGGCACTCTGAACGGAGAAGTGCCGGAGAGACGGACGAACTCATCAATCGGAAGATGCTCAAAGCGCTTGAGCACGGATTGAAGCCGATTCTTGCTGTTGGCGAAACCGAGCGGGGGGATGATGCGCGGAACGTGCTGGAAGCGCAGCTTCAGGCGGATCTCCGCGGAATTCCTGCGGAGCGCATGAGCGACGTTTTAATTGCCTATGAACCGCGCTGGGCTATCAGCAAAGGGCCGGGAGATACAACGACCGAGTCGGATACTCCCGAGCGCGCGTCCGAGAAATCCGCGGCTATCAGGAGCGTGCTTGCCTCAATGTTTAACTCCGAGATCGGCGAAGGCGCACAGATCCTCTACGGCGGTTCCGTGCGATCCGCCAATGCCGCCGGATTTCTTTCGGGCACGCATGCTTTCGACGGAGCGCTCGTAGGAGGGGCAAGTCTCGATCCCGATGAGTTTGAGAAAATTATAAACGCTGCCAAATGAAAATCCCCCGATGGGGGATTTTTAATCGTTTGAAATATAGAGAAGGAGGCTTTGGAGCCAGGTACGGATCGCTTTCCAGCGGGGAAGTACGGAGAGGTAGTACCGGAGTTCGATGAACTGCTTCACGATCCAGGCGAGTATTCCCGAAAACTGCATGACGAGGAGATCGGCGACGGCAAACTTCCGTCCGACGGTGACGACGGCCGGATAGCGCTCCAGGGGCCGGAAGGGCTTCAAGCGCTTGCCGCGGATATGACGGACGATATTCCGTGCGGCGCGAGGCGCTTCCGCTTCGGCGACCGGTACGGTCCAGGGAAGCGGCATCTTCGTTTTCGGGTGGATGAAGCTGGCATTGTCTCCGATCACGAAAATTTTTCCGTTCTCTTCGGCCTGCAGGAACGCATTGACCGGAATATTCCCTTTTTTCGTGAGGGAGAGTCCGGTCGTTTTGAGGACGGATGAGCCGCGCACTCCGCCGGCCCATATGAAGAGGTCGTAGGGGATGCGGGTCCCGTCCTGCGCGACGGCTTCCGTCGAAGTGACTTCGGAGACGCGCGTCTCCGTCCGGATTTTTATCCCCATGGCGCGGAGGCGCGTATCGACTTTTCGGATCATCCAGGAAGGGAAGTTCGGTAGGACCGTGGGGTTCCCATCCAGAAGCTCGAGGCGCATGTCGCATTCCTTCCTGCCGTTCCGCCTCTGCTGGAGCATGCAGGTGAAATTGTAGAATTCGGCTACAAGCTCCACGCCTGCCGGTCCCGCGCCTGCTACGAGTATGCGGGCGGCATCTTTGGTCTGCACGAGGGTCTCGATTGCGTTGCGGAGGACGATAGCGTCGGCAAATGTCTTGAACCGGTGCGCATGCGCATCGAGGCCCGGGATGCCCATGAAGTCGGTCTCCGAGCCCAGTGCCACCACGAGATATTCATATTCAAGCTCTTCATCATGCTCGAAGTGCACCGTCTTTGCGAAGCGGTTGATTGAGGTGACGGGCCGCTGCAGGAAGGTGATCGCATGCGGCCGCACGATTTCCTCGGCCGGGATCATGACCGTCCGCTGAAGCGCGATGGCATCCGCCTTCTCCTTGGGGATGCAGGCGATCTCGTAGAGGGCGGGAGTGAACAGGTGCGCATTGCCGCGATCGATAAGAATGACCGAGAAGCGGTTGTGCAGTGAGTGCTTTTTCAGTTCCCGTGCCGTCGCGATAGCGCACTTCACGCCGGCAAATCCGGCGCCCAGGATCACGATATTTTTCTTTCCATTGAGGTTGGTGACGAGCGTCATGTGATGACTATAGTACCACATTTTATGGACTTCTTCAGGATTGCGGGCGGTGGAACGGCACGGTACAATAAGAGGAACCTGTTTTACTGATTTCCGGTATCGAATGAAAACGCTTGCCCATCTTGCGGTCTCGGGAAAACGCGTACTCGTACGCGTTGATTTTAATGTTCCGATGAGGAAGGGGGCAGTCGCCGATGATTACCGCATCATGGCGAGCGTTCCCACGATCAAAAAACTCCTCGAGAAGGGTGCTTCGGTGATCCTGATCGCGCACCTGGGGCGGCCCGGCGGGAAAGTCGCGAAAGAACTTTCTCTCGCCCCGGTCGCGCGCAGATTGGCGAAGCTTCTGAAGAAAAAAATCATGTTTGCGGAAACGCTCGAGGATGCCGGCCTGCTTTCGAAATCCCTCTCACGCGGTGACATCCTTCTTCTCGAAAATATCCGGTTCTGGAACGGGGAAGAGCGGAATGATCCGGCATTCGCGAAAAAACTTGCCACACTTGGCGATGCGTACGTGAATGACGCATTCGGAAATGCGCATCGCGCTCACGCTTCAATTGTCGGTATTCCCAAGCATCTTCCGCATGCGGCCGGCCTGTGTCTTGAACGGGAAGTGAGGGTCTTGGAAAGCGTCATGCGGAGACCGAAACGGCCGTTTGCCGCAATCGTGGGAGGAGCGAAGATCAAGACGAAACTCCCACTTCTTAAGAAGTTCATTTCTACCGCAGATCACGTGATGGTCGGAGGAGCCGTTGCGAACACGATTCTTGCCGCGCGCGCCATGACCGTGGGGAAATCCCCGATCGACTCCGCTATCGACGTCTCATGGCTCTCGATGACCGACCGGAAGCTCCATCTTCCGGTCGATGGCGTCATGACGACCTCGCTGACGAAAAAAACAAAGCATGCGGTGCGGGCGATTGCCGATGTCCGGGACAACGAATATATCGCCGATGTAGGCCCGTCGTCAGTCGAGCTATTCATCTCTATCGCAAAGAAGGCGAAAACCGTCGTGTGGAACGGGCCATTGGGAATGATCGAAATTCCCGCATACGCGAAGGCGACGGAGCAGCTTTTGAAATATCTGGCGCGCTCATCCGCATTTACGGTGATCGGAGGCGGCGATCTCCACCGTTCGATCAGGAAGCTCAAGCTTGAGAAGAAATTCAGCCATGTCTCGACCGGAGGCGGGGCGATGCTGGAATTTTTGGCGGAGAAGAAATTGCCCGGAATCGAGGCGCTTAAATAATATGACCAAACTTCGCGAAAAACGAAATGGCGGCAGAAAAGCGACGCGCCCCATCGTCGTGCTGTACCATGCCAATTGCGTGGACGGATTTACCGCGGCCTACGCCGCCTGGAAAAAATTCGGCGCCGCGGCCGAATACATCCCAGTCCAACACCAAACACCTCCGCCCGATGGGTTGGCGGGCAAGGAGATTTACACCGTCGATTTCACCTACAAGGCCCCGATCATGCAGAAACTCATGAAGGAAAACAGGCGCGTCACCTCGATTGATCATCATGTCAGTTCTCAAAAAGTCACCGAGTCGACCTACAAGCCTCTCTATGCCTTGAACCACTCGGGCGCGGTGCTTGCCTGGAACTATTTTCATCCGAAGAAAAAAACTCCGTTTCTGTCGCGCTATGTGGAGGATATGGATCTCTGGAAGTTCAAGCTGCCGCATACGAAGGAAATTATCGCGTACCTCGATCTCTTCGATTTCGATTTTGCGACATGGGATCAGCTGATGCGCGAGTTCGAAAATCCTTCAAAGCGCAAGAAGATGATCCGCGACGGAGGCCTTGTGTTGCGTCATGAGGACCGGCTGGTGGCGCGTCTTGCGGCCAATAATGCCGAGTATGTTCGGCTGGCGGGACGGACGATGCTTTCCGTCAATTCGCCACTCTTTCATTCGGAAGTGGGAGCCGCGCTTTTAAAAAAGCTCCCGCCCATGGCGCTCATCTGGTCCCGCAAGAACGGTATGATCACGGTCTCCTTGCGCTCAAACGGCTCAGTGGATGTCTCGAAGATTGCGGCGCGTTTCGGCGGCGGGGGCCATAAGGCGGCGGCCGGGTTTGCATTTCCGGTGACTAAGAAATTTCCATGGAAAACACTCAAAAAATAATCATCTACACCGACGGGGGCTCGCGCGGGAATCCCGGCGAAGCGGCGATCGGCGTCGTATTCAAGAACGAGCGGGGAGAGGTCCTAAAGCAGTTCGGCGAGCGCCTTGGGGTCGCTACCAACAACGTCGCGGAGTATACGGCGGTTCTCGCGGGACTCCAGAAAGCCAAACAGACGTTCGGCAAGGAAAAAGTGAAAAGTATGACCATCGAATGTCGTATGGACAGCGAGCTCGTGGTACGGCAATTGAACGGGCAGTATAAGATCGAGAATGCGGATCTGCAGCCTCTGTTTCTCAAAATCTGGAATCTTCGACTCGATTTCGGAAGCGTGACGTTCAGGCACGTGCCGCGCGAAGAGAATGCGGATGCCGATCGGATGGTCAATCAGGCGCTGGATGAAAAACCGAACAAACTTTTCTGATCAGAAATTCATCGCATGGATGGCGGCATGCATGCTCTGCGTGCCTGCGTTTGTCGCGCACGCGGCCAGCGGCGTCGTCATAAACGAGATCGCCTGGATGGGAACGAAGGGGAATGCGAGCGATGAGTGGATCGAACTCTACAATTCATCCTCGCAGGCGGTTGACCTTTCAGGCTGGAAGCTTATGGAAGGCGGCGGAGGCGTGAAGATCATTGAGTTCTCAGGAACAGGATTCAGTACTGCAAGCATCCCTGCTGGCGGGTATTATTTGATCGAGCGAGGCGATGACGGAACGATCGCCGGCATCACGGCCGATCTCTCAGGGTCATTCGGAGGAAACGGGCTTTCGAATGCCGGCGAATATCTTGTCCTTAAAAACGCGGCAGGGGAGACGGAAGACGAAGTAAACGCGTCCGCGGGGTGGTTTGCAGGTTCGGCATCGCCGGATTATCTTTCGATGGAGCGCATCTCGGCAGCGGTTTCCGGAAATTTAGGATCCAATTGGGGGGCAAATTCCGCATCAAGCGGTAGCGGCTCTGACAGCAAAGGAAACGTAATCCGGGGCACGCCGCGCGCCGCAAACAGCGTATCGGGAAGTTCGCCGCAGCAGTCCGGGCAGTCCGCGAACGAAGAGGAGGTTTCGTCTCCGGTTTCCCTCGCGTCCGTTCCCAAGCTTCCGACATTCAAGGTGGATGCGGGGCCTGATCGGGTTGGAATAGCGGGGGCAGATATGGAGTTTTCCGGCCGCGCATTCGGATTTACGGACGAGCCACTGGAAGGAGGGAGGTTTCTTTGGATATTCGGAGACGGGACGACGGCAGATGGCCGCTCCATCAAACATACATACCGTTTCCCCGGAGTGTACCTTCTCTCCCTATCGATTTCTTCCGGACAGGAATCCGCGAGCGATTATGCGCAGGTAACGGTCCGCGAGAACAGCGTTTCCATAAGCGAAGTGAAGATTGGTCCGGAAGGATATATCGAGCTTTCGAATGCTTCGAATGATATGATCGATATCGGATCGTGGATTGTCGCAAACGATCTCGAGAGCAAGGAATTTATCATTCCTTCCGGCACAAAAATGCCGGCGCGATCGTTTGTTCCTCTCCCGAATGAGGAAACCGGCCTCGGTTCGGGCGGGGGAATCTTTACGCTCATGTACCCAAACAAACGGCATGCTTCTCGCGTTATACTGCCTGAGCCGTCTCGCACGGATGGAAGTTACCATTGGACTGGCGGGGAAATGCTTTCATTCTCCGGGCGCGCCACTCCTGGAAGCGGATATACGGCGGCTTCCGCCGCTCCGCGGATCGAACCAGTCGTTTCTCACTCTTCAGCACTGCCCGAACCGGTGTCACAGCCCGCCGATGAAACGGCAGCCGAGGATTTGTCCGCGCAAAGTGCTACCCTCGGATTTTCCGGGACCGCGATGCCGCTTGTGGGTGCCGCGTTCGTAAGCGCTGCGGGAGCCGCGGGATTTCTCATGCTTCGTAAACGGATGATCGAATGAATTCTCATACCGGACGGAAAAAAATTCTCATATTCAGCCTTGCATACGTCCCATTCGTCGGAGGCGCTGAATTGGCTATGAAGGAGATAACGGACCGTCTGCCCGAGTTCGAATTTCATCTCATTACGTACCGCTTCGATTCCAACTGGCTGCCTGAAGAGCGGGTCGGCAATATGCAGGTATTTCGCGTGGGGAAGGGCCGGGATGGCGGTTCATACTACGGCCGCACTGCGGAGAAGTTCCTGTTCATGCCGCTCGCATTCTTTAAAGCATGGACCTTGATGCGCGAATACCGCTACGAGCTTTTCTGGTCGCTGATGGCCTCCCGCGCCGCGGCTCCGGCGCTTCTCATGAAGCTTTTCAATCCGCGCGTGCCTTTTTTTCTCACGATCCAAGAAGGGGATACGCCCGAGTATGCGCATCGCCGTGCGGGGATCTTGGCACCTATCTGGCGATCCGCATTCCGAACGGCGGACCGCATCCAGTGCATTTCGACGTATCTGAAAAAATGGTGCATGGAAGAAGGGGCGGATCCGGAACGTATCTCGGTTGTTCCCAACGGCGTTGACCGCTCGCGCTTCGAGCAAGAATTCTCTTTGGAGCAGAAACTCAATCTACGGAGAAAACTCGGCCTCGATAGCGATGATATTGTAGCTATCTCGGTCTCGCGTCTGGTTGCGAAAAACGGACTGGATATTCTTTTGCAGGCGGCGGAAAAGGCGCTTCCGAAAATTCCGAAACTCACGATTCTTTTGGTGGGTGCCGGGCCCGAAGAGCAGAGGTTGCAGGAATACGCCGAAACGCGCGCCATACGGACGGTATTTGCCGGAAATATCGAGAATGCCGACATTCCGCACTACCTTGCCGCAAGCGACATGTTCGTGCGGCCGTCGCGCTCGGAAGGATTGGGCATTTCGTTCTTGGAGGCGATGGCGGCCGGAGTTCCCATCATCGGGACGCCGGTCGGGGGGATCACTGATTTTCTCGAGGACAACGTGACCGGGTTTTCAGCACATCCCGAGGATCCAGATTCGCTTGCTGAGAAACTAATCCTTGCCGCGACCAACGCGAAGCTCAAAAATCTCGTCGTCCAGAACGGACGGGAGCTCGTGCGGAAACGGTATGACTGGGATGTCATCGCCAAAACGTTCGGAGAGATGATCGGGGGCATGATCGCGGCAGCGCACCGCAAGAACGTCGTCCTGGTTTCGGGAATTTTTCCTCCGGATATCGGCGGGCCCGCGACATTCTCTGCGGTCATGTTCGAGACGTTGTCGAAGAGAGGTTTTGATATGAACGTTCTGACGTATGCGGACAAACCGTCCCGCCGGGACCGGGTCACTGCGGTCTCCCGAAAATTCCCCTGGGGATTGAGGCACTTCCTGTTTTTATGTGCTCTTCTCTGGAAAAGCCGTTCCGCGCATACTATTCTCTCGGCGGACGCGTCCATGGCCGGCGGTATCGCCTCGGCGCTTGCGGCACGTCTTCTCGGAAAAAAACTCATCGTTCGCGTGACGGGCGATTATGCGTGGGAGCAGGGGCAGCTCCGGTACGGCATCACCGAGACGATCGAGGAGTTCCGGAAAAAATCATACGGCGTCATGACCGAACTGATGCGCTTTTTTCAGTATCGTATCGCGGACTGGGCCAATGTCATCGTGACTCCGAGCAAGTACCTTCAGCGGGTGGTGGAAGGATGGGGCATACATTTCGAGCGCGTGACAATCATCCCGAATGCCGAGCCGGAGCGCGAGGAGGTGGAACGCGCACGCGGAATTTCGCGCGAAGAAGCGAGAATGCGCCTCTACATTCCGCAGGATGAGACCGTGCTTGTTTCCGCCGGGCGCCTGGTGCCCTGGAAGGGATTCCGGACGCTTATCGAGGCGTTTTCCGAGCTTCTTGCCGAACATCCGCGCATGCGGCTGGTGATCGCGGGAGAGGGGCCGGAGCGCGGCAGCCTGGAGGCCCATGCGAAACGCCTGCGGATTGAAAAGAATGTTTTCTTCTTGGGGAAACTTCCGCCTGAAAAACTGACGCTCTATCTCCGTTCCGCCGACCTTTTCGTTTTGAATACGGGATACGAGGGATTTTCGCATCAGTTTATCGAAGTTATGAATGCCGGCATTCCGATCGTTACCACGCCGGTCGGAGGGAACCCCGAAATCATCACGAATCGGATAAACGGAATATTTTTCAGGTACAATGACAAGGAATCCATGATCCAGGCGCTGAAAACAGTGGTGCGCGACGCGGATCTCCGCAAAAAATTGAGCGAAGAAGGGAAAACAGTCGCTGCGGCATTTACGGTCGAGCGGATGGCTGATGCCTACATTAAGCTTCTCTAAACCCATGAACGTCCTCATGCTCAGTACGGATTCCTCGATCATTCGCTCCGGAAGCGATGCCGCGCGGCGTATGGCCTTCTACGGACAGGGGCTCGAATCGTTGCATATTATCGTCCTAACCGGCAGGCAGTTCGATACTGATCACGCGCGGATCGAGCTTTCGCGAAATGTTTTTGCATACCCGACAAATAGCTCCTGGAAATTCATGTTCGCGCGCGATACGCGCAGGATCGCAGCACGCATTGCGGCTGCCGCCCAGGGAATCCCTGACCGCTCATGGCTCGTTACCGCCCAGGATCCGTTCTTTGCCGCGGTCGGGAAACGGCTTGCGAAAATATTCAAGGCGCCGCTGGAGATCCAAATCCATACCGATTTTCTCGCTCCAGAATACCGACGAGAATCGCTTAAAAGCTATTTCAGGTATCGATCGTATCTCAAAGCGATTGTCCGCGCCGACGTCATCCGCGCGGTGTCCGAGCGCATACGAAAAAAAATCGTTTCCGTATTTCCTGATGCTGAGCGGAAGATGTACGTTCTTCCCATTTCAGTCGATGTGCAGGGGATTGATGAAGCGAAGCCGGAGACTGACCTCCATATGCGATATCCTCAGTTCGATTTCCTCTTTCTTATGGCATCGCGCGTGACGCGCGAAAAGAATATCGGCATGGCGATCGATGCGCTCGCTGCTGTGGCTGCAACGTATCCGAAGACGGGACTCGTGATCATAGGGGACGGACCCGAAAAGCACGCGCTCCGAAAACGTGCGCATGCCGCAGGAATCTCCGACAATGTCATATTTGAGGAAGGAGTTCCTTTCGAATCGCTTATTTCATATTTGAAAACCGCCGATGCGTTTCTTCTCGCTTCCGATTACGAGGGATACGGGAGAACGATCGTGGAAGCCGCTGCGGCGAAACTGCCGGTTATCATGACTGATGTGGGTGTTGCAGGGGAACTTATCATGAACGGAATTACCGGCGCAGTCGTGCCTGTCGGGGATGAGCATGCGTTCACGGATGCCATGCGGTCCGCGCTTGCCGATTACCCACGGTTCGAAAAATACGCCCATGCGGCGTTCGGGGTTCTCTCGACGTACGCGCTGTCGCCGGAGGCTTCGGTCAAGCGCATGCACGAGGCTTGGCGTCAGGCGATTGAGATGCGGTAAACTCTCTTCTCGACGCGAAAAGCAGATATGATATAGTGTCCTGGCACCGAATCCGCATGAAACTATCCGTCGTCATACCCGCATACAACGAAGAGCGAACTATTGAGGAGATTATCCGCCGCATTCAGGCGGTTTCTTTAGGCGCTCTAGAGAAAGAGATTGTGGTCGTGGATGACGGATCGAGGGACCGTACGCGCGAGATCGTGAAGGGGATTCCCGGCATCCGCTACATCTTCCACGAAAAGAATTTAGGGAAGGGTGGTGCGGTAAAGACCGGATTTCGCGAAGGGACGGGCGACATCTTCATCGTGCAGGATGCCGATCTCGAATACGATCCGGAGGAATACCCGCAGGTTTTGAAGCCGATCTTGGACGGGAAGACGCATGTCGTAAACGGCGTGCGGATCCCTCCTTCCAAGGATGATCGCAGGCGCAAATCACTCTATTGGCTGAGCTGGCTCGGTAATCACGTCATCACCTGGACGACGAATATCCTTTACCTTCATTATTCGAAAGAATACGAGGGCTGCTATAAGGCGTTCACGCGCCACGCACTTGGAGCCGTGGAGATTAAAACGAATAATTTCGATTTCGATAACGAACTTCTCTGCAAACTTCTACGGAAGGGATTCCGTGTCATTGATGTCCCGATCCATTACTATCCCCGAAGTTATGAGGAAGGGAAGAAGATCAACTGGAAACATGGATTCCTTATTCTCTGGACAATCATCAAATGGCGCTTTCTGCCGCTTCAATAATCTCTTGAGATTTTAGGATTTTGTGCTACAGTGCGGGCGTGCAAGAAGCACGCTTTTTCTTTAACAAACTTCAGTAAAGGGGGTATCCATGCCACACGAACATGTGTGTCTTGTCATACCCCCGTCGGCGTTTTTGCTGGACGAGCGGGTATTCATGTCTTTGGGGATTCTCAAGGTAGCGGCGATGTTGGAGAAGGAAGGGGTAGGAGTCGATGTGCTGGATCTTTCGGGGGTGAAGAACTACCCGGAAACCATAGCGGCGTATGCCAAAAAATGGCATACGACCACGTTCGGGATTACCGCGACGACTCCTCAGATGCCAGCCGCAATGATTATAAGAAACGAGATCAAGAAAGAAAGACCAGGTTCTCGCATTATACTTGGAGGACCGCATGCGACGTTGGTAGCCGCAGCGGAAAAAACCGAACAGGAACGAGGCATTAAAAACGGGAGAGGGAGAAAAGCGCTCCGGCAGCTTGATTCGTTTTTTGACGTTCTGGTGTACGGAGATGGCGAGCTCGGAATCTTTGATGCGCTTGCCGAACATGCGCCCAAGTTTGTGGACGCGGACAATCCGCGCACCAAGCTTTTCTTAAAGTCCTCGGAGTTGAACGAACTTCCATTTCCGTCGCGGCACCTCATTGACGTCGATAGCTATCACTACTCGATTGACGGCGTTCCGGCGCTTTCTCTAATTGCGCAACTGGGGTGTCCGTTCGAGTGCGGTTTCTGCGGGGGGCGTTTCAGCCCGTCTCTGCGCCGCACGCGAATCAGATCCTCGGAAAACGTGGTGCGGGAAATGCGAGCGATGTACCAGGCGTACAAACGGCCGGGTTTTATGCTCTACGACGATGAGCTCAACGTGAATCCCAAGATGGTCGAACTAATGGATCAGATCTCGGCTCTCCAGGAGGAGTTGGGCGTCGAGTTCCGCTTGCGCGGCTTCATTAAAGCCGAGCTCTTCACCGACCAGCAGGCGGAGGCGATGTATCGAGCCGGTTTCCGGTGGCTACTGGTCGGATTCGAATCGGGGGACGAGAGGATTCTCGAGAACATCAACAAAAAAGCGACGCGTGATGATAATACTAGGTGCATGGAAATCGCGCGCCGCCACGGGCTTAAGGTAAAAGCCCTGATGTCTATCGGGCATCCTGGGGAAACCGAGGAAAGCGTCCAAGCGACGCAGGACTGGCTTCTCACGGTCCGGCCGGACGATTTCGATGCCACGGTCATTACAACCTATCCGGGGACGCCCTACTACGATGAGGCGGTTGATGACGGGAAGGGCGTGTGGACGTATACGTTCGGGAAGACCGGTGGCCGGCTCCACAGTCATGACATCAATTACCTGGAAACTCCTGATTACTACAAAGGAGCTCCGGGGAAATACGTCTCGCATGTCTGGACAGATGCGCTCTCATCTGAAAAAATCGTTATGCTCCGTGATGAATTGGAGACTAGGGTTCGAGAAAAGCTCCATCTCCAATTCAATCAGGGGGCAGTAGCGATACAGTACGAGCACTCGATGGGGCAGGGAGGCATTCCTGCTAACATCCTGCGTTCGTCGAAAGGAGGCTCATGAAGCCCGCATGCTGCGTTTCTGCAGCGTGCGGGCTCTTTCTTTTCGCGCCGAATCATAGTATGCTCGGAAAAGTCAATACGAAAGGAGCGAATTATCCCATAAAAAGAGGGGAATTGAAGTGATTTCTGTTATCATTCCGGTCTATAATGAAGAAGAAAGTGTGTCATCTCTTCACGCCGAGCTCGTCTCGGTTTTGAAGGGGTTGGGCGTCGATTACGAGATAATTTTCGTGAATGACGGTTCGACTGATGAAACGCTTGCCGCATTGAAGACGCTTCATCCGGTACGCGTCATTTCATTCGTGCAGAATTTTGGGAAATCAGCGGCCTTTGCGGCTGGGTTTAAAGCGGCGAGGGGAGAGCGTGTCATTACCATGGACGGAGATCTGCAGAATAATCCAAACGATATTCCTCGGCTGCTGGCAGAGCTTGATAAGGGGTTTGATATTGCAGCCGGATGGCGTGAAAGTCGATGGAAACGGTCTTTCTTTACTCGACGGCTGCCATCATGGGTAGCTAACTGGCTCATTTCTCGCATGACGGGGGTGAAACTGCATGATCACGGGTGCGCTCTCAAGGCGTACAAACGCTCAGCGCTCGCCCATATCGAGCTTACCGAAGATATGCAGCGTATGGTCGCGGTTCAGGCGGCTTTGCACGGCGGGCGGGTTTCCGAAATCAAAATAGATTTTCGGGATCGCAAATTTGGGAAACCGAAATTCGGCATGTCGAGGTTTATAACGGTTATATTGGATCTTCTGAATTTCTATTTTTTCAAAAAATACGCGCGGCGATCCTCGCACTTTTTTGGGATGATCGGTATCTGGCTTCTCATCGGGGGATTCTTTATGTTTCTCTGGGCCCTCTTCCTTAAAGTCGCTCTCGGAACGAATTTCGTGCGAACCCCGCTGCCTATTTTTACCGCGATTGCCGTAGTTGTCGGTTTTCAGTTCATATTTCTCGGTCTGCTTGCCGAGATGATCGCCCGCAATAGGAATGACGGTGACGCCAAGGCCTCGTATATCATCAGGGAAGAAATCGAAAATAAGTAACAGAGATTGTTTAAAAAAATTTTCTGGCCAATTATCTTGCTGTGCGTGTTTTCGCTCGCGCTTCGCTTGGCGGCGCTTACCTTCGGGTTGCCGCAGACGGTATTTGCCGATGAACTCGTTTCGGTTGTCGGAGCATTTCGGCTTTTGAGCGATTATTCTCTCGTTCACAATACGTTTCTCTACATTCCTCCACTTTTCGCCTATATCCTCGCTCCCGTTTTTGCTCTATTCGGCGTTCTGGGAATTCTCGGCGGATACTTTCAGGACATTCTTGCATTCAAGAACTATGTACTTTTACATCGTGAGGAATTTCTGATCGCTGCGCGTTTTATCTCGGCTCTTTTCGGCACTGCGACCGTATATGCGGCATATCGCCTGGGGGAATACGGCATCTCCCGGCGCGTCGGGTTGCTGGGGGCTTTATTTCTCTCAATCAGTTTCCTGCATGTTCATGAAACCCAGGTCGGCCGTTTTTGGGGTCTTGCGACCTTCTTTGTCGTTATGGGCGCATATGCCATTCTTCGCATGTATCGCGAAGGGAGCCGCCGATGGTATTTCCTCTCGGCGCTTTTAATCGGACTCGGTTTCGGGATGGGGTATGTACCACTGGTGCTTGTGCCGTGGTTTGTTGCCGCGCATATAGTGCGCCTGAGGGCGTCTGGTGGTGCCGTAGAGGAGCAGAGAAGGGAAGAGCGTCGGACGTTCGGATACGCATTTGTGCTCATGAGCTCTCTCATAGGGCTTTTTTCCTGGGCGAACATGTATGCGTTTCGCAGGCAGTTCGGATGGCTCGTAGGGAGCTTTTTGAATATATTTGGAACCTCCCTCACAAATCTTACGCCTAAGCCGATCAATCTCAGTATTTTTGAAAATGTCCGGGATATAACTGCCTTTCTCGGATCCGAGAATGCATTTCTGGTTCTTGCGGGCTTTATCGGGTTCGCGGGTTTTGCGCGGATCTCTGAAAAGAGCAAGCGCTTCGAATACTCGCTTTTCGCAGGCGTTCCCATTGTATATCTTTTGGGCATGACGTTCGGATTTTCGGTGATTGAGCACCGGTTCATTCTGCCTGCGTTGCCATTTATACTACTCGGGGCTTCATATCTCTTTTTCTATGCCTGGGAATATGGGGTTACGGGGCGCGGAGCGCTTGTTCTCGCATACGCTCTTGGGGTCATATGGTACTCGGTCATGCCGACATCAATGTATGTCCGGCTTCTGCAGAAACCTGATACGCGGATTCAGGCTTTTGAGTGGGTCTTTTCCAATCTTCCCCACGAATCGACGGTAGCGCTTGATGTCCGCAATACGTTTTTACCGGTGACGAAGGAAAGCATTCGATTCACGGAAGCCGTCAGTCCATTTTGGCTGAATACGCGTGATCGACTGCTTCTGACGCTTCCGGATGCCGAATATCCGCGTCCGGCATACCATGTGTTTGATCGAAATCATCTTCCTGCAGATACTCTCCGGCTGGAAGAAATCTCCCACGGCTACTATATTTTAGGCTTTTGGGATTCACAGGACCGTACCCGAATGCTTGCGTTGCCGCGCGATGCCCGGCTGGCGGCGAAATTTTATCCAGCCGAATCGGGCGCATCCCTCAGAGATATTTTCCAAGATCCTCTGCGTCCGACGGATACGTTGCGCGCAATTGAATTTTCTGGGCCGTTCATTGAAATCTATGAATTCGGGAAATCAAAATAATCATAAGGACAAACATCTACCATGAATGCTGAAATTTTGAACCAGCGTACCGTGCCTATTTTGTGGGGGATATTTCTTGTCTCGTTTGCCGTCTCTCTTGGGTATTCTCTGTACTATCGGATCGAACCCGCGGTCGATGCGCGGGCATATGACGGCATTGCGTGGAATATTACCCAGGGACACGGGTATACGGAGGACCCCAATCTCCCGCTATCTGAGGCATCCGCGATCCGGCGTCCGGGACCGGGCTACGAGTATTTTTTAGCGGGCGTATACGCGCTTTTCGGCCATCGATATCTTCCGGTGTGGGTGATTCAGGCTTTCCTGCATGCCTGTTCGGCGATCTTTGTGTATTTCATTGCGCGAAAAGTTTTCGATGAGCATTGGCATCCTCTTGTCGGGATTTTTGCTGCGATACTCTTCGGGCTTTCGATTGATCTTATTATCGGTTCCTCGATGCTCCTGACCGAAACTCTCAGCATATTTTTGATGCTCACGGCTTTTTTGGTTTTTCTAAAATCATGCGAGAAGCCGGCCGCATACGGTCTCATTGCATGCGCGGGATTGCTGCTCGGTATAGCGGCGCTGGTGCGCCCCCCGCTGGTGCTTCTTGCGCTTCCCATGATCTGGTACGTGTGGCACAAGGGCAGGGGACCGTTGCGGCCTGTCATCTTTTGCGCAGCTCTTTTATTGGCATTTGCGCCGTGGAGTGCCTATACCTACCGGGTATACGGAATGCCGCTTCCGTTCGGAGCGAATTTGGGGCTTAACTTATATTCCGGAAATCATCCGGGGGCAACCGGAGAACTTGATCCTGATTATCATACGTATCCTTATAATGAATTGGGCCCGGTGGGAGGGGAGAGGATGCTCCGATCAAAAGCAATAGATTTTATTAGCAGCAATCCTGGCGAGTTCCTGAAAATAACCGCCTATCGGACATCCATGTACTTCGCGTTTTCCCGACCCACCGGCTGGTGGCCGTATTTGCAGGGAAATGCGCGTTATGCGACGCTTGCCGTTTCAGCCATCTATTCCGTTATTCTTTTTACCTTTGGCTGCGCCGGGGCATATTCTTTCATTAAAAATCACGCACGACGCGTCCGCGAGCGCGCAGTTTTTTTGCTCGCGTCGCTCTTGATGATCCCGCTTGGAGTCGTCTTTATTATCGTAGAGACGCGCTATCGGTATCCGATATATCCGTTTTTTGCGATTTTTGCCGGATATGGGATCTACCAGTTCTGGGAAAATAGGCGCATTATAGCGCCTCTCGCAGTTTCTTTTCTGATTCTTTCCGCGAATACCCTGTTTGATGTCGCGAGAAATTGGAGCCGTATCCTTGAGCGTCTCCCGCGGATTTTCTAATTTCCCTGCTGCGGAATTTTTCTTACGATTACGTAATACCCTTCAGACCAATCCAGCGAGTTGAACATGTCGCTGATAAGGAAAAGGGGAGAGAAGGTGATTGGATTGAAAATCAGCGACCACAGGCTGGATTTGAAATATCCTACGCCGCTTTTTTTCGTGCCGAGCTCAATCCGATCTGGTTTATCTTTGGCCGTAAATTTCGGAGGGCGTATGGAAACTATGCATTCTCGGATTTTTTTGAGAATATTAAGCCAGGGAAATCCGTAGGAAAAAATATGCATGATCTCGAATCCCTGCCCGCGAAGAAGGCCGATCAGCTGATTCCGTTCATATCGTCGCTTGTGTCCGAATATTTCGTCATCAACGCCCCATTTCGACATGTGCGCGGGAACGGAAATCATTAAGTATCCTTCCGGGTTCAGCCACGCGCGCATTTTTCGGATTGCCGCTTCATCATCATCGAGGTGCTCGATAACCTCATGAGATATGATGACATCAGCTTTTCGCGGAATTTCCATCGTCATGAAGTTTCCTTGATGAAGGACGATGTTCTCCGCTTTGTATTTTTCTCGCAAAGCGGCAAATGCCCGGATTGCCTCTTCGGAATACTCGAAGCATTCAAGGTCATAGCCCTTTTTTGCAAGGAGGAAATCGAGATCGCCTCTGCCGCAGCCAACGTCAAAGATAACGCTTCCCGGCGGAAGGTTTCGTACAATGAATTTTTTAGCGAGGTGATGCCGAAACAGCGGCCGAATTGATGGTTCCATATATTGTTTCCATAACGATTGCGGCAATCGCCCGTTCCCGTGAGGCGACATCACAAATCTTTTTAATCGTTTCAGATCCCTCCTTAGCAATGGAATTTCGAAGCATAGGATCTTGTTTAAGTTTCAGGATCGCATCGGCCAAGTCTTGGGGGTCGCCGGCCCTGCAGAGTATGATATCTTTCCCGTCTGTAAAAAGTTCCTGAATGCCCGGGGTGTTCGCCGAGATTGTCGCTATGCCGCATGCGGCATTTTCAAACACCTTGTTGGGGATTACTCTCTGTACCTTTTCGGCCGTTCCAAATATCCCGAGGCCGACGTCGTTTTCGCGTATGAATTCGGGCAATTCGCCGATCGGGATGAAGGTATCTATAAACTCTACATTCCGCAAGTTTAGATTTTTCTTAAGCGCTTGCGCCATACCCATCTCCCTGCCGGTTCCAAGCAGCCGTATGAGGATGTCATCATGACTGGAAAGTATCTTGGCCGCTTTCAGGATGAATTCGATTCCCTGCAGCGGGATGAAGCTGCCATGAAATCCCACAATGAATTTATCCTTGAATTCATCTTTCCGTTTGACCGAAAGCGGCTTGAATATCGCGGTGTCCGTGCAGACATACAGGACTTTTACGGCATCGGGATTAATTCCGAATTTTTCAATAAAGAATTGCCGATGTGTCTCGGTATCAAGGATGATCCGATCGGATAAGCGGCAGGACATGCGATCGAGAAGGTAAATTCCTTTGCCTATGATCGAAGATGGCCGTATCGTTTGCCGGTCGAGGCATATGGAATCGTAGAGAGAGATGAATGCGTCGAAAATAATAGGCTTTCTGCTTATTAATTTTGCGAGAAGCACGAGCGGGTGGCCCATCCATCCGATATAGATCGCTTGCACATCACGTTTCCTGGAAAATACAAGCCGTATGCCTACGGACAGGAACCGGAGCGGGTAATTCGGGGCGTTGGATGTTATCTCGACAACGTCGAAATTTTCCCGCAGCATTTTGAGCGCATTTGAATTTCTCGGATACGTCGGGAGAGCGCCGGCTACAAATATGATTTTCGGTCTGTTCAATGTCGGTATGTTACGTGCATATCACTTACTCTAGAGTGACTGTCTTATGCCGAAGAGGCAAGCTGAATTTTTAAAATCAGGAGACGATTTTCTTCTTATTGTGGCGATACAGCAAGATATAGCTTGATATGCCGATGATGATGAAGAAGCATAATGTGATGATATGGGAAGCCAAGCCGACGCCAAAGGCAGTCTCCCTATCAACGCCGAGGATCGTTAAGCTGAGCATGACCGATGATTCGTGGGCGCCAAATCCCCCGAACGGCTGGATGGGAAGCGTGCTGATGATAATGGGAAACGTTGCTATAAAAACCGACTGCCAGAATGAAAGGTGAATGCCGAGAGACAGGAAAACGAGCCAGAACATTCCAAATACCAGCACCCAAAGGGAAAAAGATAGAGCGACGAGCGTAAGCGCATTGCCCTTCATATATGCGTCTGACAGTTTTTCAATGCTTCTCTCTGCGAGGGAGAACAGTCGCCGCATAAGACCCGCCGGGTTGAGTTCGAGCCGGTCCGTGAACGCCCGAATGAGGCCGGAGATTTTTCTGCCGTAAAATATGAGCAGGGCCGATATTACTGCAATAACGGAAAATCCCACCAGAGCGGTTCCGATTACGGTCTTTGCATGCGCGTATTGCAAAGATCTTGATACGAATATAAGGGATAGGAGGACGAACGACGAGGCGGTTATGGCATCCAGTATTCGCGAAAGAATAAGTGAGGAGACATTTTCAGCACTGTCTACATTGCCGTCTTTTCGTATAAGGTAGATATACGAAAACTCGCCGGTGCGCGCCGGAAGGAGGTTGTTCGCGAGGATATGGACGGTTGTTATAAGGTACAGTCGATAGAAGGGAATCTTTTTGTCCAAAATAAGAAACGTGCGCCATGCACGGAAAAGATTTACTAGCATGTACGTTAAAAATGCCGCAACGACAAGCGGAGTATCCAGGCGTTCCCAGATCGTGGCGGCTTCCGTAAATGAGACGATGCGGGAGAGCGCATAAAAAATCCCTATGGAAACGGCGATTGAGAGTATGTATTGTGGCCAGCGTTTCATCCGGAAAAGTATCATTAAATGCTGATTTTCAGTATACCACTGGACAGGAGGGTTTAAAATTTGGCCATGTCGCAGGCATATGTCCCTGTAATATGAAACTTCTCCTTGGTGTACTATAGTTACCAAGAGCCAGTGTCCTGTGGTTTGGGGCTATTGCGGCCTGCGTATCCTTCATGAAACTTTGCTTTGTCATGCCGGAATATAATCCGGCTGATGCGACTCATTTTTCGCACATCGCGGATTTTGTCCAGGAAGCATCAACTCTTACTGATATTTTCCTGATTATCGAGCGAGGCGTAAAGCCTCGCGGGAATTTGGGCTGCCGTTCGGTGCACGCATTGCGATTTCAGAGTTTACCGCTTCGCATGCTTGAATTATTGTCCAGCCTTTTTTTGATTCGACTGAAGGGTGTTAAGACATTTTATATCCATTACTCATTTGTCGCCGCCTGGAGTGCGGCAATAATCACCGCGCTATTCGGCGGACGGGTATTCTATTGGAATTGCGGCGAACCGTGGAAATATCAGAGAAGTTTTCTGCGGAATATCTTCGAGCGATTGGCATATCGCGTGATAGATATGTTGGTTACAGGAACGGAAAAAATGAAAATGCGATATGCGCAGGAATATGGCATTCCGCTTTCAAAAATCGCCGTGATGCCAAATTGGATCATGCTCGAACGATTTTCTTTTTCTGATGCCCAAAGCAATCAGGTGCGCGAGCAGCTGAATATTCCGGCGGGAACTCCCATTCTTTTGTTTATCCATCGACTTTCGCGGCGTAAGGGAGCGCATCACCTTCCGGTGCTTCTGGAAAAACTGCATGATGAGAAATTTGTTCTCATAATTATCGGCGACGGGCCCGAACGGCGCATTATCGAATCAGGCATTGAGCGGCTTGGCATGTCGGAGAAAGTGCGCTTTATTGGGAATGTTCCGAACCGGGAGATCCTGCATTATTATGCCGCGGCAGATGCATTCATAATGCCTTCGGAAGAGGAGGGATTCCCGCGAGTTTTACTGGAAGCGATGGCTACCAGAACTTCGTTTGCAGCATTTGATGTCGGGGGCGTCCGAGAGATCGTTCCGCCGGAATTTCAAAGATATGTCGCGCCATCAGCCGACGTTGATGCATTTGCGCGTATCGTGCGAGAACTTCTTCACCTTCCAGATTATGAAAAGAAGGAATTAGGGCGCATTGCACTCTCCTGGGTTCAGCAATTTTCGATACAGCCGGTGGCAAGGAAATTTTTTGCAATTCTCAGTCATTCATAATGCGTATGGAAACAAAAACTGGAACATGCCCGGTATGCACCCATGAGACGACTCTTGCCCTACGAGAGCGATTTCATGCATACACGCTGTGGGAGTGCCGTGCATGCGCGGTGCAATTTTGGGATCCGTTCCGCAATCCCGGAGCGGATTGGTATAAAAATGACGAGCGATACCATACGCGCCATACTGCCTCTGCCGATACAAATCCGCTCGTTTCATTAGGCGTAAATCATCAAGAGTTTTTCCGCGATGTGCCGGTTCCTAATGGCAGACTTCTTGATATCGGCACGGGTACGGGACATTTTCTGGCGTATGCGCGCAGAAGGGGATACGAAATTTACGGCCTTGATTTCGATGAAAAGGTCATCGATGCTGCCAAAGACCTTTTTTCGATCACAACTCTGTATGCGCTGAGCCTCGAAGAATTCATGGAGCGTTTTCCGGGATTGGTGTTTGATGTAGCGACTTTTTTCGAAGTTTTGGAGCATTTGGATAATCCCGCCGGTTTCCTTGGAAACGTGAAGCGTCTTTTAAGGTCGCGTGGATACATCGCGTTGAGCGTTCCATATCGGGGGGCTTGGGAGGGCTTTAAGGAGCATGATAAGCCGCCGCGCCATCTCACGCGCTGGGATGAGGATTCCCTGCGGGGGCTTCTGGACCGCAATGGCTTCGATGTCGTTTCCTTGCGCCGCATACCCGCTCCGTTTGAACGTTTCCTGATGAAGTTTCATTTCTGGTTTAAGGGATTCCTGAGCTTCGGCCTGGTGGAAAAGGTCGCGATGCGGGCTCCGCGGCACGAGGCCCCAGAGGGAAGACGGCTCGTCCGAGCACGCATTTCGATCATCCGCTTCCTGGCTAAAGCAAAAACATACCTTCTCTTCGGGATTCCTGCCGGAATACTCTATGCGGCTCTTGCGCTCACGAAGAAGCGTTATACCGGCATGTATTGTCTTGCCCGTGCGCGCGGATAATAGCCAATCGTATGAAAATCGCATTTATCACCAATGATCTCGGACTTGGCGGCGTACAAAAGCTTACGACTCGTTTTGCGAATGCTTTTCAAAGACAGGGAGATGATGTTCATGTTGTGACCATGTTCTCCCGTCCGGAATCATTTTTTTGCAAAGGCGATCTTTCGGCGGACGTCTCATTCACGGCATTTTCTTTTTCGGGAATTTTCGATATGCGGAGTTGGTTCAAACTTTACCTTTTTCTGCGCCGGGAAAAATTCGATGTCGTTTTCACCCAGCTTTTTTTTGCCGACACGGTAGGGAGAATAGCCGCATTTTTTGCCGGAGTCCCGGTCATAGCCACGGAGATTCAAAATCTTATTCCGAGACTTCCATCTAAGTATATTCTTACTGATCGATTACTGACGTTCATAACAACGGTCTGTATTTCTCCCACATCTGCCATTACCCGTTATGCCCGTGATGTCATTCGTTTTCCGCAGTCAAAAATAGTCGAAGTTCCGACGAATGTCGTCGATCCTGCTTCTTTTGCCGGACCGTCTCCTCGCGAAAATATGCGAGCGTCCTTGGGTATCCCGGAAGGAGCTCGCGTAGCGCTTACCATCGGACGACTGGTTGAACAGAAAGGCCATTCGGTTCTCCTGAAAGCGATACGGTACATCCTTGATAAAGATCCCGAAACTCAATTACATTTTCTTCTCGTCGGTTCCGGAGATTTGGGCCCGTCTCTCCGTGAGCAGGCGAGAGCGCTCGATCTCGGCAAACGTCTTATTTTTCTGGGCGAGCGGAACGATGTTGCGGATCTTCTTCGATCCGCAGACATGTTCGTGTTCCCGTCGCTCTGGGAAGGGCAGGGACTGATACTTTTCGAGGCGATGTTTGCACGGATACCGATTATTGCCTCGCGTGTAGGAGGAATTCCCGATGCCATTGAGCATAATCGGACGGGGATTCTCGTTCCGTCGGGGGATTCAAACGCCCTGGCAGAGGCCATTCTTCTTCTCGCTGCGGATCGAGCGCTGGGGGAGTCCTTGGCGCAAACGGCGTATGAGCAGTACAAAGACCGTACCATTGAGGTTTCTGCTCAGAAATTGCGGAAGGCTTTTGAAGTTGACTTAGGAAAATAAATATTGTATTATAAAAACGGCAATTTTTGAAAACCTTAAGGGAGAGAGGATGATGAATAATATATCTGTCATTAAGCTGGAAGGCGAAGGCATCGGATCTGCTCGGACTTTTCTTAAGCAACATGGGGCGAACTTTTTTCAGATTGACCCGGTAGTGACGTGGGCCGGAGTTATGGAGCATCTGGAAAATCAGATTTTTCAGTATGCGAAAAGCAAGTCCGTACATGTTGCTCGGAATCAGGAGGGAGAGATTGTTGGTCTCATCGGCTTTCAGAAAAAGCAGTGGGATGAGGAACATTTCGGATATCCGGTCGCAGCCATCGACTATCTGTATGCTACGAAAGGCAGTGAAGGACGGGCCGCTGCGGATCAATTACTCCACGTTTTCGATTCGTGGGCGGCGGCCGAAGGAATCAAGCGAGCTTCCGTGCGATATATGCAGCAGGAAGAGATCGCCTCGGCGCTTCTGGCTCATTCCTTCTACTTTATCGAGAATGATTCGTATCTTGCGCGGGATCTTACAAAAAATCCGCCAAAGGAAAATACCGTACCCTCCGGGATAACCATCCGCCTCTACATGCCGGGCGAGGAAGAGAAGATATACGAGATTGTCCGCCGGGCTCCCTGGACGAATCGGTTTCACTCCGACAAAACCATCGAGAAGACGAGGGCGGATGAGCTGTACGTCAAGTGGGTGAGAGGAGGAATTTCCAACGCATCCAAACGAATCACTGTTCTGGAATGCGAAGGACGGCTCGCCGGTTTCATGCTGTGGAGCTATGAAAGAATCGTTTCCGGAGGGGATTCGTTTTTGCTCGGCGACCAGGAACTGGTCGCCATCGATCCCGACTTTTCGGGGCGAGGATTCGCGCGGCATCTCTACAATGGCTGTCTTGTTCACATGTCGAAATTGGGAGTATCCCGAGCCTGGACTGTCGTCAATTCCCAAAATACTCCCGCTCTCAAAACCCTCAAAAATCTCGGATTTTCCTCGGTGTATACGGCCGATGTTTACCACAGGCAGTTTTGATAGGAAAATAAGACCCAGGATTTCCAGAATGCCCCCAGCGTGATATCATGCTGGGGGCTAAATTTACCCCGAAACTTTCTAGCGTTTATCGCGGTTTTCTTTATTACGCCGAGCGGAGAGGGACAGGCGCGCAAGCGCGCATGTCCTCGACGCGATGGTGAAACAAGCTTCTTATTACGCCGAGCGAGGAGCAATCGCAAAGTGGAGCTTTGCGATTTGTCCGAGCGATGGTGAAACAAGCTTCTTATTACGCCGAGTGGGATTGGGAATGTATGCACCCATACATTTCCTCATGCGGCGCGGAACAAGATTCCGTATTATGCTGAGCGGCTCTCGAGGGCTCTAAACTATCATTAAATAAGTACTGCAATGAAAAAAGGGAAGACTATTCTGATCACAGGCGCTGCCGGATTCATAGGAAGTAATGTTTTTGAATATCTTTTTTCGAAATATCCGAACTATTCCTTCGTAGTTCTTGATGCTCTTACGTATGCGGGGAATCTCAAGAATTTGAGTCCCGAAATTCAAAAAAGCGAAAGATTCCGATTCGTGTACGGAGATATTCGGAATGCCGCTGTAGTCGATTCGCTCGTCTCGCGTGCAGATGTCGTTGTTCATTTCGCGGCCGAGACGCACGTTACGCGCTCCATTCATGATAACGTGAAATTCTTTGAGACAGACGTGCTCGGGACGCAGGCGGTGGCGAATGCCGTGTATCATCATAAAAAAACAGTCGAGCGTTTTTTGCATATATCGACATGCGAAGTGTATGGGAATGCGTTGGTGAAGAAAATGGATGAATCGCATCCTCTCAATCCTCATAGTCCGTACGCGGCCGCCAAAGCGGGCGCCGATCGTCTGGTCCACTCATATTACATGACTTACCAAGTTCCTGCCGTCATTGTTCGCCCCTTTAACATCTACGGCCCCCGCCAGCATTTGGAAAAGGCAATTCCGCGTTTTGTCACGAGCGCTCTTCTCGGAAAATCCATTACGGTTCATGGGAATGGTTCGTCAGAGCGGGATTTCATGCATGTAAGCGATCTTGCTCGTGCCATAGATATTCTGATACACGCGCCGCTTAAAAAAGTCGTGGGAGAGGTTTTCAACGTGGGTTCGGGAAAGGCAATTTCGATCGAGAAAATCGCGCGAACCATTGTCCAGGAAATGAACGTGCCGAAGTCTCTTGTTAAGTACGTCGGTGAACGTCCGGGGCAAGTTACTACGTTTGCATGCGATTTTTCAAAGATGAATTCATTGTTTGGATGGGCGCCCAAAAAGGCGTTTATTGACGGACTCCGGGAGACGATCGCATGGTACCGGGAGAATCCGAAAAACTGGGAAGATCAGGTATGGCTTCGGGAAATCCCCATCGCTCTTGCGAATGGAAAAGTTGAATTGCATTAATCGAGATAGTTCTCTTTCTGAAGATGAAGGTAGATTTTTTTAGGCATAATATTGGACAGGCAGAAATCCGAGCATGTGAAAAAGTTTTACGCTCTCTTTTTTTGACGACGGGAAGTTCTGTCGCTCAGTTTGAACACGATCTTGCGCGCTATTTCGGGGCAGAAGCGGCAGTCGGCGTTACGAGCTGTACTGCCGCCCTGCATCTTGCCCTCACGGCTGCAGGCGTGAAGGCCGGAGATGAGGTCATTACCACTCCTATGTCGTTCGTAGCTACCGCAAACGCCATTTGCATGGCTGGCGCAGTGCCCGTATTTGTGGATGTTGAAAGAAATACGGGGAATATGGATGCCGCGCTGATCGAGTCCGCAATCACCAAAAAAACAAAAGCTATTCTGCCTGTCCATCTGTACGGACAGATGGTAGACATGAAACGTATTCTTGCGATTGCAAAACGGCACAAGCTCGCGGTTATCGAGGACGCTGCTCATGCTCTGGAATCGGCTCGGGACGGTCTCCGTCCTGGAAAGGGTTCTTTCGGGGCATGCCTCAGTTTTTACGCGACTAAAAGCATTACATCCGGCGAGGGCGGCGCTTTTGTAACCCAGTATCCAGAGTATGCCCGGCATGTCACGCAGCTTCGCTCGCATGGCATTACGAGCGAACTTGCACAGCGTGAACGCACTGGCCTTAAGACCTACGATGTCGATCGTCTTGGCTGGAAATATAATATGGATAATATCCAGGCGGCCCTTCTTATTCCTCAATTAAAGAAGGCCGAGCAATGGCGGAAAAAGCGTGCGCGTATCGCGCGATCGTATCGGCATGCATTTGAAAAATTGGACATTGAGATGCCTATCGATATTACGAATTCGGTTCATGCGCATCACATTTTCCCGATTTGGGTTCGAAAGGATAAGCGAGACGCGATTTTGCGTTATCTTGGCGAGCATGGGGTGGGGGCGGTAATCAATTATCCTGCGATACACCTATTCTCATTTTTTAGGAAAAAATTCGGTCTCAAAAAAGGGGACTTTCCTCACACTGAGGAGATAGCGGACCGTACCATATCACTACCGATATTTCCCTCGCTGACTGACAAGGAGATTAAGCATGTTATTCGCGTCGTCACCGATGCGGTCCGGGAAGCGTAGCCTATGGAATCCGCATCAAAGATAAAAGTTGCCATCATAGCCGATGACGTTGACCGTGTCGGTATGGGATCGGCGATCGTTCTTCGGCGTCTTATCGAGCAGTATCGAAAGGAATTTTCCAATAAACTTGATCTTACCCTGATTTGCAAGCAAGGCGGATGCAGGCATGAGATTTGCCGAGGAGTGCGGATGCTTCCGGTGAGAATGCTCAAGTTGCCGAAATTTTCGGGCTTCTTCTCGTATCTCATCTTCTTTATATCTGCCCCGTACCGTTTTGACGTCATTCATTTTCCTCGTCCTTCGCTCCACCCCTTCTTTTGGTTTTTGAAGGTTTTTCGGAAAGCTGGGAAAATTGTCGTCACATTTCACGGGGCTCCTGATACCCCGAATATTCCCATATTTCAGACGCTCATGAATTATGTGAATCGCTGGAACATTATATTAATCGGACAGTTTTTCATCGATGCTTGTATCGCCGATTCCCATATCGCCGTGCAGCAGGTTGCTTCTTACTACAAGATTCCTGTTAAAAAAATTCATGCAGTATACTTGAGCGCTGACGAATCTTTCCGCATCATGGAGACCGAAGAGAAGGCGGACGCCGAGAAAAGAGTCGGCGAGATATGCAAAATTTCGACACCCTACATTTTAACAGTGGCGCGCCTTGATCCTCATAAGAATATCCATCGGCTTATCGAGGCGTTTCTTCTGCTTAAGAAGGGCAAGAACATCCCGCATACCCTCCTTATCGTAGGAGGAAAACATGATCCCGCCTATTCAAAAAAAATTGAGGATTTGATCCGCAATTCGGGGGCTGAATCTTCCGTTGTCATGGCTCCATTTATCGACGACAGCGATATGCCGTCGGTGTATGCCGCTGCCGATCTTTTCGTTTTCGTTTCGCTGTCAGAAGGGTTTGGAATTCCGCTGATAGAAGCCATGAAAACGGGAGTGCCAGTCGTGGCTTCCTCCGTATCTGCCATGCCGGAGGTTACAGGTGGCGGCGCGCTGCTGGTCAATCCATATGATATCACTGAGATCGGAAGGGGAATGGAAACAATGCTTTTTGATCAGGAAATGAGACAGCGGTATATTCAGAAGGGCTCCGCACGCGGCCAAGAATTTTCTTGGAAACGAATGGCCGCGGAGAATTTCGAGCTTTATGAGTCGCACTCCTAATAATTTCAATTACTCGCATGATCAATCCTAAAAAACATCTTTCAGGCAAAACGATTCTCGTAACTGGCGGAGCAGGATTCATCGGGTCTCACCTGGTTGATCGCCTTATTTCCTATGGAGCGAAGGTTATTTGTTTTGACAATCTCTCTACGGGGAGCAGGGGATACGTGGATTCGATGAACGGACACAAGCAATTCACGTTCGTTCTTGGCGATGCAAATAATCTTGAGGATCTGCAAAAAGTATTCAAGCAGCATTCGATCGATTTCGTTTTCCATTACGCTGCGGTAGTCGGAGTTCAGCGGACTATCGAAGAGCCCATGAAAGTTCTTGCGGATATAGAGGGAATAAAGCATATTCTTGAATTGAGCCGTCAGTATAAGGTTAAAAAAATCGTATACGCTTCCTCGTCCGAAATATACGGAAATCAGGAGATGATGCCGCTTCACGAGGAAACATCTTATTACGATATCCGCATGCCATATGCGATGATCAAATCAGCCGGAGAAAATTATTTCCGTACCTACTGGGAATTGAGCAATCTGCCCAGCACGGTTCTTCGTTTTTTTAACGTCTACGGACCAAGGCAGGAATCGTCTCACTATGGATTTGTAGTCGGAATCTTTATTGCCCAAGTCCTTCGAGGCGAGAGGCCGACGATTTTTCATGATGGCAAGCAGACCCGGGATTTTACCTATATCGCGGATAATATTGAAATGTCCATCCAAGCACTTCTTAATAAAAAAGCCGATGGCCAGACATTCAATATCGGAACGGGCAACGAGACTTCGATTCTGGAATTGGCTGAAAAAATTATCGAGATTTCGAGAAACCGCTCTCTCAAGCCGACGCTTTTTCACAAACGAAAACTTGCCGAGATCAAGCGCCGCGTGGCAGATGTGCGCCGGGCTGAACGCATTCTGAAATACGAACCAAGATATTCGCTTAAGAAGGGTTTGGCACTTACGTATGCTTGGTATCAGGAACATTCGTCTACCGGCATCCCGTCCAAGCATCTTTCGTATGCGTGGAATAAGAAACGCGTCTGGGTCCCTAGAAAAAATGGCTAAAAACAAATCTTACAATTCAATTGGAAAGGAAGAAGTTCGTGCGGCGCATAAGCTTATGAAGGCCGCAATGAAAAACGAAGCGCTCCTGTCGGGATTTTTAGGCAGAGGCAATGACAAATTTTTCGGCGGGCCAATGGTCCGGACGCTCGAGGATGATTTTAAAAAAATCTTCGGTTCGAAGCACGCGGTCAGTTTTAATTCGGCTACCACCGCCTTGCAAGCTGCAGTAGCTGCTCTCGGCATCGGTCCCGGCGATCAGGTGATTACATCTCCTTTTACGATGTCGGCTACTCCGGCCTCTGTGCTTTTCAATGGAGCGGTTCCGGTATTTGCCGATATCGATCCGAAAACGTACTGTATGAGCGCTCAAACCATTGAACGCAAGATTACGCCACAAACAAAAGCGATTATCGTTGTAAATTTGTTTGGCGGCTCTGCGGACTTTGATGCTATCAAAAAACTTGCGGCGCGGCATTCATTAAAAATCATTGAAGATAATGCTCAGGCGCCGGGTGCAATGTATCAGGGAAGGTATACTGGGACAATCGGAGACATTGGCGTATTTAGTTTTAATGTCCATAAGGCGATTCAGGCAGGCGAGGGTGGCATGCTTGTGACTAACAATAATCGGTATGCGTATCGAGCCCAACTCGTTAGAAATCATGGAGAAATGGCTGCGGATGACTTCTGGAAGAAGGGTAGGGCATATCAGGAATTGGTAGTGGGAAACAATTATCGCCTTACGGAATTTCAGGCGGCTATTATGATTGAACAGTTGAAGAAGCTTAATCGATTCAATGCACAGAGGATTGAACTGGCTCATCATCTTACGGAGAACCTTAAGAAGTTCGACTGGATTTCTCCCGCTCATGTACTGCCAGGAAATAAGCATGTCTATTATCTCTATCCGCTGCGGTTTAATGCCGAGAGGGCCGGCATTTCTCGGAATACATTCGTCGCATTCATGAAAAAGCGGGGCTTTGATCTGCAGGAAGGTTATCAAAAACCGATTTATCTTTTGCCGATCTACCAGAAAAAGCGTATCTATGCACATTCGCAATTTCCTTTTATCTCAAAGGAATATCCGCAGCGTGTTTCCTATACGAAGGGAATATGTCCTGTTGCGGAAAGCATGTTTGAGAAGGAGCTTGTAGTGACGAATATTTGCCAGCCGCCTCGAACGAAGCGGGACATCGATAGCTTTATAAAGGCACTTTTCGCAATTGAAAGTCATGATTAAGAAGATTCTCTTCGTAGCTCAGGATCCTGGGGGGTTCAATTCCATTGTGCCCGTGTTCAGAAAATTGGGCAGTAATAAGTCCTATCAGGTAACCGCCTTTTTAGCCGGAGCTTCTAAGAAAATTGCTGATAGAATGGGGATTCCGTATATCAACGGGGAAGGTGCGACCCAGGGGGACGTAAAACGCGTTCTGGAGAATGTTAAACCGTGTGTTATTGTTGCGGGTACGAGTGGAAGCGCATCGCTTGATAAGGATGTGGTAAAAATCTCTACCCGTATGGGGATTCCGACGATTTCCATTCTTGATTTTTGGATTAATTATAATGTTCGTTTCAGTTTTAAGAGTCTCCCGGATGCCATTTTGATCATGGATAAATATGCAAAAGCGGAAATGATCAAAGCGGGGTTCCCGAAGGATAAACTTATAGTTACCGGAAATCCGGCCTTTGACATGATGAAGCCTATTCGCAGTATTCAGACAGACAAGTCCTCGACGATCTTATTTGTTGATCAGCCGATCAGCTCCGACATTGTCGCCGGATGGCATCAGAATTACAATTATGATGAGCTGGAAGTTTTTAAGGATCTTCTGGAAGCACTCGAACGTATTGGATTTTCCGGCGATGTTGTTGTCAAACTTCATCCCCGAACCCATAATAAAAAGAAATTCAATCCGATTATTAAGCATTTTTCGATAGCTGTTACTGTCGATACGGATGATAATAATGAGCGCGTCCTTGCGAAAAGCAGTCTTATTTTCGGAATGACTTCCTTATTGCTGTTCGAGGCGGCAATGCGTGGGAAAAAAGTTTTAAGTTATCAGCCAAGATTGGCGGGGGCCGATCCGCTAGTGACCAATCGACTCGGGCTTACCAAGTTCGTTTACAGAAAAAGCGAGCTTGCCGGAGCAATCCAGGAGGCCTTAAGACAGAAAAGATTGTCGGAACGCGATCGGGCGATTGTTAATCGTTACACGAAACAAAATGCCACAGGAAAAGTTATACAGTATGTAGATTCTCTGTGCTCCAGGAAGAGTCTGTAATGCGGGACTTTCTTGTCAACTAATGGAAAACGTGCTATTTTATCGGGGCATTTTTGCTAGAAAATGAAGGAAATACGCATAGGCAATCATCTTATCGGCGCAGGTCACCCCTGTTTTTTTATTGCTGAGGCAGGTGCAAATCATGAAGGAAAATTCGAAGAAGCGCTTCGGCTTATTGATGCTGCCAAGAAGTCTCAAGCAGATGCCATAAAGTTCCAGCATTATTCGGCTGGGAAGCTAGTCTCCAGAGAAGCCAAGCGATATTGGGCGGTTCGCGGGGATCGACCGGGGTTTCAATTTGATCCTCATGAATACCACGACGATCAGGCAAGTACTTTTACCAAGATCGATGGCATTCCTCGAGATAAGGATGCGCAGCTTGTTAATTATGCGAAGGAAAATACGATCGAGATGTTTTCAACGCCATTTGATTTTGAAAGCGCGGATCATCTCGAGCGGCTTGGCGTTCCCGCTTATAAGATTGCTTCTGGGGATATCACGTACCATCAGTTTCTCGAACACGTTGCGCGCAAGGGGAAGCCCATTATCCTTTCGACCGGAGCATCTACATTCGAAGAAATCCGAGACGCGGTACGGGTCGTTCTCGCAACAGGTAACGACCAACTGGTGCTTTTGCACTGTACGCTCGCGTATCCCACGCCGCTTGAGAATGCAAATCTCTTGATGATGAAAAATCTTCAGGAGGAATTCCCGAACGTTCTTGTCGGTCTTTCGGATCATACGCCGGGATTTGAGGCGGACAGGGCAGCAGCTCTTTTAGGCGCTGTGATGATCGAAAAGCATTTTACGCATACGCCAGGGGCCGCTGCGGGAGAGAATAAAGTTGGAGAGAGTCCCGATCACGATATCGGCATCGGTGCCGAAGAATTTTCCGCCATGGTTACCGCTGTTCGCAACGACGAGAAACAGGGATTGAGCGTCCGGCTTGGTGTCGACTTTGAGCGGGCAATTGAAATGGTTCGGAACGGAACATGCCCCCAAGTTTTAGGAAAGGAAGTAGCCAAGAAAGTCGATTCTGTGGTGGAATTGAAGGCTCGTGCGCAAGCTCGGAGAAGTGTGGTGACGGAAATCGCTCTCACAAAAGGAACTGTTATAACTGAAGAGATGCTGAAGGATGGTAAACTCTCAATTAAGCGTCCAGGCACCGGTATTCAACCGTATGAAATCTCGAATCTCGTTGGAAAGGCGGTAAATCAGGATATCTCTCCCGATTCGATTCTTCAGTGGCATCATTTTGAAATCTGACTATGAGAAAAATAACCCTTGCCCAGCTTATCGAAATTTACGCGTTTTCAAACAACGATCTTCTTGAAAAAAGCGATGCGATCATATATTTGGAGGGTGACAGTTTTTTTCGCGTTAAACGATGCGTCGATCTTCTTAAAAAAGGATATGCGCCTGTAATCCTGATCTCCGGAACCGATGATCGGCCGCACTTAGGCTGCTATGCGGCCCAGGTGGTGGCGGAGAAGATGGTAAAAATGGGCGCTCCGCGGAAAAAACTCATCCTTGAGGATCGATCTATTAACACGCGGGATCAGGCCATCGAGGTTTTAAAAATAGCCAAGAAGAAAAAATGGAAAAAGATCATCTTGGTTACTTCGCTCTATCATCAGCCGCGCGCGTATCTGACATTTGTAGGAACCATGAAAGAGGTTGGTATGAGGCTTAAGATTATTAATGATCCGGTACGGGGCCTATCGTGGTTCGAGCAGGGTCCGCGCGGAACACGAGTGAATATCTTACGAGGGGAAATAAAAAAGATTAACCTGTATCTTTCGAAGGGCCATCTTGCTCACTTTGAGGATGTTCTATTGTATCAGAAATGGAAAGAAAAAAAATAAAAATAGTGTGCGCTATCCAAATGCGAATGGGTTCGAAGCGCTTACCAAATAAAGCATTGCGCAAAATTGCCGGTAAAACCGTCGCTGAAAGAATCATCGAGCGTCTTCAGCGCGCAAAAGGAATCGATGAAATCGTTTTAGCCACTACTGACCAGTCAAAGGACGATGTTCTGACTAAGATTGCAAAAAAGAGTGGAATACAATATTTCCGCGGTTCGGAGGATGATGTGCTCGGCAGATTATATGGAGCCGCCAGAGCATTTAATGCGGATGCAGTTCTCCGTATTACGGGCGATTCTCCGTTGGCGGATCCTTGCGTCATAGATGCCGCGATTCAGGAATACCGGAAACGATATCCAAAAATCAGATTCCTCTCGGCTGCCCTGCCCTTTACCCTCCCCGAGGGATTTAGTATGGAGATTATATCGCAGGACATTTTAAAGGCTGCGGATGCCGTTCTGAAGAAGATGTCTGATCGGGAAACATTCGTGATTTACCTTACGAAGCATCGAAATAAATTTCCTCGCTTTAATTTTACGTATTGGAAAGATGCAAGTAATTTCCGCTTGACGCTGGATTATCCCGAGGATATGAAGGTTATCAGGAAAATCTACAGCCATTTTTTTAAAGTCGGAAAGAAAGATTTCACCCTAGATGATATTGTCGAGTATCTCGACGCGCATCAGGCAATTGCAGCTATTAACCAATTCAGAATGGATAAGGAAAAGTATCCGTTTTCTTTAAGCAGAGCTGCTGTTTTAAAAGCATTGTAAAACTTTAGTTTCTGATGATATGTTGTATAACGGGACGATAAAGAACATTTAAGGAAATAATCATGCAAAAAGAAGCACATCCATTTTTGGAAGGAAGATTGTCATATTTGCGAAGCGTTGAACTGAGCGACATTGGCCATATTACTCGATGGGTTAATGATCCAGAGACTACCTATACTATGTTTTATGGGCAACTTCCTAAAAATACCGAGCAGGTAAGGGAATTTGTAGTTTCTCAAGTCAATTCGCCCCAGCATGTGGTGTTTTTGGCGTGTGATCGAAAAACCGGCAAGCCCATCGGCCTAACCGGCCTTTACGATATCCATACGACTGCCCACAGTGCAAAATTTAACATTCTTATCGGGGAGAAAAAATTCAGGGGCAGGGGATATGGAACCGAAATTGCCGAGCTTCTTCTTTTCTACGGTTTTGATCGTCTGAATTTGCACCGAATCTATTTGGGCGTTACGAGCGAGAATAAAATGGCAATTCATGCATACCAGAATGCGGGATATGTTTTAGAAGGAACGCTCAAGGACGATATTTATCGAAATAGCCGATATTATGACACTATCCGAATGGCTGTTTTGCGGGAAGATTATTATGAACGGCTCTACAAAAAAGCAAAACGAAAGTTGAAGGTATAGCCGTGAACCTCCTTACAAATCATCGGTTCAAGTAATTGTCGCGTGAATTTCTATTGAACTTTTACTGCAGGCGTATTGATATTTCTTCATATTTGTGATTAAATATACGTGCGAAAGAGTTAACTTTCACCGGCCTTTTACAATTTAGATAAAGGAGTTTTGCAATGAGCTATTTACGGATACTCATGCTCTATCCGAATGTGCGGATCGAAACCTTGGTGCCGACTTCTCTTGGGCTGATCTCAAGTCTCCTGAAGAGGGAGGGGCATGCAGTCGAACTTTTCGACACGACGTACTACGATACAACGACCCGATTTACCAACATTGACCGGATCAAGGAGATGAATCTCATTGTTCGGCCGTATACGCTGAAGCACGAGATGCATAAAACGGATGGATATGAGGATTTTCGAAAGAAGATCCAATCATTCAGTCCGGATATTATCCTGGTAACGGCGACGGAAAGCATGTTCCCCATGGCCATCAACTACTTGGAACATGTCGATGATCTAGGAGTGCCGGTTCTTCTTGGCGGAGTGTTTGCAACATTCGCGCCGCGTCGAGCACTGGAGTTTAAGGAGATCGACATGGTGTGCGTGGGTGAGGGCGAAGTTCCGGTTGTGGAGCTGTGCCGGCGCATGAGCCAGGGGAAAGATATCACAAGTACGCCGGGGATCTGGATGAAGGGTAGGGATGGCAAGATTATTCAAAATCCCATCCCTCCGCCCGTGGATCCCGACACCAATCCGCTTCCGGACTACACGCTGTTCGAGGACAGGAGGCATATTCATCCGCGCGCCGGGACGCTTTTTCGGCTCTTTCAGGTGGAAACGCATCGAGGATGCCCCTATACCTGCACGTTCTGCAACTCTCCATCTCAAGATGTGCTGTATAAGCGCGAGACGGGGATGATGTTCTTCCGCAAGAAGTCATTTGTGAAGATCCGTGAAGAACTGCTCTACGTGCGAGACGTGTATGGCGCGACGTATATCGGCTTTTGGGCCGACACGTTTCTTGCATGGTCCATGCGGGAGCTCGAGGCGTTCTTTGAGATGTACAAGGATATCAGGCTCCCGTTCTGGTGCCAGACGCGTCTCGAGACCCTGACGCCGGAAAAGGTAAAAATTCTCAAAGAAGGCGGGATCCATCGCATGGACCTCGGGCTTGAGCACGGGAATGAGGCATTTCGTCGGGATGTGGTTGATCGTCGATATTCCAACGATGACGCGGTCAAGCGCATTCAGATCCTCTCGGATTTTGCCATTCCGCATACCGTGAACAGTATTGTGGGGTTGCCGACGGAAACTCGCGAGCTTGCCTGGGATACAATCGAGTTAAACAGGCGGCTCGATCCGGATACGGCGCGGGCATCAGTCTGTATGCCGTACTATGGTACTCCGCTCCGCGAATTGGCGGTTCGAAAAGGGTACTTTCCCGAGAATCTCATCTGTCCCATCGACCCGAATGAGCCGGTGTTCGGGATGCCCGAGTTCACCATCGCTCAGATCAAAGGCTTCCTGAGAACGTTCAACATGTACGTCAAGTTTCCGAAAGACAGGTGGTCTGAAATCGCCGTGGCGGAGCAGTTGACTCCCGAGGGGGACGAAGCGCTCGATCGCCTTCGGGAGGAATTCAAGGAAAAGTATTACCATTCTCCGACGAATATGAACGAAGAAAACCTCGCCAATTCCAAAAGATTTGGCGGCCAGGAAGGGGGGATCGCTCAGCAACTTTCTTCTCTCAACAACTGACGATGGGGCTTTGGGCCCTCATCAGATGCGCCGGAACGAACGGTATTCGTTCCGGCGCATTTATATATGCTATGATGTGCGGGGACTTGCGCTCTTGCGGAACCTATTCTTTACTGAAACTTTTGCATGGATGGAGGCGTTATTCTATTCATGAAACATATTCAGAAAGTGTCGTAAATACGTAAGAAGCGTGATTTAAGAGTCATAATTATTCTTAACTAGAAATCTTGTATGAGTGAGAAGGTATATACCGCGGCAGTCATCGGATGCGGCCGCATCGGCATGCAGATGGAGAAAGATCCGAAACGTTTAAAGCCCGCGACTCACGTAGGGGCATATTTGCATAATCCGCGAACCAAGCTCGTCGCAGTGGTAGATGTTGATCCCGCCAAACAGGAGGAGGCCCGCCAGATGCTTCCGGGAGTGGAGGTGTTCTCAAGTGCCGAGGAGATGCTCCAAAAAATCCGTCCGGATATCGTATCGGTTTCCACATTCCATGATCAGCATTATCCCATGGTCATGCTTGCTTCCAAGCATAAGATTCCTGCTATCATCTGCGAGAAACCTATTGCAGATACTATCGAGCAGGGAAGGGAAATGGTCGAGGCGTGCGAGAAGTCGAATTCATTTCTTTTTGTAAACCATATCCGTCGGTTTGATCCGATGCTCGCCGAATGGCGCGACAAGGTTCGGCAGGGAGTAATCGGAGAAATCCAGCAGGCGACCGGATGGTATGCCATTGGCTTATACCATATGGGTACGCATTTGGTTGATTTCCTTATGTATTATTTAGGAGATGTTGAATGGGTTGCTGGATGGAACAATCTGCGCGCTCATAGCGCTGTTCCCGGCGATCATTGTGTCGATGGGATCCTTGGGTTTAAAAACGGGGCCCACGCAGCCATTCAGTCAGTGAACGTCAAAGATTACAGCATGTTTGAAACAAGAATTTTGGGGAAGGGGGGGGAGGTTTTCATTCGTGATCTCGGTCGTCTTGTCGAACTTACTCCTGCCAAAGAATCGAAGCAGTATGCCGGGTTCTTTGAACTTGATCCGGGCTTGCGGGAACGTCAGGAAAACAAAGATACGAGTTTCTTTGTTGGACTTATCGAAAATGCAGTTGCATGCTTGGATGGAAAAGAATTGCCGCGAAGCACCGGCCGGGATGGATTGCGGGTTTTGGAAGTTCTCGCTGCGCTTAAGAAGAGTGCCGATTCTGATGGGGCGAAAATTAATGTCTGAGAAGGCTCACGAAGATAAAAAGATATACACCGCGGCAGTCATCGGATGCGGGAGAATAGGGCTTCTTTCCGAAAAAGATGTCCGTCGGGCAAAGCCGGCAACGCACTGCGGCGGTTTTACCATGCATCCGCGCATTCGTCTTGCTGCCGTGGCAGATACCGATCCCGCCAAACAGGAGGAGGCCCGCCAGATGCTTCCGGGAGTGGAGGTGTTCTCAAGTGCCGAGGAGATGCTTGAGAATGTGCATCCGGATATCGTCTCGATCGCAACCCCGCATGCCAAGCATTATGATGGGGTTCTGCTTGCCGCAGAACGCGGGGTACCGCTCATTATGTGCGAAAAGCCGATAGCGGAAACGACAGAAGAAGCGGAACGGATGATTAATGCCGCGCGCAATGCGGGTTCTATACTTCTCGTAAATCACATGAGACGGTTCGATCCCGTCCTTCAGGATGTTGCGCGCATGATTAAGGACAAAGAGATTGGCGAGATGCAGGTCGCCCGTTGCGTATATGTTAACGGGCTCTTTAACACAGGCAGTCATCTTATTGATTTTCTCCGTTTATGCCTCGGAGAGGTGATTTGGGTAAGTGCTTATCCAAGTCCCAAAATACACTCCGATACGGATATGCTCGTTGATGCAATCATTAATTTTGAAAATGATGTCATGGTCTCTATGCAGGCGCTTGATTCAAAGCATTATGCCGTTTTTGAGATTGATTTTTTTGGAACCAAAAATGTTCTTTCTGTGAAAGGATTAGGGCAGACTGTAGAAATGAAAAATCTTCGGGACAGCAACCAATACGTTTCATACAAGGAGCCGGATGAGAATCATCCGGTAAAAATAGCCGGAGAGGGAAGGAGTTTCTTCTCAGGCATGACGGATCATATCGTTTCGTGTCTCGATGGAGATGCCAAGCCTCTTAGTACGGGCGAAGATGCTCTGGCCGCTCTCCGTGTTTTACTGGCGATAAAAGAAAGCGCTCAATCTGATGGCAAGAAAATTTTTCTAACATAATTCTATGTGCGGCATAGCGGGCGTCGTCAATCTTAAAGAATCACCAGTTGATAAACGGATCGTCAAGAAAATGACGGTGGCTTTGCGGCATCGCGGGCCCAATGGAGAAGGTTTGTTTGTTGATCGGTATGTGGGACTTGGGCATCGGCGGTTGAGCATTATTGACCTCTCATCGGCCGGCAATCAGCCCATGTTCAACGATGATGGCAGTATTGCGATCATCTTTAATGGCGAGATTTATAACTATCTCGAGTTAAAAAAAGAGCTCAGATCGGGGAAATACCGAAGCGAGACGGATACCGAAGTTATCATTCGCGCGTACGAGCGATGGGGCACGGCATGTGTTGAAAAATTGAATGGGATTTTCGCGTTTGCAATTTGGGATAAGAAAAAGAAAATATTCTTTGCTGCCCGAGATCGTTTGGGAGTTAAACCGTTTTACTATACGGTTCGGAGCGGAGTATTTTATTTTGCATCCGAGATTAAGTCGATTCTTGCTGCGGGCGTACCCGCGCAACCTAATGATGATATGATCTATGATTATCTTGTCAGAGGCTACTATGATCACAGCGAAAATACCTTTTTCAAGGGAATCGGCCAGTTACAAGCCGGACATGTACTGATCATACGAAAGGGGAAAATCAAAACCAAACGGTATTGGTATCTCCCGAAAGTAATTCGTGAGCGCGCGCTGAGCGATCAGGCGGCGGCAGGAAAATTCCTACGTCTCGTGAAAGACGCGGTTCGGCTTCAGTTGCGGAGCGATGTGCCGGTCGGTTTGAGTGTGAGTGGCGGGCTTGATTCTTCGCTCTTGATGGGAGTCGTGCATGAAATCTCCGGCGGCCAGAAAAATTTTAATCTCCAGCACTTTGCGTATGCGGGGAAGGGGTATGAAGAAGAGCTTCCGTCCGTCAATTTGCTTACTAAAAAATTTCGATGGGGAAAGCCGAATGTTACGAAAGTGCAGCCGCGGGATTTTTCTGCTCTCGCGGGAGAAATTATGAAACAAGAAGAACAGCCATTTCCGGGTTTGCCGACAATAGCATGGCATAAGATGTATCGAAATCTTAGTACTACGCCGACTATCGTCACGTTAGAGGGGCATGGCGGCGATGAGATTGCGGCAGGCTATGACTATTATTTCGGAGCTTTTCTTCTGGATGTGGCGCGAAGCCGTGGCGCGGGTCAGGCAATGAAAGAACTTACGGCACTAGGCAAAGCCCGAGGCTTGAGCCCGGAGAAGCTTCCAAAATTTTTAAAAGGAAGTCTACAGGCATTTTTTGAGGGAGGAGTATCCGCGGACGCTACGCCATTTCTTTGCCATGGTGTTTTGAAAAAAACATTTTTGAACAAAAAGGTCCCTTTCCCAAAATTCGAAGCCCCTTTCCGCTCTTCGTTAGCAAACTTCCAATATCGCGAGCTGATGCATACAAAATTACCCCGGGTTTTGAGAAGTGTGGATCGGGAATCGATGGCATATGGCCGTGAATTGCGCGTGCCGCTTCTTGATCATCGAATCGTTGAATTCGCCTTTTCATTGCCGGTTGAGCAGCGGATCAAATCTGGAAACCAAAGGTTTTTCATGCGGCAAGCTGCGAAAAAAATTCTTCCCAAGGAAATTGCGGAAACGCCGAAACGATCAATCCCAAATCCTCAGCGCGCATGGTTTCAGCAAGAGCTCCGCCCGTGGATTCTTTCGGTACTTTCCTCGAAATCTTTTGGACGAAGAAAATACTTTGACCAAGCGAAAGTTCTTGCTGAATACGAGAAGTACTGCAAAACGCCAAATCCGGCTAATTCATTTGCAATCTGGCAATGGCTCAGTATTGAATTGTGGTTTAAGGCGTTTATTGATTAGCATAATAAGGCTGAGATGTAACGGAATGTTTTTTCTAAAACAGCTGCAAAAATTTTTGAAGATCGATGTAGCTTATTTGGTGCGGGAGGGATTTTGGCTTGGCTTGGATCAAGCCGTATCCATCGGTGTTAGTTTCGTTCTAATTTATGTTTTTGGAAATTTTCTCTCCCAAGAGGTGTATGGAACATATCGCTATGTTTTATCAGTATTTAGTATTTTGACAATTTCAACGCTTCCAAACATGAATATCGCCCTTACCGCTTCGGTGGCGCGAGGATATGAGGGTTCAATGTATTCAGCTCTCAGGCAGCGCATTTCCTGGGGCATGATTGGAGCATGTGCGGGGATTTTTATAGCGCTGTATTATTTTCTAAGCGGCGATTTTGTGCTCGGAATTTCATTTCTTATAACTGCCGCGGCAATTCCCTGGATGGATTCATATAATATATTCGGCGCATTTTTAAAAGGGAAAAAATTTTTTAAAATTCAGGCTCAATATTCCATTATTGTTCGGGCCGTGTCTGCATTTTCGATCATTGCCGCAGTTTTCTATTCAAAAAATATCTATATCATTCTTTTATCATTCTTCCTTCCTTATATAGTGCTTCATGTCAGCTTCTTTCTGCTAACTATGAGGCAATATTCTCCAAATAAATCTATAGAAAAAGATACGATTAGATATGGAAAACATCTATCAGCAATTCAGTTTCTTGGAGTGGTGATTAATTATCTTGATAGTATACTCATATTTCATTTTTTAGGTCCTGCGTCACTTGCAGTATATTCTATTGCAACCGCGCCCCTTTCAAAGATTCGGCAAGCGTTTTCAATCATTTTAGAACTCGCTTTACCTAAATTTTCCGAACGCTCAACACAGGAAGTTCACTCTATTTTATTGCAGAAAATATGGAGAGCGGTCTTGTTATCGCTGGTCGGTATAGGAATATATATAGTTACCATTCCGGTCGTTTTTAAATTATTTTTGCCACTCTATGCGGAATCAATTTTTTATTCGCAGCTTGCGGCCATCACTCTTCTTAATCTTCCATTTTCGTTTATTTATACCTTTTTTCAATCAAAAGGTTTTGTGAACATAATATACCGGTATAATGCGTACATTCGGCTATTTCAGATTCTCGCCGTAGTAATTCTTGTACCGATGTACGGAATACTCGGTGCCGTCATGGTGAGCATTATTTTCCAGCTTTTCTCTATTTCGGTTCTGGTTTATTTTTTTAATCGTACAAAGTATCTGACTAGTGAGGGATATTGATGTGTTTTTTAGATATTAAAAATTCAGCGTAATATTAGCGAGATTCGTTGCTCTGCCCATGAAAACATGGGACTTGGCTCGACGTGCGCGATTGCAGCATTGCATTGCGCGATTTTCCCAAAGGCGGTACAGTAGGCTGATATGCAAAGCAATTCGCTCGAAAAATTCTATCTTTCTGGGGTCCGCTGGGTTCTTTACGTTATTCCATTTTTACCGCTTTATATTTCTTCCTCGATCCTCTTCCCGTATATCACTGGGAGAAATTTCGCATTTCGTATTCTTGTCGAAGCGGCGCTTGTGCTGTGGATCGGACTAGTGGCTTTAAATAGGGAATATCTACCGCGCCTATCTCCAGTCTTAAAAGCGCTGCTTGTATTTATCACGGTCGTCTTCATTGCGGATATTTTCGGAGCGAATCTCTACCGTAGCTTCTGGTCTAATTACGAACGCATGGAAGGGTTTCTCATGCTTGCGCATCTTGGGGTGTTTTTTATCTTGGCTACTTCGGTTTTTCGAGCAAAGGAATGGAGAATATTCGGCAATCTCGTCATTATTTCGAGTATCGGGGTAATACTGTATGCGATTCTCCAGAAATTCGGAGTCTATACCTCTATTCAGGGAGGCGTGCGTGTTGATGGCACGATTGGAAATCCCGCCTATCTTGCCGCCTATCTTCTGCTATGTTTTACGGTGACTTCGCTTTACTTTTTTGGAGCGGCCGCAAGAGGATGGAAGTATTTTTACGGAGTAATCGGAATTCTGCAGCTTCTCGTTATTTACTTTTCCGCGACTCGCGGAGCTATCCTCGGATTTTTTGCCGGTCTCGTTATCTTTTCGATCCTCGCTCTTCTCTTTTCTTCCCGTTCCGATTCTTCGCTTCAGGGCTTTCGAAAAGTCGCATGGGCGATCTTGGGCCTTATGGTTGCAGTTCCTATTCTTTTCTGGATGGTTAAGGATTCTCCGTACGTTCTGCAAAGTCCTGTTCTTTCCCGTTTCGCGACAATCTCTCTTACTGAGCGCACTACTCAGTCACGCCTTATTATCTGGGGAATGGCGTGGCAAGGAATTAAGGAGAATCCAGTACTTGGATGGGGACAGGAAAACTTTAATCTCATTTTTAATAAATATTACGATTCGCGTCTTTGGGCTCAGGAACCGTGGTTCGATCGTTCGCATAATATTGTCTTTGATTGGCTTTCAAATGCCGGGTTTCTCGGTCTCGTCGCATACCTCTCTCTTTTTGGGACGGCATTTTATGGCATTTGGAAGGTTTATCGTATGAACGGAATAGATATCGGCATCGCCTCTGCGTTTATTGCGGGGCTTTCGGCGTACTTCCTGCAGAATCTTTTCGTTTTCGATAATTTCAATAGCTACTTCATATTCTTTTCGCTGCTTGGTTACAGCCATTTTCTCTGGACGGAAGCTGCACTGGCGGAAACTGCGCAGAAGTCGTTAGTAAAAGATCCGTCGCGGTCAGTTACTGCAGCAGCAATTTTTACAGTGGTATTTCTTGTGCTGGGATATATTCTCCATATCCGACCGATTTTGGAGGGACGTGCTCTTATCGCCGCCTTGCAAGCGGCGAATGCCGGAGAACGTCCTGACAGCGTACTCGTTAAATTTCAGAAGGCATTTTCATACCGGACTTTCGGAGACCGGGAAGCAATGGAACAATTCGCTCAATATGGAGGAAGGGTTGCTGATGCGGAGCAGCTTCCTGCCGAAGAGCGACTGAAAGTTGTCGGGGCATCGATATCCGAACTGGAGCGCCAGGCGGCAAGGTTCCCGGAGGATATCAGGTTTCGCCTTTTTCTCGCATCGCTTGGATATCTGAAAGCTGTTCAGCTTGATTCCTCGTATTTTCCTAAAGCAGAACAGGAGTTTAAACGCGTAATAGAGCAATCTCCCACAAAACATCAGCCATACTTCGGTCTTATTCAGTTATATCTTGCTGTCGGCCAGCTTGATAAGGTGTTTCCGCTTGCCGAAAAGGCGTATGCCATGGATCCTGCATATCCGGAAGCGCAGCTTTTCTATGTGGCGAGCGCTGTATATGGCGGCCGGTTGGATATCGCCGAAAAAGGACTTTTTAATCATGCTAATCTCTTTTATCCTCCCCAAATTGTGCATATCATCAACGCATATGATATAACCAAAAAAACACCGGCGCTCATTCCTATTTTACGCAAAAAAATAACCGAAGAGCCGGAGATTGCCCAGCATCGCGCGAGTCTCGCGTCGGTCTATGCGCGTCTCAATGATCGCGAACGCGCTATTGCGGAAGCGCGCGAGGCGGGTCGCCTTGACCCCGAAACTTTCGGGAAAGAAGTCGAAGAGTTTATAAAAGCGCTTCAGCGGCAGTAAAAGGCAGCAATCCTTTGTTCCTCTATGCCTGCCTACCGCAGGTAGGCTCGACGTAATAAAAATCCGCCCAATCGGGCGGATTTTTATGGTTATCGTCCCTCGCGGGTTAATATCACCATGATTGTGCGAAGTAGGATATCGAGGTCGATAATTATAGAACGATGCTTGATATAGTAGAGGTCATACTGGAGTTTCTCTAGCGCATCCTTGATGGATGCGCCATATGGAAAGTTTATCTGCGCCCAGCCGGTAAGGCCCGGCGCAACCAGGTGCCGCATCTCGTAGAAGGGGATCTCTTTCTTCAGCGTCGCTACGAATTCCGGGCGTTCCGGCCGAGGGCCGATGAACGACATTTCTCCGAGAAGCACGTTCCAGAGTTGGGGAAACTCGTCGATGCGGGTTTTCCGAAGCATCCGTCCTATGCGGGTTACCCGAGGATCATTCTCATCAGCCCAGAGGGCGGTGCCCTTCTCGGCGTCCGTTACCATTGATCGGAATTTGACGATCTCGATCTCCTGACCGCGTTTACCGATCCGTTTCTGTCGATAGAGGATGGGTCCGCTGCTGTCGAGAGTAATAAGCAGGGCGATAAAAGGAGTAAGAGCGAGCACGGGAATTGCGGCGATGAGCGCCAGGATGATATCGACCAGGCGTTTTATGCGTTCATACCATCCGCTCTTGATGGAGACGAAATTTTTTAGGATCCATGCCTCGGTGATCAGGGAGACGGGGATCTTGCCGGTAATCGATTCATAAAAATCCGGAAATTGCATAAAGCGTACGCCCAAAGGAAGCGTATCGAATAGAATGCGTGAAAATTCGGCATTCGTACTCACATCGTGCGAGATAATGATAAGGTCAATCTGGTGCCGAGCAACGATGCTATTTATGTTCTGAGAGACTGGGTAGATTGGCGCTATGTTTATTTCGCTTCCTACGGATGCGGTCTCGATATATGCGACAGGGGAGAGGCCGAACTGAGGATTTTCCGTCAGATAACGAGCAAAATCGGCAACTTCTTTTGAGATTCCGAAAAAGAGCACCCGGTCAGCGTCTCTATTCGCCAGGATAGTATTCAAAATATGCCGCCAGATGAAGATGCTGATGGAAGAGACAAGTAGCACGATAAAGAGATTTGCGCGTGGCGTGATCTTGAAAGCAGGAATGCTATAGAAAAGAAAAATGCCGAGAAAGGCGTTGATCATGGCGGCTCTCGCGAGCCGTTTGGTAAAGGTGAACTCGTTTTTTGTGATGCTTGCCTGATAGAGCCCGGCGCTTACGAAGGTGAGAATCCAGATGAGGAAAAGTATCGTAAAGGGCGGCCAGTGGAGCTTCCAGTAAAACGCGAAAAATCCTGATTCGGGATACCTCATCAGGAGCATGAGCAAAAGGGAGAAATAGAATATCGCGATGTCGCCCGCAACCGGCAATAGGATGCTTAATTTTTTGCGTTCCAACATATTTCAGTACTAGATTTGTGCGTTATACCATAGCATACGCCGCCTCGGGCGTCACATGCCGTTATGCATATGCCCGTTCGGTTTCATGTAGCATGTGTGTGAGCGAGAATCTTTGGTCTGGTTTAGCGCCTGCCGGGAGGAGAGAGTCCTTTAGTGATATGGCGCGCGCGATCGCATGGGCGAGCGAAGCGGGGTCGCGCGGTTCCACAAGAAATCCATTTTTTCCATTCTCAATAATATCGGGAACTCCACCCACGCGGGTTCCTACCAGTGGAAGTCCGGCTTGCATTCCCTCGAGTAGTACGTAGGGGAGACCTTCTTTGATCGACGGAAGAACGAGAATATCGAAGGCTTTGAGGAATTGGGCTGCGTTTTCGATAAATCCGGTACAATACACCATTTCGTTAAGATCATTTTTCTCAATAAGCCTTTCGGTGGCATTGCGCTTTTCACCGTCGCCAATGATGACGCAGGAAAAATCCATGCCGTCGCGCTTGAGCATCCGAAGGGCCTGCATGAGGTATGAAATTCCCTTGTTTCGCGTGAGCTCCGCAATCACTGCAATCGCAGGCCGCTTAAGATGAGTGCCGATTTTTTCGGATATCGCCCGTTGGGCATCCAGGGGCGCTAAAAACTGAATTTCCCCAATGCCGTTTTGGATAAAATGAATTTTCCGTTCGGGAATTCCGTATCGGAGCGCGGAATCAAAGTCGTGCTTACTGATAACGATAATACGATCCTGGAAAAATCCGGCGATTCGCGTCAGAACGATAATTAGGTGTCGCTGCCATCCGGGACGTTCTTCTCCCCATGCCCAGCCATGTGCGGTGAATACGATCACGTTTTTCTTCCGGCTGAAAATTTTTCCAAATTTCCCCGCTATCGCGCCAACCCCACCGATTTTTGAGCTGTTTAAATGGATAATGTCCGGCCGTTCCCGTATGCACAGGGTTGTAAGGCGGAAAAATAGTGCCAGCTCGTCGATGATCTTGATATCTCGTTCCAGAGAGGGGATATGAATGACGCGGATGCCTTCGATTTTGAGTTTTTCGGCAAGCGGGCCGTTTCCGCCGAGCGCTACGACGACATCATGCCCCGAATTTTTGAAATTTTTCGCGAGATCAAAAACGTACCGTTGGGCTCCTCCCCAGACGGATTTGGTGACAAGATAGAGTATTTTTTTTCGTTCTTTCATGCGCGCGCGTCCTGGGCGGTCAGCTGTAGCTTATCCAATACGTACAGTATAACACGCATTTTTTCAAAGAAGTTTTGGTGAATCTTGACAGGCGTACTTTTACGTGCTACATATATTTTCATGTGAGTGTTCGCCTTCGGGCGACTCTCCTATTGTCTGTACAAAGCCCCGCTCTGCGGGGTTTTGTATTTGCTGTCATATATAAAAGCCCTCAAGAGGGCTTTTATATATGCGTGTGCAATGAGGGGCCGTGGAGAGTGTACTCCAATTCTATTGTCTTATGTGAGTGCTGCTCCGCCAGCCCCTCGGTGCACGCGTGTTTTCAGTATACGGGCGCCCTATTCTTTTGCAATTACTTTCTTTTGCCCATAGAAACGATACAATGGACGGGTGGATATTCAGCCGAAGAAGGACGTGCATCTCGCATCGCATACCGTTTTCAAAGTCGGAGGAACGGCGCGTTTTTTCCATGAAGCAAACACAAAAGAGGATCTGGTAGCAGGATTGCGCTGGGCGAAAAAATACGATCTTCCATTTTTCATACTCGGTGCGGGGTCGAATACCCTTGCCGCGCGGAAGGAATTCCCGGGGCTGGTCATTAAATCAATGTGCTCGTCAGTTGCCGTGATGGGGAATAGTATTGTTGCCGAGGCCGGTGCCATGATGCCCCGCGTCTCTGCTCGGGCGCTTGCCGAAGGACTTTCCGGGTTCGAGTGGGCGTCCGGCGTTCCCGGTACGGTCGGCGGATCGGTGCGAGGCAATGCGGGATGCTTCGGCAAGAGTATGGCGGATGTGGTGGAATCGGTGGAGGTTTATGATGCACTTCTCGACCGGCAGAAAAAAATAGCGGGCGGTGATTGCGATTTTGCATACCGTTCAAGTATATTCAAGCGCCATCCGGAGTATGTCGTTCTTGCGGCGACCATTTCGCTCGCTGCGGCGGAGCGGGCGGCGATACAGGAGAGGATGCGTTCGCATGCGCTCCATCGCGTCTCCACGCAGGATATCGGGGCGCAATGCGCGGGGTGCGCGTTCAAGAATGTCGCCTGGGATGATCTGTCGCGCGCGACGCGGGAAAAGCTTTTTTCAAAGATTCCCGAGGCGGCTCAATTTAAGAACGCGACGCATCTTCCGGCCGCGTTTCTTCTGGACCGTCTCGGGCTGAAGGGATATGCGATCGGAGCCGCGATGGTCTCTAAAAAACACGCAAATTTTCTTATTAACACCGGAGGCGCGACGGCTCATGAGATCGCGATGCTCGTCAGCCATTGCAAGGAGCATGTCCATCGCACGACAGGTATCCTTCTCGAAGAAGAGATCCAATATCTCTAATGTCCATGTGGCATACCCAATCCCTCTCTGACATTGAAGCGCGTTTGAATACCGATTTCCGCTCGGGACTCTCGTCCGCGGAAGCTTCGGTGCGCCTTCATGCATACGGCGAGAACCGGCTTCCGGAAGGGAAGCGCGAGAGCATCGCGACGCTTTTTTTCAGGCAATTCAAAAGCCCGCTTATTTATGTCCTGTTTCTCGCGTGCCTTATCGTTTTCTATCTGGGGGAATATATCGATGCTGCCATCATTCTTTTTGTACTGGTCTTCAACGCGATCGTTGGATCCATCCAGGAAGGACGCGCGCAGAACACGCTGCGGGCACTCAAACGTTTTGCTGAATCGCATGCGACGGTTCTCCGCGACGGCAAGGAGATCATCATCCCCGATACGAGGGTCGTGCCGGGGGATATCGTAATCCTTCAGGAAGGGGAAAAGATTCCGGCCGATGCGCGCATCATCGAATCAAGCGGCATGCGCATCGATGAATCGGCGCTCACCGGCGAATCCATTCCCGTGACCAAGGTCCCGACCGTTCTTCCAAACGCATTCCTGCCCATTTCCGAGCAGAAGAATATGGCCTTTAAGGGAGTGAATGTCGTCGGTGGGAGCGGGCGGGCGATCATCGTCTCTACAGGCATCAATACGATCATCGGCAAGATGAGCCAGACGATCGCTTCCATCGATACCGAAATTCCGCTCGCAAAGGACATCCGGAAGCTCTCGCATGGCGTGATCATCGCGGTAGTGGGGATAAGTTTGGGGCTTCTTGCTGGAGGAATGGCGCAGGGCAATTCGCTCCGCCATATGTTCGAGGTCGTAGTGACCCTTGCCGTGTCAGTCATTCCGGAGGGACTTCCCATCGTCATGACGCTGGTGCTTGCTACGGGCGTTTGGCGTATGGCAAAGCGCAATGCCTTGGTGAAGCGCCTGCAGGCGGTGGAATCTCTCGGACAGGCGAACGTCATTGCGGTGGATAAGACCGGCACGATCACCAAGAACGAGCTTATCGTCCGGCGCGTATATGTCGGAGGAAGCCTGTTTGAAATCGGCGGAAGCGGCTATGAGCCGAAGGGGGATGTGCGCAGGGTGGACGAGCATGGCACGGCGCATCCGATCGATCCCCTGAATCATCCCGAGCTACTGTTTGCCGCAAAAGTCGCGGCGCTCTCATCAAACGCGCGGATTGCGTTCATCAAGTCCGATGGCGTATGGCGCGTGACGGGCGATCCGACGGAGGCCGCGCTCCTGACATTCGGGGAAAAGATTGGATTCCGCCGGGAGGAGCTTTTAGAGGAGATGCCCCGCATCTCGGAGATCCCGTTCGATTACCGGACGAAATACCATGCCGTCGCACACCAGGCGGGGGACGGGCAGCTCGTGATGGTTGTCGGCGCGCCGGAGGCGATACTCACCCTTTCGCGGAGGATATTCGTCCCGACGGCGGATGCGATCCGCTTTTCGGTCTCCTCCGAGGAACTTACGCATGAGCGCAGCGCGCAGCTTGAAAAAGAATTTCACCAGCTCTCGAAAGACGGCCTGCGGGTGGTCGCATTCGGATTTCTCCGCCTGCCGGCGCACGGGAAGAATACGATCATCGAAATGGGCGACCATATCACGTTCGCGGGGTTTTTCGCCATGGAGGATTCGCTGCGCACGGAAGCGATCGGAGCGGTGGAGGAAGCGCGCGGAGCCGGCATGCATATCATTATGATCACGGGCGATCACGTCGAGACGGCGACGGCGCTGGCGCGGAAGGTCGGCATCTACCGCCAGGGCGATGCGGTGCTCACCGGCCACGAATTGACGACTCTGCCCGAACGCGAGCTTCGCGATAAGCTTGCCCGCGTGACGGTCTTTGCCCGCGTGACGCCCGAGGACAAGATGAAAATTGTGCAGGCGTACCGCTCGCGCGGCGATATCATCGCCATGACCGGGGACGGGGTGAATGACGCTCCATCGCTGGTAGCGGCGGATCTCGGGATTTCCATGGGAAAAATCGGAACCGAAGTGGCGCGCGAGGCGTCCGATATCGTCCTTCTTGACGACAATTTCAAAAGCATCGTCTCTGCTATCGAAGAGGGTCGGAGTATCTATAAGACAATCAAAAAAGTCATTCTCTATCTCTTTTCGACCAGCGTCGGCGAAGTGCTGGCGATTGCAGGGGCGCTCTTTGTTGGTATGCCGCTTCCCGTGCTTCCGGCACAGATTTTGTGGCTTAATCTCGTGACCGATGGGTTTCTCGATGTCGCTCTTGCGATGGAACCAAAGGAGGAGGGACTCCTGAAGAAGGCCTTCAGGCGTTCCCAGCGTTCGCTGGTGGACGGGCTTATGATCCAGCGCATCGTGGTAATGGGCATTCCCATGATGGTCGGTACGCTTTGGATGTTCTCGCGCGCATATGAGAGCGGCGGAATGGGGGAAGCACTGACCGTCTCAATGGTTACGCTGGCCGTCTTTCAATGGTTCAATGCATGGAACTGCAGGTCGGAAGACCGTTCGCTGTTTACAATGAACCCGTTCTCGAATCGGTTCCTGCTTGCCGCACTCGGAGTCGTCATTACGCTCCAGCTGCTGGCCGTATACACGCCGTTTTTGCAGTCGATTTTGCGCACGGTCCCGATTTCCGCGAGAGAATGGGGGATGGCCGTTCTTGTAGCCTCATCTGTCATAGTCATTGAAGAAGTGCGGAAGTTTTTTTACCGCGCGTGGAAGAGAAATAAGCATCTTTCCATCGCCTAGCGAGGCCTTGTAAAAGCGGTTCCGATTGTCCATGATACAGTGGTTGTTATGATCGAAAGCACGATACATTTCATTCAGCAATTTCTTCTTCCGTATGGTGCATTCGGAGTATTCGTGGCTTCTATTATTGAAGAAGTTGCCGCTCCCATTCCATCGGCTTTGGTGCTTACCTCTGCCGGATTTTTTTTGATTCCGAACCATGCGTGGTCGCTTCACTCGCTGGAAGTTCTTCTGTTCACGATCGCGATTCCCGGGGCATTGGGCGTGACGATCGGATCGCTTCTTGTCTACGGCATCGGCTACTGGAGCGGAAAGCCGGTCCTGGAGCGGTGGGGGAAGATTCTCGGCATCTCCTGGGCTGACGTGGAGCGCGTTGAGGAGAAATTTAAAAACAGTCATTCGGACGAGGTAGCACTATTTACCGTGCGGGCAATCCCCATCATTCCGAGCGTTGTCATAAGCACGTTCTGCGGCCTGATCAGGCTTCCATTGCGCGAATATCTCATCTTTTCTTTTCTTGGGACGATTATCCGCGCCTTTATCCTCGCCGCTATCGGGTGGCAGGTCGGGGCGATCTATGAATCAATCGCGCAAAGCATCAGTAAAGCCGAAAATTTCATTATCATAGGCATCGCGGTTTTTGTTATCGCGTATATCGGGTATCGTCTCTATCGCCGATGGGCGCGTAAGCGGCACCTGCTTTGATTTTCGCATCAAAAAACTCCGCTTGCGCGGAGTTTTTTGGTTAGTGCTGAAAGAAAAAGTTAGATTTTCTTCTTCTTGGTTGCCTTCTTCTTTTTCTTTGTTGCTTTCTTCTTCTTTGCCATTGCTTGTTCCTTTACCCGTTCCGAAGTGTTATTTCGTACTAGGAATTAATGGAGTGCATACCGACCATATATATGCACTGTGGCGCTGCGAAAAAAATTCCGAACTACAACGCCTGAGATTACGGGAAATTTTTAAAAGGTATGATGATATTATAATACAAACATGTGTCAATAAACAACTGTGGATAACTTTTTTGGGCGAAGCGACGGCTTAGGATAAACTTTTTTCGAACAATGTGAGGAGAAATTAACCGTGTTGTAAGAAAATTGGCGCAAATGTGTCATCCGTGTAACGCAGAAAACAATTTGTACGTTTCGCGCGTTTTATTACAATAGAGGAAATCAATCGCATATGAAAATAACACTCAAAGGAAAAGATCTGCAGCTGACCGACTCGTTATACACCTATACCGATCGTAAAATTCTCACTCCGCTTAAAAAGCGGCTGGAGAATTCGAAGGGCGAAAATGCCGTTACTGTCGATATTGAGCTGCTGCGGGACACCAAGCACCATAAAAAGGGGGAAGTGTTCCGTGCGGAGGTGAATATTATGATTCCGCCTAAAAAAATGCTCCATGCCGAGGCCAAAGGCGAAGATATCCGGGAGGCGATCGACCTCCTGGAAGAGGCGATCATCCGCAAACTCGAGCTTTATAAAGGAAAGACAAAATTGACCGACCGGCGCAAGGCCCGCAAGCGCAAGAATTCCGGCGCATAAGCCCCGATTTCCTCACATGCCTGCCTTTGACGGCGGGCCTTTCTTTTTAGCTGAAAAAGCGTATGATACAGCATCAGGAACGAATGCTTTTGCGCTGAATATCAATGCAATTTCTTACGAAAATCTTCGGTGATGCGAACGCGCGATTCGTCAAAAATCTCGGTCCCATCGTCGCATCCATAAATTCAAAAGAGCCCGAGCTCCAAAAACTCTCCGACGAGGAGCTGAAAGGAAAGACCGGCGAGCTGAGGGAACAGCTCGCATCCGGCAAAACCGCAGACGATATTTTGCCGGATGCTTTCGCATTGGTCCGGGAAGCCTCGCGCCGCACCTTGAAGCAGCGGCATTATGACGTGCAGTTGATGGGCGGCATCGTGCTTCATAAAGGCATGATTGCCGAAATGCGCACGGGAGAGGGAAAGACCTTGGTCGCCACGCTTCCGACATACTTAAACGCCCTTTCCGGCAAGGGCGTGCATGTGGTGACCGTGAACGATTATCTGGCGCTGCGCGATGCGACGTGGATGGGGCAGATTTATCATGCGCTGGGCCTCACCATAGGTTGCATCAACCATGAGAAGAGCTATATCTACGATCCGACGTATAAGAATGAGAAGGAGGGGAGTACTGATGACGTGACGCGCGATACGACCGGATCATTCCATATTGTGCATGAGTTCATGCGTCCGGTCTCGCGCCGGGAGGCGTACGCCGCGGACATCACGTACGGCACGAACAATGAGTACGGCTTCGATTATCTGCGCGACAACATGGTGTATCGCGCGGAGGACATGACCCAGCGCGGGCATCATTTCGCGATCGTGGACGAGGTGGACTCGATTCTTATTGATGAGGCGCGCACGCCGCTCATCATCTCCGCTCCGGACGCCGAATCGCCCGAACTCTACAAAACATTCGCCAAAATCGTCCCGCATTTGAAGGAAGATGCCGACTACAAGGTAGATAAGAAGTTCCGCGCGGTTACGATCACCGAAGAAGGCATTACTAAAGTCGAGCATATGCTCGGCGTTGAAAATATATACGAGGAAAAGGGCATGCGATTCGTGCATCATCTCGAGCAGTCCTTGCGGGCGCAGGCGCTTTTCCATCTTGATAAGGAATATGTGGTGCGAAACGGGGAAGTGATCATCGTCGACGAGTTCACGGGGCGCATGATGCCCGGGCGCCGCTGGTCAGACGGGCTCCATCAGGCGGTGGAGGCGAAGGAAGGCGTCAAAGTGAATCAAGAATCCCGCACGTTGGCGACCATCACCTTCCAGAACTACTTCCGCCTGTACGGGAAACTCTCCGGCATGACCGGCACGGCGCAGTCATCGGCCGAAGAGTTCCATAAAGTGTATAAATTGGACGCGGCAACAATTCCGACGCACCGTCCGAACCAGCGTAAAGACCTTCCTGATCTGGTATTTAAAACCCAGAACGGTAAATTTTCCGCGGTTGTTGAAGAAATTAAGAAGCGGCACGCGACCGGACAGCCAGTACTGGTCGGCACGGTTTCCATCGAGAAGAACGAACGACTCTCGGGCCTGTTGCGCGTGGCCGGCATTACGCATGAGGTTTTGAACGCAAAGAACCACGAGAAGGAGGCCGAGATCATCGCGCAGGCCGGACGGAAAAATGCCGTCACGATCGCGACCAACATGGCGGGCCGAGGCGTCGATATTATTTTGGGCGGCAATCCTCCCAATTCCGCTGAAGCGGAAGAGGTTCGTTCAGCGGGCGGTTTGCACGTGATCGGTACCGAACGGCATGAGGCGCGCCGTATCGACAATCAGCTTCGCGGCCGCGCAGGGCGCCAGGGCGATCCTGGCTCGTCGCAGTTTTTCGTATCGCTTGAGGACGAGCTTATGCGCGTCTTCGGGGGCGACCGCATTAAGGGCATGATGAATATGCTCGATTTTCCCGAAGACATGCCGCTTGAGCACAAGATGGTCACGCGTTCGATCGAATCGGCGCAAGAAAAGATCGAAGGGTTCAATTTCGATTCCCGCAAGCATGTCCTGCAGTATGACGACGTAATGAACAAGCAGCGCGAGGCGATCTATAAGATGCGCCGCGATATCCTACTGGGTTCCGAGGAAAAAGATCTGCGCGAACGGATCTACGATATGACGCGGGCGGAGGTTTCGCGTGTGGTGGATATGCATACTCAGGAGGTCTCAAACGATGAGACCATCGCTTCAATTGCCGATATTTTCGGGCAGCTCCTCAGTATGCCGAAAGAGGAGTTCGTAACGATCATCAATGCCGGTATCTCGGAGCATGCTGAGCTTGAAACGGCCCGGGAGGAGATAAAAACCGCGCTTTTTGAAGCCCTCAAGAAGATTTACGAGGAGAAAGTTGCAAAAATAGGGGAAGAGCCGATGAGAAACGCGGAGAAGGTGTACATGCTCCAGGCGGTAGACATGCTCTGGATGGATCATTTGGATACCATGGATCATCTGCGCGATTCGGTGCGCCTTCGCGCCTACGGCCAGAAAGACCCACTCGTCGAATACAAAAACGAGGGCATCCGTCTCTTCCGCGATCTCCAGCGTGCCATCAATGCGGCGGTTGTCGCGTCTGTATTCCGCATCGGCATTCAGCAGCAGACCCAGCACCTTCCCATGCAGACGATTACTCTTGGCAACTCCCCGGATTCGAACGAAGCCGGACGCAATGACCCGTGCCCCTGCG
>FKKE01001344.1_pt3 | contig 75256 bp, 60 predicted proteins | sample 1106331 | NCBI WGS metagenome assembly FKKE01 (sample SAMEA3931202, study PRJEB13176) | freshwater metagenome | biome: Drinking water system; feature: drinking water; material: freshwater | place: China | collected 2013-02-06 | reverse complement strand
TCCGCCGCCCCCGCCGCCGCGCATGGCCTCGTTGCCGACCGCAACGGTGACGGTCGGCGCGCAACCCGATTTCACCCGGCTTGCCTTTCGCTTTGCCGGCCCGACGACGGTGACGCCGCTGCTGCAAGGCGGGCGGCTCGATCTGCGCTTCTCGCGCGCCGCCGACATCGATATCGCCGAGCTTCGCGCGACGCCGCCGCGTTTCGTGCGCGAGGTCCGCCGCATCAACGCTGCGGGCGCGCCGGTGCGGCTGCATTTGTCGTTGGAGCCGGGCGTTCGCCAGCGCCATTTCGTCGATGGCGATCGCGTGGTGGTGGACCTGCTGCCGCCGGAAGAGGGCCAGACGGCTACCGGCGACGCGCCGGCGCCGGCGCGTCCGCCGGTGAACGGAACCGGACGCGTGCAATTGGTCGAAGGCGCCAACGACACGCGCGTGACCGTATCGTGGCCGTCGCCCGCGCGCGCGGCGGCGTTCCGGCGCGGCGAGGCGATCTGGCTGGTGTTCGATGCCACCGGGCGCTTCGATCTGAGCGGCGTGACGCGGGTCGGGCGCCGCCATCAGGACATGCAGGTGGTGCAGGGGCAGAACGTGCTGGCGCTGCGCATTCCCGCCGCGCCCGACGTGCAGGTCTCGGCGCGCGCCGAAGACAATGCCTGGACCTTCACGCTCGCCGCCCGCGCGGCGCCGCCGCAAGCCGCGCCGTTGACGCGCGAGGTGTCGGCCGAAGGGCGCGGCCGCATGACGGTGGGCTTCGGCCGCGAGGGCGTGGTGCGCTGGATTGCCGATCCCGAGATCGGCGACCGCATCGCGGTGGCGCTCATCGGCGGTCCGGCGCGCGGCGTCGATACGCGGCGCGCAACCCTGGAAGCGGCGGTGCTGCCGTCCGCGCATGGCGGCGTGGTTGAACCGCGCGCCGACGATCTTGCGCTCACCTTCGAGGCGGGCACGCTGACGGTGACGCGCGGGCAGGGCCTCATCGCCGCGGCGCCGGCGCAGTCCGATCTTGAGGCGGGTCTCAGCGCGGCGATGATGGAGAATACGCTCCAGGCCACCCCGCAGGCCGACGCCGAACAAAGCTTGGCGCAGGTGCGCGACCGCATCGACGAACTGACGCGCCGCGCCGCCGACGAGGGCGTGCGCGAAGGCGCGCCGATAACCGCGCGCATGGCGCTTGCGCGCTATCTGCTTGAGCACGAGTTTGCGCCCGAAGCGCTCGGCGCGTTGCGGTTTGCCTCGATCAATCAGGGCGAACTGGTCGAGATCGATCCCGAGTATCGGCTGCTGCGCGGCGCCGCCAATGTGATGATGGGGCGCATCGCCGCGGCGCAACCCGATCTCACCGCCTCGGCGCTGATGAACAATCCGTCGGCGGCTTTGTGGCGCGGCTATGCCGCCGCGCAACAGAAGAATTGGGCCGATGCGCGGCGCGAACTCGAACGCGGCGCAGCCGGGCTCGATGAACATGCGCCGGCCTGGCGCGCGCGCTTCCAATTGGCGTTGGCCGAAGCGGCGATCGAGCTGAACGATTTCGCCGCCGCCGAAGCGGCGGCGCGCGCCGCTCTCACCTCGCCGGATGCGGCCTTGCGCCTGCAGGCGCGGCTGATCGAGGCGCGCGTCGTCGGCGCACGGGGCGATCCCGCGCGCGCGCTCACGATGCTCGACGAGCTGGGCCGCGCGCCCGACGAAGAAACCGCGGTGCGCGCTCAGGTCGAAGCGATCCGCATTCGCCGGGCCACCGGCGTCATGCGCGCCGTTGACTCAATCGAGCCGTTGGAAGCGTTGCGCTTCCGCTGGCGCGGCAACGCAACCGAGTTGGCCGTGGTCGGGCTGCTGGGCGAAACCTATTCGGAGATGGGCCGCTGGCGCGAAGCGCTCGCCACCATGCGCATCGCCGCCGACCGCTTTCCGACCGATCTGGCGGCGCGGCAGTTGCGCGCCGACATGTCGACCCTGTTCGAGCGACTGTTCCTAGATGGCGAGGCCGATCGGCTCGAGCCCATCCAAGCGCTCGGCTTGTTCTACGAATTCGCCGATCTCACGCCTGTCGGGCCTAACGGCGATCGCATCGTGCGCCTGCTCGCCGGCCGGCTTGTGCATGTCGATCTGCTGGAGCAGGCGGCGCAGCTGCTGCAGCACCAGGTCGACGAGCGTCTTGAGGGCATCAGCAAGGCGCAGGTCGCGGCGGACCTGGCGGCGATCTATCTGATGGATCACAAGCCCGACCGGGCGTTGGTGGCGCTTGCCGGTTCGCGTCAGCCCAACATGCCGCAAACGCTGCAGGCCGACCGGCGCATTCTCGAAGCGCGCGCGCTGCTTGAACTCGGCCGCCACGAAGGCGCGGCTGAACTGGTCGAACGCGACCGCAGCGAGGAGGCCCAGCGCGTGCGCGCCGAAGCGGCGTGGCGGGCGCGCGATTGGCCGCGGGCGGCGGCCGAGCTGCGTACTTTGATGGGCATGCGCAGCCGCGCGCAGGCGCTCGATGCAAGCGGGCGCCAAACGGTCTTGCGCGCCGGCGTGGCGTTAACGCTGGCCGGCGACGAGGCCGGCGTGCGCGCCCTGTATCGCGATTATGCCGGCGATATGGCCAATACCGAGGAAGCCGACGCCTTCGAGGTGATCGCCGCCGGCGTCAGCGCCGATGGCGCGGCGATCCGCGATGTTGCCCGCGCTGTCGCGCGCACCGATCTGCTCGACCGCTTCATGCAGCGCTTGCGCACGCGCATGACCGAGCAAGCCGCGCAAGCGACGGCGCAAGCCGACCCGGCGCAAACGCCAACCGCCCCGCCGGCGCCGGATCAGTCGCCGCCGCAAGCAGCGTTGCCGGCGCAAAGCAACCGCAACGCCACACCCAGCGCTTAAGGTTAGCGGCGCTATTAACCGCGCGACGGTTGTACGCGCTTTACAGATGCGCCTGTTGCGCGTGTGATAACGCGCATGACGGGCCCGATCACGGTCATCATTCCGACGCTCAACGCGGCGCGGCAATTGCCGCGCACTTTGGCGTCGCTGTCGCGCGCCGATGGGCTCATTCGCGAAGTGATCGTCGCCGACGGCGGTTCGCGCGATGCGACGCTCGACATTGCCGAAGCCGCTGGCTGCACCTTGATTTCAGGCGAGCCCAACCGCGCGCGCTTGTTTCGCCTCGCGGCGGCGCAGGCCAAGGGCAGGTGGTTGCTGTTCTTGCACCAGGGCGCGGTGCTGGGCGATGGTTGGTCCGACGAAGTGCAGAATTTCTTCGCAATGCCAGACGTGCGCCGCCGCGCCGCCGTGTTTCGTTTGGCGTTCGCCGGCTCTCGCCGCGCATTGTTTTGGGCGCGTCTGCGCACGCGCCTGACCAAACTGCCGCGCGGCGATCAGGGTCTCCTGATCTCGCGCTTCCTCTACGATGCGATCGGCGGCTATCAGGATCTGAAGGAATTCGAGGACGCAGACATTATCCGCCGCGTCGGCGCCAAGCGTCTCGTGTTCTTGAAAACCGAAATCGTCGCCAGCGCCTCAAGATACAAGCGTCGCGAAGGCATCGGCCGCAGCATGGCGCTCATCGCCCGCGGCTGGCTCGGCGCGGATCCGGTCGATCTGGCGCGGGCTCAGCGTTCGGCGACGCGCTGATCGAGCGGCGCGTAAAGCGCAGGCTGACCGGCGGCGAGACGATCCAGTTCCGGCGTCGGCTGCCCGTAGCGTTTACGGCAGAGCGCCATGTGCGAGAGCGAGCGCTCGGCATAGTCGCGGCTCTCGGCGCGCGGCATCATCTCAAGCACCAGCAGCGGATCGAGATCGGCAGGTTGCGTCGCCAGCCAGCGCGAGAGCCAGCCCGGGCCGCCATTGTAGGCAGCGAACACGCGCCCGAGATCGCCGTCATTGTGGAACTCGGTCATCAGCCATTGCAGATAATCTTGGCCCAGCCGCATGTTGAGGCCAGGCTCGAACAGCGGCGCCGGCGCGCGGCGATAATTGTGCGAGCGATCCATGTCGCGCGCGGTCGAGGGCAACAGCTGCATCAGGCCGCGGGCGTTGGAGACGCTGACCGCCTTCGGATTGAAATAGCTCTCTTGGCGCACGATGGCGTAGAGCAGCGCGCGGTCGAGCGAGAAACCGTCCTCGGGCTCGAACGTCGTTGTGGGGCAGAAGCCGGCGGCGACCTCGCGTCCGCCGAACTCTGCGGCGCGGAGTTGCGCCGCCGGCGCTTCGAGCGCGATGGCAAGCGCCAGGAAGGCGCGATCGTCCTCGGGCGAAAGGTCGGCGTGCAGCCGGCGCAACTCGCTTTCGACCTCGGAGAGACGGCCAAGTTGCGCCAGCGCCGCCGCGCGGCGCGCGCCGGGATGACGTTCGATCAGTCGCGAGATGGTTTCGCTGGTGACTTCAGGCGCTCTGAACTCAAGCGTGCTGGTGCGGCCGAGTTGGGTTTCAGCGAGCTGGCCGTAGAAGGTCCATGGCCGTTGCGCGGCGGCTTCCAGATGTTGCGCGACGCCGCGGGTTTCACCCGCCGCCAGACGGGAACGCGCCGCCCAATAATGCACGCCGGCGCGGGCCCAGCCGCCGTGATGGGGCCATTGCGCGGAAGCTTCGAACTGACGGATCGCTTCGGCATAATCGTGTTGGCGGTAAGCGATCAGGCCCAGTTGCCATTGCGCCTGGCCGCTGCGCGGCCCGTCGAGTTGCGCGTGGGCCAGAGCGCGTGCGCCCTCGAAGTCACCTTCGCCGATGCGCTCGTGAATGCGATCGATGGCGCTGCGCACCGATGGCGCATCGCCGGCGATCGGCGGCGGCGTGCCGGGCAGCGTGCGGCCGCGGCCTGCGATCGGTTCCGGCGCACGCGTGCCATTGCGGCGCGCGCGGCGCGAGCGCGAATCCATCGCGCGCTCGTATACGGCGCCGGCCATGCCGTAATCGCCGTAGCGATTGAGCCAGCTGGTGTAGTCGCTCCAGCTGGCGCGATAGGAGCGCGACAGCAGCATGCGGCCGCGCACGACCCCGTCGAGCACGTCGTCATCGGCGCGCGTGAGCGCCGTGCCGACGCCGCGCCAATTGCCGGCTTCGATGGCGCTGAAGGCGTCGCGATAGGCCGCCTCGTCCTGCTCGGAGAGGGCGATGATGCGGGGCTCGGCGAAGGCGGCCGGAGCGGCAAAGGCAAGGGAGAAGGCGGCGAGGGCGAAGCGGAGCGTCATCGGAACCCGTCGTCTCGAAAAGCGTTAAGGATGTGCGGCCCGCGCTACGCCCAGTTCATCGAGCCAAGCGGCGGCGAGCAGCAAATCCGCCCACGCCAGCCGTTTCTGTTGAGGCTGGCGCAGCAGATATGCCGGATGAAGCATCACCATCGCGTTGACGGGCGCCGCTAACCCCTCACGGTTGTAGAGCAGGCGCCGCCCGCGAAGCTTCATCACCCCGTCCTCGCGCTTCAGCACGGTATGCGCGGCGGCTTTGCCGGTCAGGATCAGCAGGTGGGGGCGGTTGAGCTCGATCAGCCGCTCGACGAACGGCAGGCAGGACACCGTCTCACCCTGGGTTGGGTCGCGGTTTCCGGGTGGACGCCAATATATTGTGTTTGAAATCAATACATTGGATTTTCGATCGAGACCGATTGCGCCCAGCATCTTGTCGAGCAGCTGGCCGGAACGGCCGACGAAGGGCTTGGCCTGCTCGTCCTCGTCCTTGCCGGGGGCCTCGCCGAGGATCAGAACCGGCGCATCGTCGGGGCCATCGGAAAATACGGTATTCCGAGCCGTTGCCTTCAAAGCGCAGCCCTCGAACTTATCCACAGCGGCGCGGAGCTCCGCCACGGTTTGAGCCGCGGCGGCCAGTGCGCGGGCGGCGCCCACGGCGTCCTCCGCCGGCTGCAGCTTGGCCTTCGGTTTGGGTTTCGGCGGCGGCGGATCGATGCGCAGCGGCTCCCGCGTCTGCGGCGGCGGTTGGGCCGGTTTGGGCGTCGCGGGCCTTGCCGCAAACACCGCCTCCGCGTCGTCCATGTCGACGCCGGCCGCCCGCCAGAAGGCGAGCAGCGCGCGGGCGGCGCTCTGCGGGGCGGCGTTCTCCATGGGGCGCTTTATGGACGGACTCGTCCGAATCGCCAAAGCCGACGCGGATAGCTTGCGCCCTGTCGCAAGCGCTTTGATAAGGCTCCCGGCAAACGCGAAGGGATTCAAATGGGCGAAGCAGCGCCAGAGCGCGAAGCGATGGAGTACGATGTCGTCATCGTCGGCGCGGGGCCTGCCGGCCTTTCCGCTGCGATACGTCTGAAGCAGCTTGCGGCGGCGGCTGCAACCGAACTCAGCGTCGCCGTGCTTGAGAAGGGCGCCGAAGTGGGCGCGCACGTGCTTTCGGGCGCGGTGATCGATCCGTGCGCGCTCGACGAACTCATCCCCGATTGGAAAGAGCGCGGCGCGCCGCTGGAAACGCCGGTCACCGACGATCGCTTCAAGATATTAGGGCCGGCCGGGTCGGCGTCATTGCCGATGTTCCTGATGCCGCCGCTGTTCAGCAATCACGGCAACTACATCGTCTCGCTATCGAACGTGACCAAATGGCTGGCGACGCAGGCGGAGGAATTGGGCGTCGAAATCTATCCGGGCATGGCCGCCTCCGAGCCGGTTTTCGACGACCATGGCGCGCTCAAGGGCGTCGTCGCCGGCGTGTTCGGCATCGCCAGGAATGGTGAGAAGAAGAGCGACTATCAGCCCGGCATGGAATTGCACGGCAAGTACGTGTTCATCGCCGAAGGCGTGCGCGGCTCGCTCGCCAAGGGGCTGCTAAGCAAGTACGATCTCGACGCGAAATCGCAGCCGCAGAAATTCGGCATCGGCATCAAGGAAATGTGGGAGGTGCCGGCCGCGCAGCATAAGCCGGGCCTGGTGCTGCACACCGTGGGCTGGCCGCTCGACGACGGCACCGGCGGCGGTTCGTTCATGTACCATTTCGGCGATCGGCAGGTGTATGTCGGCTACGTCGTCCACCTGAACTACAAGAACCCGTACATCTCGCCGTTCGATGTGTTTCAGCAGCACAAGCTGCATCCGGAAATTCGCCAATATCTCGAGGGCGGCAAGCGCATCGCCTACGGGGCCCGCGCCATCACCGAAGGCGGCCTGCAATCGGTGCCGCGGCTTTCGTTTCCGGGCGGCGCGCTGATCGGCTGCTCCGCCGGTTTTGTGAACGTGCCGCGCATCAAGGGCAGCCATAACGCCATGAAGTCGGGCATGCTCGCGGCCGAGGCGGCGTTCGCGGCGATCGCCGCCGGACGTCAGCGCGATACGTTGAGCGAATACGACGAGGCTTATCGCCAGTCGTCGATCTACAAAGACCTCCACCTCGTCAGGAATGCCAAGCCGCTACTCTCGCGCCTGGGCACGTTCTGGGGCGGGGTCGCCGGCATGGCCGACATGTGGACGACGACCCTGTTCGGCGGCTTTTCGCTGTTCTCCGGCGCCGGCGCGCTGAAGCATGGCAAGACCGATGCGGCCTCGACCGAGAAGGCGTCCAAGCACAAGCCGATCGCCTACCCCAAGCCCGACGGCGTGCTGACCTTCGACAAGCCGAGTTCGGTCTATCTGTCGAACACCAATCACGAGGAAGACCAGCCGGCGCACCTGACACTGAAGGACCCAACCATCCCCATTCGGGTCAATCTTCCCGAATACGCCGAACCGGCGACACGATATTGCCCGGCTGGCGTGTACGAAGTGCTGTATGACGAGGCAGGGGCGAACCCGCGGTTCCAGATTAACGCTCAAAACTGCGTTCACTGCAAAACCTGCGATATCAAGGACCCAAGCCAGAATATAAACTGGGTGACGCCCGAAGGCGGCGGCGGGCCGAACTACGCCAACATGTAGCCGCGCCCCCGGCGAAAGCGGGGAGAAAGGACGAGAGAATGCGTTGGGCCCTCTTGGCGGCAAGTGTTGCGGCGGCGGCGATCACGGCCAGCCCCTCGGTTTGGGCGCAGGAGATCAAGCCGGAAACCGCCGCCGAGCAGGGCGGCGTCACTGCGGCTGTGCTGCGCGTGACCTCGCCGCCGAACGCCGCGGCGGATCGCAACTACGAGACGCCTGAGGCGGCGCTGTTGCAGGCGGACATCGACTATCTGGTGCGCGAAGGCCGCCGCGCTGTGGCGCGCAACGACGAAGAGGCGCTCTGGTATGTCTCCGCGTTCGCCGACGATCTTGCGTCCGGACGCTATGCCGAAGCGCGCAATGTGTTGCGCAACGCGCCCGGCGGTCTGAACGGGCCGTTCGGCGACATGTTGGAGCCGTTCCTGATCGCGGCCGAAGGCAATGTCGACGCCGCCGTCGAGCGTGTCGACGCCGGCCAAGACGGATTGCCGGCGCCGCTGCCGGAGGTGGCGCGCGCGCTGTTGTTCGAATCAGCCAATCGTTTGCCCGAGGCCGCCGCTGTTTATGCATTGATGGTCGAACGCCTTGACACCACTCCGCCCGGGGAAGGCGAGCCGCAGACACGAGAAGAATTCGACCGCGTCCTGAACGCGGCGCGGGTGACGCATTCGGTCTATCGCGCCGCGCTCGCGCATCACCGGCTGGGCCGCATCGAAGACGCGCGGCGTTACTACAACATCGTGCTCGGCTTCGCGCCTCGCGCCGTCGATGTGCGCGCAAACCTGGCGCGGCTCGACGCCGGTCAGCAGCCGTTCGAACAACCGCTCAATGCCGTCGGCGCCGCCGGCCGCTGGATGCTGTTCCTGTCGGAATTCCAGACCCAGACGGAAGCGCTTCGGACGATGATTGCGCAAGCCGATCCGGCGCTGGGCTACACCTCGACAACGGGCGCGGCGCTGCTGCAGATCGGCGTGCTGCTCGCGAACGATTCCGACGATTGGCGGCTCTACGCCGCCCAACAAACGCTCGACGCCGGCGGCGTCGAGGGCGCTCAGCGCATCATCGATCAGGTTCCCGCCTCGAGCCCGTTCGCAGCGGACGCCGAAATCGTGCGCGCCTCGATAGAGATCAAGCGCGGCAACGACGATGCGGCGGCGGCGGCGGCGGAGCGTGCGCTTGCAATCGCCGGCGATCGGTGGTCGATCATTGCATCGGTAGGCGATGTCTACCGCCGCATCGGTCACCCAGACCGCGCCATTCCCGCTTTCGATCGCGCCTTGGCGATGACGCAAGACGCCAAGGATCGCGCCGATGTGCTCGGCTGGCGCGCCAGTGCGCATCAGTTTGCCGGCAATTTGAGCGCCGCTACTGCCGACATGCGTGCGGCCTACGAGGCCGATCAAAGCGTCGACACCCGGCTGCTTTACGTGTCCATACTCATGTACGATCCCGCCGCCTGGAGAGACGGCGTGGAAATGGCGCGAAGCCTATTCGCGGAACAGCCGGACTCGGTGATGCGCCTCAACGCGCTCGGCTATGCCTTGATCCAGCGGCCGGAAGGGTTGGAAGAGGGCTATCGTCTGCTGTGGCGCGGGTTCAACAACGGCCAGACCGATTACGCGGTGATCGATAGCCTCGGTTGGGCCTATTATCTCTACGGCCATTTCGAGCAGGCGCGGGCGCTGATCGAGCGCGCGAACGCGCTCTCGGCCAACGATCCGAACGCAGAAATCCTCGATCATCTGGGCGATGTCTATTGGCGGCTCAATCGGCGCGACGAGGCGCGCGCCACTTGGCGCCAGGCGCTGGAGGCTAGGCCCGACGCCATTCGCCGCCGCTCGGTCGAGCAAAAACTGCAACGCGGCCTGACCACGCCTGCGCCGCGCCAGCGGCCGCTGCCGCAAGTGTCGCTGCCGGAAGGCCCGGCGCAGCGGGACGAACTCTAGGTGTTGCGCGCCGTCGCTCTTGCCGCCGGCGTTTGTCTTGCGGGCTGCGCTGGCATGCAGAGCGCTGAGGCGCCGGGATCGCGCGCCTACGCGGATTTCCTGATCGGCCGCGTCGCCAATGCGCGCGCCGACCACGAAGCCGCCGCCGATCGCTATTTCGCGGCGCTGGCGCGCGCGCCGGGCGATCAAGCGCTGATCGAAGGCGCGCTTTCCGCTTCGCTTGCGTCTGGCGACATCGAGCGCGCCCGCCGCGCCGCGCGTATGGCGGGACATGCCGATGCGCCGGGCTTCGCGCACATTGTCCGCGCCGCCGACGCGCTGGTCGATCAGCGCTACGCGCAGGCGGATGTCGAGCTCAGTCGCGTCGAAGGCGCCGCCGCCGAGGAATTGCTGGCGCGCATGCTGGCTGTCTGGGCCGCGGCCGGACGCGGCGAAAGCGGCGACATCGCCGCCGATCTCGCGCCGCTGGCGTCGATCCGCCCGTATGGCGCGCTGTTTTCCTATCAGCAGGCAATGGTGCTCGATTTTGCCGGCCGCCAAGACGAAGCGCTCGCGGCTTACAACACGGCGGCCCAGGGCGGCCTGTGGTTGCCCTCCGGCGTCGGGCGTCACGCCGATCTGCTCGTGCGCATGGGCCGGCGCGACGAAGCCCTGGCGTTGCTCAACACCGAAACCAACGCCGCCAATCCGGGGCTCGCCGCAGCGCGCGCGCGCATCGAAGCGGGGGAGTCGGCTGCAATGGATCGGCTCACGCCCGCAACCGGCGCAGCGACTGCGCTCTACGGCATGTCGGCCTTGTTCCGCCAGGAGCACGATCCGTCGAACAGCCTGAGCGCGTTGACGCTCGCGCTGATGCTGGATCCGAATTTCGACGGCGCGCGCTTGGCGCTGGCGCAGCAGCAGGCGGATCTCGGCAATGTCGCGCTCGCCCGCCGCGTGCTTGCCGGCATTGCAGCGGGTTCGCCCTACGCGCAGAGCGGGCGCATTCTGGACGCCTGGATCGTCCACGACAGCGGCGATGTGGAAACGGCGATCTCGCTCGCGCGCGCCACCGCTCAGACCGGAGACGCGCGCGCCCGGCGCGCGCTCGCTGACATGTATCGCGGCGCCGAACGCTACGCGGAAGCAGAACCGCTTTACACCGAGCTGATTGCAGAGCAGCCGCAGGACTGGCGCCTGCATTTTTCGCGCGGCGCCGCGCGCGAGCGCTTGGGCCGGTGGCCGGAAGCGGAAGCGGATTTTCAGCGCGCGCTGCAACTCTCTCCCGAGCAGCCCGACGTGTTGAATTATCTGGGCTACACCTGGGTCGATCGCGGCGAGCGATTGCAGGAAGGGCTCGCCATGATCCGCCGCGCGGCTGAGCTGCGGCCGATGTCGGGCGCCATCATCGATAGTTTGGGCTGGGCCTATTATCGCTTGGGCGATTATCCGCAGGCGCTGGAATGGCTGGAGGCGGCGGTTCGGCTCGAGCCGGCGGACCCCACGCTCAACGACCATTTGGGCGACGTGTACTGGCGTGTCGGCCGGCGCATCGAGGCGCGCTTCCAATGGCAGCGCGCGCTGACGCTCGATCCCGACAACCCCGAAATCATCCGCCTCAAGCTCGAGCACGGACTTGTAGACGAGCCGGCGCCGCAATCGGCGACACGATGAGCGTCCGCGTCTTCGCGCCGGCGAAGATCAATCTCACGCTCGAAGTGGGCGCTCGGCGCACCGACGGCTACCATCCGTTACAGAGCGCGGTGATGTTTGCCGACGCCGGCGATTGGATCGAAGCGGCGCCGGCCGACGATCTGTCGTTGGCCATTGCCGGTCCTTTCGCCGATGGGCTTGCGGCAGACGAAAGCAATCTGGTGCTGCGCGCGGCTCGTTTGCTCGGAAGCAGGCAGTGCGCGCGCTTGCGGCTGGAGAAGAACCTGCCCGTCGCGTCCGGCATAGGCGGCGGCTCCGCCGATGCGGCAGCGACCCTGCTGGCGCTCAACCAGCTGTGGGGCCTCGGACTCAGCGCGGATGCGCTCGCGGAAATGGCGGCGCAGCTCGGCGCCGACGTTCGGGTTTGTCTGGGCAAGCGCAGCGCCTGGATCACCGGAGCCGGCGAGTTGGTGGCGCCGTTGCGTGCGCCGCGTCTCGATGCGGTGTTGGTCAATCCCGGCAAGCCGCTATCGACGCCAGCAGTGTATCGCCGCTTCGATGAACTGGGATTAGGGAGCGGTTTCACGCTGCGCGCGAGCGCCGATTGGGCCAATGCGCAGGAAGCTTGCACGGCCGTCATGAAATTCGGCAACGATCTGGAAGCGCCCGCCGTTTCGCTTCTGCCCGAACTTGCGCCGCTGCTTGCAACATTGCGCGGCGATCCGCGCGTCATGGCGGCGGGGCTCTCGGGCAGCGGCGCCACATGCTTCGCGCTGACGAGCAACGCCGAAGCTGCCGCGGATCTGGCGGCCGCGCTCGCATCACAAAACAATGATTGGTGGGTGCGCGCCACGACGCTCGGCGCATCTTGACCAAGACGATCACGCCACGTTAGCCCGGTCCTCTCAGAGGTGGCGACGTGTTCCTGGATTTGACCCTCGTCGTCGTCATTGCGTTCCTCACAAGCCTCGTCGTCTGCCGCGCCATGATTTGGATCGGGCCCATCGACGCGCCGACCGAGCCCCGCAAACAGCATCGGGCGCCGACGCCCAGCAGCGGCGGCCTTGGCATCGGCGCCGGTTACGGCGCGGCCATGGTGGTGCTCAGCCTGTTTTCGCTGTCGTGGCGCCATGAAGTCAGCGAGCAGAGTATCGCCATGCTGTGGGTGTCGGCGCTGTTCGCCTATCCGCTTCTGCTGGTTGGCTTTGTCGACGACGTTCGCCGGCTCGCCGCCGAGTTCAAGTTCGTCGTCTATGCCGTGCTTTCGTTTGCGGCGGCGTGGCTGATGGGCGTCGTCTTCGAATTTCGCATCGGCGACTTCTTCTTGGTGCTGCCGATGTGGGTCGGCCTGGTCGGCACGGCGCTCTGGGTGTTTGCGATGCTGAACATCGTGAACTTCATGGACGGCGCCAACGGCATGGCCATGGGCTCGGCGGCCGTCGGTCTCGTTTCCACCGGCATCATCGCCTTGCAGGGCGAGTCCGTTGGCGGCGGCGCCATTGCGCTTTGCGGCGCGGCTGCGATTGCGGGATTTCTGGTCTGGAACTTCCCCGCCGGCCGGCTGTTCGCCGGCGATTCCGGCGCCTTGTTTGCGGGCGCGCTCGCCGCGTTCGCGTGTCTGATCGTCATCGCGCGCACCGGCATGTCGCCATTCGTTGCGCCAATTCTGTTCTTCCCGATGATCGCGGACGTGTTGCTGACTCTGTTCTATCGCATCCGCCAGCGCCGCTCGCTGTTTCACGGTCACACCGAGCATCTCTACCAGATCGCCATTCATTCAGGTTGGAGCCACGCGCGCATCGCGCTCCTCTATTGGCTGGCGATGGCGGCGTGCGGGGTCCTTGCCTGGATCGTCAATCGCGATCCGGCGCAACTGGCGCCGGTGCTTGCCCTTGCCGCGTTGACCGGATTGGCGATCGCCATCGACAGGATCGTCCGCCGCGACGCTAGAGTGCGCGGCGTGCTTCAGCCTTAAGGGAAGTTGCTCTCAATGCCCGCGCGAGAAGCAGCAAGGAAGGCGCTGGCCTCCGACGATTCCACCGCGCGCTGGAACGGCAAGGACGCGTTACGGGCGTTTGCGAAGTGATTGGACCGCGGGCCCTCAGGCCCGCACAATGCGCGTCTGAAGACGCGCGCTCCAAGATCAATACGCCCGTTCCACCACGAAATCCGGCAATGCTTCGAGCGCTTCGCGATAGGCGTTCGCCGGCAGCGCCTTGAGAGCGGCACGAGCAGCTTCCGCATGGGTGCGCGCCGCATCGAGCGTGAGCGCGATGGCGTTGTGGCGCTTCATGAGCGCCACGGCGCGATGGAAATCGTCCTCGGTGCGCTCGCCGCCGACGGCGCGGCGCCAGAAGGCGCGTTCGCTATCGTCGCCGGCATCGCGCGCCAGAATCACCGGCAGCGTCACTTTGCCTTCGCGGAAATCGTCGCCCGCGTTCTTGCCCATGGTCGCGGCCAGGCCGCCATAATCGAGCGCGTCGTCGACAAGCTGGAACGCTAGGCCCAATTCGCGGCCGTAGGTTTCGAGCGCCGCGGCTTCCGGGCCGGCGCGTCCCGCCGCAACCGCGCCTGATTTGCCGGCTGCGGCGAACAGGGCGGCGGTCTTGGCCGCGACGATTTCCATGTAGCGCGCGCGCGTGGTCTCGGCGTCGTTGGCGGCGGCCAGCTGCATAACCTCGCCTTCGGCGATCACGCTGGCGGCGCGGGCCAAGATATCGAGCACCTGGATGTCGCCGGTTTCGACCATCAGGTTGAACGAGCGCGCGAACAGGAAATCGCCGACCAGCACGCTGGCGGAATTGCCCCAGACGATGTTGGCGCTCTTCTTGCCGCGACGCATCGACGAAACATCGACGACGTCGTCATGCAGAAGCGTAGCGGAGTGGATGAACTCGACCGCCGCCGCCAGCTTGCGCGGGCCGTCGCCGCCGCCGCCGAGCAGACGCGCCGCCGCCAGCGTAATCAGCGGGCGGATGCGCTTGCCGCCGGCGTCGATCAAATATGTCGCGAGGTTCGGAATGACGCCGACCGGGCTCTCCAAATAGCGATGGATGATGGCGTCGACGGCGGCGAGGTCCTCGGCCAACAGCGCGGCCAGCCGGTCGACCGCATGGGGTGCGCCGGAGGCAAGTCTCGCAGGTCCGGCCGCCGGTCCCAATTGGCTCTCCGCTTGACGTTCTTGTTATGATCAAACGATGGTGGGGCAGAGCGCGGGGGTCAAGCTCGCTTCCGCCGGTCGCGCGGAAGGGTCGCACGGGTCGATGACCGAGACGACGGAAGACGCAATCCTGAACGGTCGCGTCCGCATCCGCCAACCGGCGCGCGGCTATCGGGTCAATGTCGACACGCTGTTGCTTGCGGCGGCGGTGGAGGTTCGCGACGGCGCACGGCTGATGGAAGCCGGCAGCGGCGTCGGCGCCGGTTTGCTGGCGATTGCGACACGTCACGAGAACGTGACTCTGCTCGGAGTCGAACGCGATCAGAACATCGCATCGATCTCACGCGAAAATGTCGCCGCTAACGCGATGATGCATCGCATCGAAATCGTGACAGGCGATGTGCTCGATCGCGCGTTGAACATCGGCGTGTTCGACGGCGTCTTCGTCAACCCGCCGTTCGACCGCGACGGAGAAGGCCGCGCGCCGTCGGAAGCGCGCCGCTACGCCCATGTCGCGGAGGCGCCGCTCGACGCGTGGATCGCGGCGCTGGCCGATCGCCTCACCGGCGGCGCAGCGCTGACCATGATCCATCGCGCCGCCAAACTGCCGGAGATTCTGGCCGCACTTGAAGGACGGCTCGGCGGGGTGGAAATTGTCCCCATCCGGCCGCGCGCCGGCGAGGCGGCGGGGCGAATCTTGGTCCGCGCCCGGAAGGGTTCGCGCGCGCCGTTCAGGCTTTGCCCTGGCCTGGTGCTCCACGACGCCTCTGGCGCCAAATACACGCCTGAAACCGAGGCGGTGCTGCGGGGCGAGGCGGCCATCGGCTTCGGTTGATTGACTCTTCGGGGCCGGGCGAGCAGGAGTCCGCGTTGACGGAGCCGCCCGACGCGAGTCGCGCCCATCCGGCCAGACAAGCGAACCCCGTGGGAGAGATCTCGCCAAACTTAGGCGGGGCCCCGAAGGAGCAACCGCCCCGGAAACTCTCAGGGAACCGGACCGCGGGGGGATGAACACGCTGGAAAGTGTGTTTTGGAGCGCGCGTCTTCAGACGCGCAATGCGGGCCTGAAGGCCCGCGCTCCAAGATGCCGCCGAAGGAGTAAATCTCTCAGGCGCCAGGACAGCGGGGGCTGCCCCGCCTATATCGCGGCTCAACGACCGGGTCCCTGGTCAACGAGTTCAGCCGCGATATTGGCGGGGCGCCGCTCGTACCTGGGATGCAAGATGGCCGAAGCCGGATCACCAATTAAGCTGCCGCTCGACGCGCTCTGGCGCGCGCGCACATCGAAGTTCGGCGATTTCGCCGGCTACGACATGCCGCTGCAGTTCGAGGGTCTGATCCCCGAGCACAATTGGACTAGGCAGCACGCCGGCTTGTTCGACGTTTCGCACATGGGGCCGTGCTTCTTCGCGCTGCCGAAGGGCCACGGCCTCGAAGGCGACGAGGCGCACAAGAAAATCGCATCCCTGATCGAGCGCCTCGTGCCGGCGGACATCCAGGGTCTGAAACCGGGCCAAGTCCGCTACACCATGATCACCAACGAAGACGGCGGCGTCTTGGACGATCTGATGATCGCGCGCCCCGCCGAACCGGGCGCGGCCGGCGATCTCTACATCGTCGTCAATGCCGGCTGTAAGCATCAGGATTGGGCGCTGATCGAAGCAGCGACGAAGAGCGAAGCCAATCTCGTCCGCGCCGACGATCGCTGTCTGCTGGCGCTGCAGGGGCCGACCGCGCACCAGGTCGCCGCCGCGGTGATCGATCCGGCATTGGCCGAGATGAATTTCATGACGGTCAAGCGCTTCGGCGCCTTCGGCCGCATCACGGTGACGCGCTCGGGCTATACCGGCGAAGACGGCTACGAGATTCTGGTGCGCGCAGAGCATGCTGCGGATTTGGCGAACGCTCTGCTCGCGCATCCCGAGGTGAAACCGATCGGCCTCGGCGCGCGCGATAGTTTGCGGCTTGAAGCAGGGCTCTGCCTTTACGGCCACGACCTTGATCCCAAAACCTCGCCGATCGAAGCCGATCTCGCCTGGACCATTCAGAAACGCCGCCGCGAAGCGAAGGATTTTCCGGGCGCGAAGCGCATTCTGCGCGAGTACGAATTAGGCGCGGCGCGTAAGCGCGTCGGCATTCGCCCCAACGATCGCGCGCCGGCGCGCGAAGGCGTCGAGATCATGAAGGACGGCAAGACCATCGGCGTCGTCACCAGCGGCGGCTTTTCGCCAATCCTCAACGGCCCGATTTCGATGGGCTATGTCGAGACGGCGCATGCAGAACCCGGCCATGTCGTCGATCTGATGATCCGCGGCGTGCCGCGCTCGGCCACCATCGTGCCGCTGCCCTTCGTCCCGCATCGTTATGTGAGGAAGAAATGATGCGACAAAATATGGACCGCCGGCGCCCTCGCCGGCATTTCGTAAATGTTTCCAGGCTGGAGCGCGGGGCTCCGCCCCGCATGCGCGCCGGAGGCGCGCGCTCCAACCTCCAAACGCCAGTGCAAGCCGGCGAGGGCGCCGGCGGTCCATATTCGTTGCCCGCCGATCGGAGTTTTTCCGCATGACCAAACGCTACACCAAAGACCACGAGTGGGTCGAACTGAACGGCGATATCGCCACGGTCGGCATCACTGCGTACGCCGCCGAGCAACTGGGCGATGTCGTTTACGCCGAGCTTCCTGAAGCCGGCCGCAGCTTTAGCCAAGGCGATGACATGGCCGTGGTCGAAAGCGCCAAGACCGCATCCGATGTCTATGCGCCGATCTCAGGCGAAGTCGTCGAAGCCAATGCCGAGATCAAGAACGAGAATTGGCAGATCATCAACGACGCGCCGCAAGCGGGCGGCTGGTTCGTGAAATTAAAAATCGCCAACAAGAGCGAACTCGACGGCCTCATGGATGAAGCCGCGTATGCCGATTACGTGAAGGGGCTGTGATGCGCCTCACACTTCTCCCTTCCCCCTTGTGGGGAAGGGCCGGGGATGGGGGTGCGGGCGCTGCCCCCTCCGGACATCGCACCGCCGTTACCCCCACCCCCAACCCCGCCCCACAAGGGGGCGGGGAGAGAGTGCTCGCGTCACCACTCGCGCGCCGCTTAGCCCAGCAAGGCGGCATCGATCTCGGCGCGCTGAAGGGCTCAGGCCCCAACGGCCGCATCGTCAAAGCCGACATCGAAGCCGCGGCGAGATCGCCGCGCGCCGCATCGCAGCCATCGCGCGAGGTCGCTAAACCGGCGCCGACGCAAACGCCGGCGCCGCAATCGCTCGAGAGCTACGGCATCCGTCCGGGAAGCTACGACCTGGTGCCGCTCGACCTCATGCGCAAGACCATCGCCAAGCGCATGACCGCAAGCTTCCGCGACGTGCCGCACTTCCCGTTGACCATCGACCTCGAGATTGACGCGCTCTTGAAAGCGCGCAGCGAGATCAACAAGCGCTTCGCCGACAACGGCGTGAAGATTTCCGTCAACGACATGTGCATCAAAGCGGCGGCGCTGGCGCTGAAGCTCGTGCCCGAGGCTAACGCCAGCTACACGCCCGACGGCATCGCCATCCACCACCACGCCGATATCGGCGTCGCCGTCGCCATTCCGCATGGCCTGATTACGCCAATCATCTGGGCGGCGGAAACCAAGGGTCTGGCGCAGATCAGCGCCGAGATGGGCGATCTCGCCGAGCGCGCCCGCAGCCGCAAGTTGAAACCCGAGGAATTCCAGGGCGGCACGTTCACGATCTCGAACATGGGCATGCTCGGCATCAAGAGCTTCGCGTCCATCATCAACGAGCCGCACGGCATGATCATGTCGATCGGCGCCGGCGAAAAGCGCCCGATCGTCAAGAACGACGCGCTCGCCATCGCCACCATGATGACCGTCACCGTCACCTGCGATCACCGCGTCGTCGACGGCGCCTTGGGCGCTGCGTTCCTGAAAGCCTTCAAGAGCTTCCTCGAAGACCCGATGGCGATGTTGCTGTGAGGGGAGCGCATGAGCGCGCGGGAGAGCAGGTTTGGCTTCGTGCGCGCCTGGGCGCGGATGGAGAGCAGCGAACGGATCGCGCTGTCGGCGCTGATCGTGGCGGTGCTCGCGCTCGTCGCCACCGGCACGCAGGTCTTTATCGCCTGGCAAACGCGCAACGACGCCGCGCGCAGCGCGCTTCGGGCTGAGCAATTGCGCGCCTGCGTGGCGTTCCGGATCACCAGCTCAAAGTACGCCGCCCATTTATCGACGCTTGCGGACGACGTGGAGGCAAGTGTCGCGATTGATTCTGCTGCCGAGGCCGCGAGATTTGGTTCGGACCTCGACCAGTATCAACGCGATCTTGACCCGCTCTACTACCTGCTGCCGCGTTCAGATCTGCCGGCTGTGCGAAGCGCCGCGCTTGCCTCGGCCGGCCCGCTCGTAGTTTTGGTCAACAACCAGCCGGAACGGCTTCCCGCGATCAGTCGTCAACTGGACGAGGCGCATGATGCCGTCGAAGCCGCCTGCGAAAGCGTCATTCGCGATGTTCGCGACGAGCGTGTGCCCGCAGATTTGCGGCGCGAGAAGCCCTCGCCGGACTAGGGCGGCGCACGGCTGCGCAAATCGGCTCGCGCCCCAGCGGTCGGCCCGGTAGAATGCCGACTCGGGAGAACAGAATGTTCGCGGACCTGATCAAGATCGTCGGTGTTTGGTTCTTGATCGCCTGCGTGGCCGAAGCGTTGGCGGTCTTCGTCGAGCAGGCAGGCGCGGCGCGTTCGCCCGATGACGAGACCAAGCGCGGGAGCGGCGTGGCGCTGTTGTCGTTCGTGGCGAGCCTCCTCACCCCCGGCCTGCTCTTGGCGCACGGCTTTCTCGCTACGCACGGGGCGGAGCAGTCGCTGCGCGTGCCGGCCATGGGCGCGCCGATCGCGGCGGTGCTCCTGGGCGCGCTGGTTGGCGCAATCGTCGGGGCCGTGTTTCGCGCCGCGGCCCCCGCCATGCGCACATTGGCGTTGCCGCTCGACCTCGCGGCTCTGGCGGTCACGATTTACGCGACGCTGCCCAGCATCCGCATCCTTTTGGAAGCGATGCAAAACGGCGGTGCCATCCTGCAGTGACGCGGACTCAGGCTCAAGACCGCTTCAAGCTTGCGCCGAAGCGCGAATGAGTGTGTGTCATAATTGATGCTGTCGCTGCTGCTGGCCTCGTTCGTCACGTTCTTCGTCGCCATCGATCCGGTGGCGATGGCGCCGATGTTCACGACCATGACCAACGGCATGACGCCCGAGTGGCGCCGCAAGATGGCGTTCAAATCCATCGCCATCGCCACCGGCATTTTATTGGCCTTCGCATTCGGCGGCGCGTTGCTATTGGAGCAGATCCACGTCTCCATCGACGCGTTCCGCATCGCCGGCGGCTTGTTGCTGTTCCTGATCGCGGTCGACATGCTGTTCGAGAAGCGCTCGGAGCGGCGCGAGGAGCGGGCCGAGAAGGTGGCGGCCGAGCAGGCGGCGCATCCGGGCCGGCAGGACGACATTTCGGTGTTCCCGCTGGCCATTCCGCTGATCTCCGGACCCGGCGCCATCGCCTCGATCATGCTGTTCTTCGCCGAGCACGAGGACCTCGCCAGCCGCGGGATCATTCTGCTGGGCGTCGGCGCCAATCTGGCGCTCTGCCTGATCGCATTCCTCGCCGCCGGGCCGTTGTCGCGGATCATGGGCGAGACGGTCGCGTCCATGCTGACGCGCATTTTCGGCATCCTGCTAGCGGCGCTGGCGGCGCAATTCGTGGTCGACGGGATCAGGAACGTGTTTGGGATTGCCGGGTGAGCTCCACACCCATTCCCGGGGCGATGCGAAGCATCGAGCCCGGGACCCATAACCCCAACTCTGAACTGCTTGTGCTCATGCGAAGAACAGCCGTGTTTGTGGGTCCCGGACTGAACGCTGCGCGTTCATCCGGGAATGGGTGAGAGTTATAGTCAATCCTCACCTTCACGCGCCGTGTTAGACTGCTAATACAGCCGCATGAGCACCTCTTTCGATCTCATCATCATCGGTTCCGGTCCCGGCGGCTACGTGACCGCCATTCGCGCGGCGCAGCTTGGCTTGAAGACCGCCATCGTCGAGCGCGATCGCTTGGGCGGCATTTGCCTCAACTGGGGCTGCATCCCGACTAAGGCGCTGCTGCGCAGCGCTGAAATTTATCGCAACGCCCAGCACGCCAAGGAATTCGGCCTCTCGATCGAGGGTCTGAAATTCGATCCCGACGCCGTGGTCAAGCGCTCGCGCGGCGTCGCCGGGCGGATGGAAAAGGGCGTCCAGTTCCTGATGAAGAAGAACAAGATCAGCGTGATCGAAGGTGAAGCGCGGCTGGAGAAGGGCGCCGCCGCGCCGAAAGTGATCGTGAAGGGTAAGGATGGCAAAGACGCGGGCTATGAAGCCAAGCACGTCATCCTCGCCACCGGCGCGCGGGCGCGCGAAATTCCGGCGGCGGGCCTCAAGGCCGACGGCAAGCGCATCTGGACCTATCGCGATGCGATGACGCCGCCGGAATGGCCGGACTCGCTGCTGGTGTTCGGCTCCGGCGCCATCGGCATCGAGTTCGCCAGCTTCTATGCCGCGTTCGGCGTGAAGACGACGGTGGTGGAATTGCTCGATCGCGTACTGCCGGTCGAGGACGAGGAAATCTCCGCCTTCGCCAAGAAGCGCTTCGAGAAGGAAGGGCTGAAAATTCTCACCTCCACCGAAGCCAAGTCGCTGAAGGCGACGGCGAACGGTGTTGAGGCTGTTGTCTCATCCAACGGCAAGGAAGAAACGCTCACCGCCACACACGCCATCGTCGCTGTCGGCATAACCGGCAACATCGAGAACCTTGGTCTCGAAGGCTTGGGCGTGAAAACCGATCGCGGCCACATCGTCACCGACGGCTATGGCAAGACCAATGTCGCCGGGCTCTATGCGATTGGCGACGTCACCGGGAGCCCATGGCTGGCGCACAAGGCGAGCCATGAGGGCATTATCTGCATCGAGGCCATCGCCGGCTTGAGCCCGCATCCGCTGATCAAGGAGCGCATTCCGGGCTGCACCTACTCGCATCCACAAGTCGCCAGCGTCGGCCTCACCGAAGCGAAGGCGAAAGCCGCGGGCAGGGAGGTGCGCGTCGGCCGCTTTCCGTTCGTCGGCAACGGCAAGGCCATCGCGCTCGGCGAAGATCAGGGCATGGTCAAGGTCGTGTTCGACGCCAAGACCGGCGAACTGCTCGGCGCGCACATGATCGGCGCCGAAGTCACCGAACTGATCCAGGGCTACGCCGTGGCGATGAGTTGCGAGACCACCGAACACGAACTCATGGAAACCGTCTTCCCGCACCCGACGCTCTCAGAAATGATGCACGAAGCGGTGCTGGATGCGTACGGGCGCGTGCTGCACGTCTAGTGGGCGAGCGTTTCTTCCAATAGAGTCATTCCGGACACGCCGGAGGCGTGATCCGGAACCCAGGGCAAACGCACCAGCAGATGGCACGTTTTGATCTGATCGCCGTTTATCTGATGGCCAGCAAGCCCAACGGCACGCTCTATCTCGGCGTCACGAGCGATCTGTTGCAACGCGGCCTAGATCACCGCGAAGGGCGCTACGAAGGCTTTTCGAAGAAGTACGGCTGCACGACGCTCGTGTGGTGGGAGCCGCACGACGACATCAGCGAAGCGATCGCGCGCGAGAAGCAAATCAAAGGTTGGAAACGAAAGTGGAAGCTCGCGCTGATCGAGAAGGGCAATCCCACGTGGCGTGACCTGTACGAGGACTTCCTGCTTCCGCCGCAGCATCGGCGAAATGAACAAGACCAATCACAGAGTCTGTGGCCCTGGGTTCCGGATCGCGCTCCGCGCGTCCGGAATGACTCTAGTGAATAGAGGCGCCTGGAACTAAGCCGCCTTCGCCTCGGCGAATCGTTCCGCCGCCATGCGGCTCAAGGCGACGTAGTCGGTCTTGCCGGTGCCCAGGAGCGGGATATCGTCGATCACCACGATCCGCTTCGGCACGGCGAGCTCGCTGGCGCCGTTGGCCTTGCACCAGGCCTGCAGCGCATCGGCTGTGGCCTCGGCGTGATCGGTGAACAGGATAATGCGCTCGCCCTTGCGGGAGTCCGGCAGCGCCACCGCCGCGTGCACATGGTCAGGCCACACCGCCTGGGCGTAGTTCTCGACAGCGTTCAGTGAGACCATTTCGCCGCCTACTTTGGCGAAGCGCTTCACGCGCCCGAGAATGCGGATGTAACCGTCCTCGTCGACGTCGACGACGTCGCCGGTGTCGTGCCAGCCCTCCGGCAACAGATCGATGCCGAACGGCTTGGTCGGATCGAGATAGCCGCGCATGACGTTGGGCCCGCGCACGTAGAGCTTCTGGCCGCCATCGATGCCCGGCACCGGTTCAAGCCGCCATTCGAGCGCCGGCACGAACTGGCCGACGGTGCCGTGGCGATTGCGCGCCGGCACGTTGACGGAGATGAGCGGCGAGGCTTCGGTGGCGCCATAGCCTTCGAGCAATTCGACGCCGAAGCGCTTCATGTAGAGATCGCGCGTTTCCGGCTTCACCCGCTCGGCGCCCAGCACCATGAGGCGGATGCATTTCATGTCGTCGTCGTCGGCGTTGCGCGCATATTGCTGCGCGAAGGTGTCGGTGGCGAAGAAGACGTTGGCGCCGGTGTCTTTGATCAGTTTCGGAATCTCCTTCACCGCCAGCGGCGAGGGGAAGAGGAAGGTCTTGTGACCCGTAAACAACGGCAGCAGCACCCCGCCCAGCAGGCCGAAGCAATGGAACATCGGCAGCGGCGAGAAGAAACTCCAGTCCGGCTCGAACGGGACGTGCGCATATCCTTGCTCGACATTGGCGACGAGGTTGGCGTGGCTCAGCACCGCGCCTTTCGGCGTGCCGTAAGAGCCTGACGTGAAGAGGATCACCGCCGTATCGTCGGGGCTGCCCTTGGCCGCGAACATGCGCGGGAAGAAGCCCTTGGTCAGGGCCAAGATCTTATCGCCGAGATCGATGGTTTTGCGGACGTCTTCCAGATAGATGAGCTTCGCGAACTTCGACAGTTCGGCTTCGAGCGCCTCAAGCCCCGCTCGCTTGATGAAGATACGCGAGGTCAAAATCTTCCGGACATTGGCCGCGTCGCAGGCGGCGCGCAAATTCATCGCGCCTGCGGTGAAGTTGAGCATGGCGGGCGTGCGGCCGATGGCGTGGAGCGCAAAGAACGTCACCGTGCTGCCGACGCCCGTGGGCAACAGAATGCCCGCGGTCTCGCGGCGCTTGATCAAAGTGTCGAGCTTGCCGCCGAGCGCAAACGCGGCGCGGACGAGATCGTCATAGGAGAGCGGCTTGCGCTCGTGATCCTCGATAATCTTGTGTTTGCCGCCCTTGAGGTCGCGGGCCCGCAGCAGCGCTTCGAACAGGGTGACGCGCGTGCGCGCCAACTCGAAAGATCGTTGCGCCATGAGCCTATCGCCTCCGAACTGCTTCCGCCCTTGAGCCCGTGGAAGGCTCAGCCCGTGATTATTGTTTCACGGTTGTAACAGAACCTAACGGCGTGGATAAAGTGAGGCAAGTGACGTGGCCATTAACCTCAAAGCGTGCAGGGGAGGATTGCCCTCCCGGCGTTGCGGGACAAGGCCCGGAGGCTCATGTAGACGCCTGTGCCCACACTGATCGACATGCGCCAGGGAGGCGAGAACGAACGCCCCCGCCATCCTGAAAAGGAGGGCCGGCCGGACGCGCCGAGCCCGCGCAAGCCGGACTGGATTCGGGTGAAGGCGCCGACGAGTCTGGGCTACCACCAGACCAAGGAGCTGGTGCGCGATCTCAAACTACACACAGTGTGTGAAGAGGCGAGCTGCCCCAATATCGGCGAATGCTGGAGCCAGAAGCACGCCACCTTCATGATCCTCGGCGGCATCTGCACGCGCGCCTGCAGCTTCTGCAATGTCGCCACCGGCAAGCCGCTGCCGCTCGATCCCGATGAGCCGGCCAACGTCGCCTTCGCGACGGCGCAGATGGGGCTGAAGCACGTCGTCATCACTTCGGTAGACCGTGACGATCTCGACGACGGCGGCGCAGATCATTTCGTGCAGACGATCCAGGCCGTGCGCCGCGCCGCGCCGGAGACGACGATCGAAATCCTGACGCCGGACTTCCTGCGCAAACCGGGCGCAGCCGAGCGGGTGATCGATGCGGCGCCGGACGTGTTCAACCACAATCTCGAAACCGTGCCGCGGCTCTATCACTCGATCCGCCCTGGCGCGCGCTATTATCAGTCGCTGCGCTTGCTGGATTCGGTGAAGCAGCGCGATCCGAACCAATTCACCAAGTCGGGGCTCATGGTGGGTCTCGGCGAGGCGAAAGACGAAGTGCTGCAGGTGATGGACGATCTCCGCGTCGCCGGCGTCGATTTCCTCACTATCGGCCAATATCTGCAACCGACCAAGAAACACGCCGCCATCGATCGCTTCTGGACGCCGGAGGAATTCAAGGCGCTCGAAACCATCGCCTACGCCAAGGGCTTCCTGATGGTGTCGGCGTCGCCGCTGACGCGCTCGTCGCATCATGCTGGCGAAGACTTCGCGCGGCTCAAGGCGGCGCGCTTGGCGCAATCGAAGTGACATGCTGAACCGCCAAAGAATGTGCGAACCCTCCCCCCTTGTGGGGGAGGGAAGGGTGGGGGGGCGCGCAAAATCGAGCGAGACGGCGCCGACCGCACTTCATTCTGATCGCCCCCCACCCCCTGCCCCCTCCCCACGTGGGGGAGGGGGATGACCAAGACGATCATCGAAGCCGAGCGTGTGTTGCCCTATGCGCCCGAGGACCTCTGCCGCCTTGTCGGCGACGTGCGCATCTATCCGGAGTTCGTGCCGTTTCTGAAAACCTTGCGCGTGCTCACGGAAGAACCGCGCGAGGCCGGCGGATGGGAAGGCATCGCCGAGGCCGAGGTCGGCTGGAAGGCGATCAAAGTGACCTTCGCCACGTCGGTGCGCTGCGAGCCGGCGAAAGGCGAGGTGGAGGTGGCGTTGGTGAAGGGCCCGCTGCATTCGCTGAACAATCGCTGGCGCTTCGCGCCGCACGAAAAAGGCGCGCACGTGCATTACTGGATCGCCTACGAGTTCAAGAACCCGGTGCTGCAGGCGGCGATCTCCGCCAACAAGGATAAGCTCGCCTCGCGCATCATGGCGGCGTTCGAACGCGAAGCGAAGCGGCGGCTGGGTTAGTCCCTCACTTGCCGGATCAGCTCGAAAGCGGCGGCGACCGTCTCAGACTGAATCTGGTGGCGTCCGAGTTCCCCGAAGCGTTTCTCTTCATGCACGAGCGCGCCGCCGCGCCGCGCCGCCGCGAGATGCACGAGGCCGACGGGCTTTTCGGGGGTGCCGCCATCGGGCCCGGCAATCCCGGTTACCGCCACGGCGACGTCGGCGCGGCTGTGCGCGAGCGCGCCTTCGGCCATGGCGATCGCGACCTCTTTGCTGACGGCGCCGTATTGGCGGATCAGCTCCGGCGGGACGCCAAGCATGTCGGCCTTGGCTTCGTTCGAGTAGGTGACGAAGCCGCGTTCCAACACGGCTGAAGCGCCAGGCACGGCCGCGAGCGTCGCCGCGATCAATCCGCCTGTGCAACTTTCTGCGGTTGCGATCCGCAAACCGCGTGTCCTGCAATCACCAAGCAAGACGGTTGCGAATTCGATGAGGTTGGACTGCATCATGCTGGCGCATGGTGGGTCAGGGCCATGTGCAAGTCCACACATCACGAACGTGGTGGCGCTCGCTCACCCCCTCCCCTAGAGGGGGAGGGGGCAGGGGGCGGGGTGATCCGCCGCCGTTCACAGCGAAGGCAGCTGGCACTCTCATGCGCGCACAAACGGACAAAGCTGAACGCCACCCTCACCCCCGACCCCTCCCCCCTCAAGGGGGAGGGGAGCGATGAACCGCGCGACTCAAACACTGGCGCGACGCCTGGCGGCGCCGGTTTTTGCGCTGGCGCTGTTCTCCAGCGCGGCGCTGATTTTCGTGCTGCAGCCGCTGTTTGCGCGCATGGTCACGCCGCTCCTGGGCGGCAGTCCGCAAGTCTGGAACACCTCGATGGCGTTCTTCCAGGCCGCTCTACTGATTGGTTATCTCTACGCCCACCTGCTGGCGCGAGTGAAGGATTTGCGGATCCAAGCGGCGGTGCATGCCGCGGCGCTGGCGGCCGCATGGTTGGTTCTGCCGGTGCATGTCACCACCGCGCTTGGGGGACCGAGTTCAGAACATCCGGTGTGGTGGCTGATCGGCGTGTTGGCGCTTTCGGTCGGCGCGCCGTTCGCCATCGCCTCGGCCACCGCGCCTCTGCTGCAAGCCTGGTTCGCGCGCACGGGCCGCGCCGACGCCGCCGATCCGTATTATCTCTATGCCGCCAGCAATCTCGGCAGCTTCGTCGGTCTGCTGGCGTATCCGGCGCTGATCGAGCCGTTGCTTGGCGCGCAGGCGCAGAGCGCGGCGTGGTCCGTTGGTTATCTCATCGTAGCGGCGCTGATCGCGCTCGCCGCCGCCGCCGCCATCAGTTCGCACGGGGCGACGCCACGGCCGCTTGAGCACGCAGGCCCGGCGCCGAGCTGGCGCCAGCGCGGCTATTGGGTCGCCGCCGCAGCGGTGCCGTCGGCGCTTTCGCTGGGCGTGACGCTGCACATCTCGACCGACGTCGCCTCGGCGCCGATGCTGTGGGTGGCGCCTCTGGCGCTCTATCTCTTGACCTTCGTGCTCGCCTTCGCACGCGGCAGCGAGCGCATGGAGGCAGGCACGCTGTTCATTCAGCCGATCGCGCTCGCGCTGCTGATCATGTCTTATTACGCGTCCGGCAATTGGGTGGGCTCGGTCTCCGGCATTCTGGCGGGCTTCTTCTTCAGCGCGCTGATCTGCCATCTCGCTCTGGCGCGCTCTCGCCCGGACGCCAGCCGGCTCACGGAATTTTATCTGCTCGTCTCGCTCGGCGGCGTGCTGGGGGGCGTGTTCGCCGCGCTCATCGCGCCGCTGATCTTCAACAATGTCTACGAATATCCGCTGGCGCTCGCCGCGGCGTGCCTGTTCCGGCCGCGCGAGGAAAGCGACATGCCCCGCCTCGTCGATGCATCGCTCGCGGCGGCAATTCTGATGGGGCTACTCGGACTGCTGCTCTTGCGCTGGGCGCCGCTGGACTCAACCATCGTGCTCGGCACGATCGGCGCCGCCGCCGCCATGCTTGCGGCCGGCTGGAGCGACGAGAGCCGTCCGGCGGTGTATCGTTACTTGTTCCTTGCCGTGGCAGCCGCACACGCGATCCTGGTCATCTACATCGCCTTCAACTTGGCCGACATGTTCGTGCCCGCCATCGTTGAGGATCAGACTCGGACGGTGGCGCGCCAGCCCTGGGCGTCGATGCTGATGGCGACCAGCTTCATGCTGCTCGCGTTCGCCGTTCACGGCACCATACTGCCGCGCAAGGACAACAAGCGCGTCGCCGACATGGGGCTGGGCGCTGCTTTGGCCTCGACCGTTTTGCTGCTCATCCTCCTGGTGCGCGCCGAGGGCGTCGACGCGCAATTGCTCACCGTGACCGGCATCCTGTTCTGCGGCGTCGCCATCTTCTTCAATCGTGGGCGGCCGATGGCGCTTGCCGCGATCGTCCTCGTGGCGTTCGTTATCGTATTCATCGACGAAACCCGCGGCTCGCGCATCATCACCCAGGAGCGCAGCTTCTTCGGCGTGCTGCGCACACGCGAATTCGCCGACCGCGCCGATCCGAACGCGCCGCCGCTGCGGATTTTGATGCACGGCACCACCATCCATGGCGCGCAGATCGCCGACCCGCGTTTCGAGCGGCAGCCGCTCACCTATTATCATCCGCGCACCGCGCTTGGGGAATCCATCCTCGCTGGCTTGAGCACCGGCCCCACCTCGCACCTGGCCTTGATCGGCCTGGGCACGGGATCGACGGCGTGTCTCATGCGGCCCGACGACGAACTCACCATTTTCGAAATCGATCCGGCGGTGGTGCGGTTGTCGGCGGAGCCGGGCGGCGACTTCACCTATGTTCCCGCATGTCAACCGAACGCGCGCGTGGAATTGGGCGATGCGCGATTGCAAATCGCGGAAGAGCCAGACGGCTCTTTCGATGTTATCGTCGTCGATGCGTTTTCCTCCGACGCCATCCCGGCGCATCTGCTGACGCGGGAGGCGATCGCGCTTTATCTTTCGAAACTAAGCGATCGCGGCATCGTCGTGCTCCACCTCTCGAACCGCAATCTCGCACTGGTGTCGGAGGCCGCGCGCGTCGCGCACAGCCTGAACGCGCCTTACCTCTATCGGATCAGCGACCGCTTCGAGCAGCCGATGGTGTCATATTATGGCGGTTTGGCCGCAAGCGTGATGATCATCGCCAAGTCGCCGCAAGCGATCGGTTCACTCGCGCTCAATCCCGACTGGCGGGTCATCGAAGCGCCGCCTGGGCGGGCTTGGACCGACGACTACATCAATCTGCCGCGCGCCTTGTGGGAAGGGCTCTCCGGCGTCGAGACCTGCCGCATCTACACCTATCTCGACCAGTGCCAACCGGCGGCCGATGCGCCTAGCCCGGCAGCTCCAGCGTCGCCGTAGCGTGCGCCGCTAGACATGCTTCACGGCCGAGGAAGCGCACGCGCTGGATCGGCAGTCCGGCGCCGATGCAGGCGAGACGCCCGCGGTCGGCGCTTGCAGCGATGAGCCCCCGCTTATCCAACACTTTTTTCGGTCAAGTCTCTGAAAACGCGCGAACAAAAACAAACTTATCCGCCCCCCTTGAGAGCGGGCGTATACTGCTGCGCATGACACACATTCACCCCGTCCTTCCACTCCATCGCCGCGCCAGGCTCATCGCCTGGACGCTGGCGATGTTGGCGTGGCTGGCGGGCGTGTTGACCGGAAATATCTTGAAGCCGCGCCACGCGCGCCAGCGCGCCGAACGCGCGTCGCTCTGGTTTCTGGCGCGCCGCGTGCACTTGCTGATCATTGCGCGCGCGATGGACTTCGTCGGCCGCCGGCCTTTGCGCTTCAGCGGCGCAATGCAGCGCGGCCGCGCGATGGCGCAGCCTGGTTTGATGCGCGCCTTGATCGGTTCGAAGCTGCGCCGCGCGTTCAAGAAAAAGAGCGCCATCGACAGCATCTTCGCCATGATCCACGCGTTGCGGAACCTCGATTCCTTCGCGCGCGCGATGGCGCAACGCATTCGCCGCAAACTGACGCGGCGCCTGCCGAAAGCGTATCGGCCGGTGTGCGCCGAGCCGGTGTTGACGCTGAGCGTGGGCGACGTGCGCTTCGCGGATTCGTCTTAAAGACTATCCAAGTTGGAACGCGCGCTTCCAAGCGCGCCTGCGTCGCGGAGCGACGCGCTCCAATCTCCTACCGGTCAGTGCGGGCTTGGAAGCCCGCGCTCCAACCTCCAACCACCCGCGCCGCGCGAAGCGAATGCTTCGCCGCGGGCGCCGGCGCATGTGGCGATCCTTTCAACCACTCCGCGCCAGTTCCGCCGCCTCAGCATAGCCGAAGGCTGAAAGCGCCAGCCGGATCGCTTCGCCGCGCGGGCCTTTCAGCTCCGGATCGCGCTCCACCGCAAGGCGCGCTTCCTTGTCGGCGGAACCCAGCATGTCGGCGTGCGCTTCCGGCGACACCAAGCGGAACGGCGGCAAACCGGATTGCTGGGTGCCGAGCACGTCGCCGGCGCCGCGCAGTTTGAAGTCGATCTCGGCGATGGCGAAGCCGTCGTCGTGGCGGCGAATGGCGTCGAGACGGGTCTTGGCGGCCTCGCCGAGCGGCGGCTTCCACAGGAGCACGCACGAGCCCTGCTTGTCGCCGCGGCCAACGCGCCCGCGCAGCTGGTGCAATTGCGCCAGGCCGAAGCGCTCGGCCTGCTCGATGACCATGATCGTCGCTTCCGGCACATTGACGCCGACTTCGATCACGGTGGTCGCCACCAAGAGGAACGACTCCCCGGAACGGAAGCGATCCATCGCCGCTTCGCGCGCTGTCGCGTTCATCTGTCCATGCACGATCTCGACGCCCTTGCCAAAATAGGCCTGCAGTTCCTTGTGCCGGTCGAGCACGGCGGGCAGATCGACCGCTTCGCTCTCCTCGATCAGCGGGCAGACCCAATAGGCCCGCTCGCCGCGCTTCACCGCGTCGCCGATGGCGCCGATGACTTCGCTGAGACGGGAGGTCGGCATGGTTGCGGTCTTGATCGGCTGGCGTCCCGGCGGCTTCTCGTCCAGCACCGAGAGGTCCATGTCGCCGTGAATGGAAAGCGCCAGCGTGCGCGGGATCGGGGTGGCGCTCATCACCAGCACGTGCGGCGCAAATCCTTTGGCGACCATACGCATGCGGTCGGAGACGCCGAAGCGATGCTGCTCGTCGATGACGATGAGGCCGAGATCGCGAAAGGCGACCTCATCCTGAAAGAGCGCGTGCGTGCCGACGACGACGTGAAGCGCACCGCTCGCCATGCGGTCGAGAATGAGCTTGCGCTCCTTGCCTTTGTCGCGCCCGGTCAGCACCGCCATCCTGATGCCGGCGGCCGACAGCAACGGCTCAAGGGTTGCACCGTGCTGACGCGCGAGCAGGTCGGTCGGCGCCATCATGGCGCTCTGCAGTCCGGCTTCGGCCGCACGCGCCATCGCCAGCGCCGCCACCAATGTCTTGCCGGAGCCGACATCGCCTTGCAGCAGGCGCAGCATCGGCGCTGGCTCGCTCATGTCGGCGTAGATTTCGCTGACCGCGCGGCGCTGCGCGCCGGTTGGCGCAAAGGGGAGGGCGGCGATGATCTTGTTGCTGAGACTGCCGTCGCCCACCACGGCGCGACCGGGTTCCTTGCGTCGGTGTTGGCGGCGCAAGCGCAGCGCGCATTGGCGGGCGAACAATTCGTCATACGCCAGGCGCGTACGGAAGGCGCTCTGCGGCAGCACGTCCTCGGGCGAGGTTGGCCTATGCAGATGCTCGAGCGCGGTGCGGAAGTCAGGCCAGTCGTGGGCCTTGACCGTCGAAGGCTCCAGCCATTCAGGCGCTTCCGGCACGGTGTCGAGCGCGGTGAGCAGGGTGCGCGCAAGCATGCGCCCGGAGAGACCCTGTGTCAGCGGATAGACCGGCTCGACCGTCGGCGGCGCTTCGCCCTTCGCCGGATCGGCGACGTGATCGGGATGCAGCATTTGCCGCATGCCGTCGTAGAATCGGATTTCGCCGCTCACCAGCCGCGTCTGGCCGACCGGCCACATGCGTTTCAGCATCTCCTCGTTGCCGCGGAAGTAGGCGACAGTCAGGAAGCCGGTCTGATCGCGGAGGCGAATGCGGTAGGGCAGGTTCTTGTAACCGGGCATGTGGCCGTCGACCTCGGCCTCGATGGTGGCGATGTCGCCCTCATTGGTTTCGCCGATGGGCACGCGCAGGCGCCGGTCGATGGCGCTGTTCGGCGGCAGGAACACCAGATCGCGCGCAAGCCGCCCGCCCGCCACCTTGGCGATCAGGTCCATCGTCTCCTTGCGCGCCCCCTTTGGCGTGCGCGCCGGCGCCAGCAGGGCGTCCAGCACGGCTCTCGCGGGGGAGGGGGCAACGTCGTTCATGGCTCGCTTAGCGTAGGCGACGCTGACAGGGCGCCGCCGATAGGTTATAGCGCGGCCCCCTCGCGTTTTGACTCCCCTTAAGGGCCCATGGACGACCGCCGCAAGAAGCTCAAATTCCGCGCGTGGCGCCGGGGATTTCGGGAGATTGATCTGATTCTGGGCGGTTTCGCCGACCGCCGCCTTGCCGACCTCGACGAAACCGGCTTGGACGCCTTCGAACGCCTGCTCGATGCGCCTGACCAGGACGTCTACGAGTGGGTCACCGATCAAGCGCCGGCGCCGCGTGAACACGACACGCCGGTGCTGGCGTCGATTCGCGCGTTCTGCGCCGAAAGCAAACAGGACCGATGAAAGACCCCGCCCTCCCTCAGAAGTTGATCGAGACTTTGGCGCGATCGAAAGACGCGCTGACGGTGTCCGGCGCGCCGGAGGGCGTCGACGCCGCCGGGTTGGCCGAAGCGGCGCGGCTGCGCGGCGGGGTGACCGTGTTCGTGGCGCGCGACGAAACGCGGGCGGCGCAGTTCGAGGCGGCGGTGAAGTTCTTCACTCCGGAACTGGAGACGCTGCGCCTGCCGGGCTGGGATACTCTGCCGTACGATCGGATTTCTCCGGCCGCCTCCGTCGCGGCGCAACGGTGTGCGGCGCTGACGCAATTGGCGCGGCGAAGCGAGAAGGATGCGCCGCTGCTGGTGGTGGCGACTGCGTCGGCGGTGGCGCAGCGGACGCCGCCGCGTCAGCGCTTGACGCAGGGCGCGTTCGCGGCGGAAGCCGGCGCCGAAACCTCGATGGAGCAACTCGAGACCTACCTCGTCGTCAACGGCTATGCGCGCGCCTCCACGGTGCGGGCGCCGGGCGAGTTCGCAGTGCGCGGCGGCTTGATCGATGTCTTTCCGCCGGGCGCAGCAGAGCCCTTTCGCTTCGATTTCTTCGGCGACACGCTGGAGACGATCCGCAGCTTCGATCCCGAAACGCAGATCTCAAAGGCCAAGTTCAAGTCAGCGCTGCTGACGCCGGTCAGCGAAGTGCTGCTGGACGAACTGACCGTGCTGCAGTTCCGCCGTCGTTTCACGCAGGCGTTCGGCGCGGTCAGCGATCCGCTTTATGACAGCGTCAGCGCCCGTATCCGCCGCCAAGGTGTCGAGCAATTTTTGCCGTTCTTCTACGAGCGGCTGGAAACGGTGTTCGACTATGCCGGCGCCGGCGCCCTGGTGGCCTTCGACGCGTTGGCCGAGGAGGCGATCAAGGAACGCGTCGAGACCGCGCGCGATCACTACCAGTCTCGCAAAACCGCGCCGATCCCGCGCGGCGGCGCGCCGTTCCGCGCGCCGGAACCCGATCTGCTCTATCTCGGAGAGGAGGCGCTGAACGCCGCGTTGGCCTCGCACGCGGTGCGCCGCTTCACCCACTTCGACACCGACGCCAAAAAACAGCTCGATTTGGGCGCGCGGCCGGGCAGGGATTTTGCCCCGGAGCGGCAGACCGCGGATATCAATGTGTTCGAAGCCGCCGCCAATCACATCGAAGCGCTGAGCAAGGCGAAGAAGCGCATCCTCATCGCGGCGTGGTCGGACGGCTCGGCCGAGCGGCTCGCCGGCGTGCTCGCCGATCATGGCGTCGATGCGGTGGTGCGCAGCGACTCATGGCGGCATGCGTCGGCGTTGCCGAAGGACGCACACGCGCTTGTCGTCTTGCCAATCGAACATGGGTTCGAGACCGAACAACTCGCGCTCATCGCCGAACAGGACATTCTGGGCGATCGCTTGGCGCGGCCGCGCAAGCGCCGCAAAGCGTCGAGCGTGATCGCCGAAGCGGCGGCGATGAGCCAGGGCGATCTGATCGTCCACCAGGATCATGGCGTCGGGCGTTACGAAGGCTTGAAGACGCTCGATGTCGCCGGCGCGCCGCACGATTGCCTGGACCTGACCTATGCCGGCGGCGACAAACTCTATCTGCCGGTCGAGAATATCGAACTGGTCAGCCGCTACGGCGCCGAGGATGCCGAGGCGCAGCTCGACAGGCTGGGCGGCGTCGCCTGGCAGAGCCGCAAGGCGCGCGCCAAGCAGCGCCTGCGCGACATGGCCGAGGAATTGCTTCGCATTGCGGCGCTGCGGGCGACGCGCGTCGCCGAACCGGTGGCGCCGCCGGAGGGTCTGTGGGACGAGTTCTGCGCGCGCTTCCCGTACGAAGAAACCGACGACCAGCTTGCGGCGATAGACGATGTCATCGGCGATCTGGCCGCCGGCCGGCCCATGGATCGCCTCATCTGCGGCGATGTCGGCTTCGGCAAAACCGAAGTGGCGCTGCGCGCGGCTTTCCTCGTGGCGATGACCGGCAAGCAGGTGGCGGTGGTGGCGCCGACGACATTGCTCTGCCGCCAACACTTCCGCACCTTTTCGGAGCGCTTCCGCGGGCTTCCGATCCGGGTGCGTCAGTTGTCTCGATTGGTGAGCGCCAAAGAGGCGAACGAAACCAAGGCTGGGCTGACGGACGGTACGATCGAGATCGTCATCGGCACGCATGCGCTGCTGTCGAAGACGATCAAGTTCTCCGATCTGGGTCTGATGATCATCGACGAAGAGCAACACTTCGGGGTCAAGCATAAGGAACGGCTGAAAGACCTGCGCGCCGAAGTGCACGCGCTCACGCTGTCGGCGACGCCTATCCCGCGCACGCTGCAGCTTGCCCTCGCTGGCGTGCGCGAGATGAGCCTGATCACCACGCCGCCGATCGACCGGATGGCGGTGCGCACCTATGTGACGCCGTTTGACGCGGTCACGGTGCGCGAGGCGCTGCTGCGTGAGAAATACCGCGGCGGCCAGAGTTTCTTCGTCGCCCCGCGCATTTCCGATCTCGAAGAGGTTTCGGATTTCCTGCGCCGCAATGTGCCTGAAGTGAGCTTCGCGGTCGCGCACGGGCAGATGGCGGCCGGCGCGCTCGACGAGATCATGACCAATTTTTACGACGGCGCGTTCGATGTTCTAGTGTCCACCAGCATCGTCGAGTCGGGCTTGGATATCCCGCGCGCGAACACTCTGGTGCTCTTCCGCGCCGACATGTTCGGCTTGGCGCAGCTCTATCAGCTGCGCGGGCGCGTCGGCCGTTCCAAGCTGCGCGCCTACGCCTATCTCACCACCGCGGCTGAACAAACGCTGACAGTCAGCGCCGAGAAACGGCTCAAGATTCTCTCGTCGCTCGACAACCTCGGCGCTGGCTTCACCCTGGCCAGCCACGATCTCGACATGCGCGGCGGCGGCAATTTGCTTGGCGAAGAACAATCGGGCCACATCCGCGAGGTCGGGGTAGAACTCTATCAGTCCATGTTGGAGGAGGCCGTTGCATCCCTGCGCGATGGGACGGACGAGGCCGTCAGCGAAAAATCCTGGTCCCCGCAGATCAATGTCGGCGCCTCGGTGTTGATCCCGGAAGAGTACGTCGCGGACCTCACCGTGCGCTTGGCGCTCTACCGCCGCTTGGCGGAGCTGGACACCGATCAGGAACGCGAGGCGTTCGCGGCGGAGCTGATCGATCGCTTCGGCCCGCTGCCGCCGGAAGCCGATCAACTCATCGCAGTGGCGGCGCTGAAGGCGCTCTGCCGACGGTGCCAGATTTCGAAACTGGACGCCGGCCCGAAAGGCGCGGTGCTGACCTTCCGCGAAAGCGGCTTCCCCGATCCGCTGGCGTTGGTGCGGTTCATCACCGAACGGCCAGACGACTACAAGATGCGGCCTGACGGCAAACTCGTTGTGCAAGGCGGCTGGCCGGAGGCCGCGCAGCGTCTGAAGGCGTTGCGCACTGTATTGGAAGCGATGGCGCGTTTGGCCATACGCAAAGCGGCTTAAGCCGGAACCGCCTCGACCTCGATGGCGAGCAGCGCGCGGGCAAGCATGGCGGCGCCGCTCTCGCCAGGCTGCATTTCGACAACGCTTTGTTCGAATATCAGCGGTCCGGCGCCGCCGTCGCCGGAGGCAAACGCCGTGCACTCTGCAACAGAGGCGATCCGTTCCGCCGTACGTTTTGCGTCTTGCAACCGCGCCGCGGGCAGCGCCAGCGCGATGACGTCGGGACCAAACGCGGCGCCGCAATCGGCTTCGCGCATCAGCCGCGCCGCCAGAGATGCGATCTCAGCGAAGCCTTTGCGCCATACCTCTGGGCTGGGTTCGCGCGCGCCGATCGCCGGCGTCACCCGTAGCGCAACGACGCTCATCGGACGGCCGCTGGCGTGATGGTCGGCGGCCATGCGCGCCAGATGCGTCTCGAACGGTCCTCGTCGCCAGAGACCCGTACGCGCATCCCCCATCAGATCGCGCAGGGCCCGCATCTGGTGTTCTGCAGAGCTGCGGCGGCGTTCACGGCGGATGGCTTCAAACAACCAACCGAGGTCCCCAAAGGATGGCAGGTGCGAGATGGAGATTGCACACGCGCCGCGTTCGACGGCCACGTCTGCGGTTGCCGCATCTCCCGGCTTCGCCAGCATCAAGGTGGGGAGGTTGTGCAGCGTCGCGTTGCGCCGCAGCGCCCCGCACAAAGACAGAGCGGTGGTTGTGTCGTGGACACCGTTGAGGACGACCGCGTCGAATGGTTCGTCGTGCAGACGATCGAAGCCGGCGTACGAGCTAAAGGCGGCTTCAAGGCTGCCGCCCTGCTCCGCAAACGCCCGCTCCAAGGCCAGAAACATGGAGGAGGGCGCGCCGATATAGAGCGCCGCAAGTTTGCGCTCCGGCGCTAGCGTTGGCGACGCCACACCGAGCGCCGCCGCCGTTGCGGACCGCCGCGCCGATTCTTCTTCGGCTATCGCCAAACGGATCCAGGCATCCAGCTGCGCGCGCAGGAGCACAGGCGAGGCATCGAGCCAAACGGCGCCGGAATAAGAGTTGGTCTCCGTGAGCTGCGCTGCTAGTCCGACGCCCACATAGCCAGCTAGCTGCGCGAGGGGCTTGTTCGCGACCGCCGCCACACTGGCCGCGAGCGCGCCAGCGCCGGCGCCGTGCTGCGGGATGATGGAAATGTCTTCGCCATCGGGCGCGGCGCGGTAAGGCCCGGCGAGCGCCGCTGCGGCGAGGCCGGCGGCGTCGAGCAACGCCTGCGCCTCACGCGCGACGCGCGCGTCGGCGGCTCTCACCACAATCCGCAAAGTTAACGCTCCGGCGCCCCGGAGACGGGCGCGACGACCTGCTATAGGTATCGCCGCTTAGCACGGCGCGAAACCGCGAGGGTAAACGGAGCAGAATATGGGTCAGGGGCCGCTTTCGGGCGTCAAAGTGGTTGAGTTCGCCGGCATCGGGCCTGGTCCGTTCTGCTGCATGCTGCTCTCGGACATGGGCGCCGATGTCGTGCGCGTGGACCGCAAGGGCGGACGGCCGACGTTCAAGAACGACATTCCCGCGCGCGGACGCCGCCACGTGGCACTCGATCTGAAGGACGCCAACGATCTCGGCGTCGCGCTGGCGCTGATCGAAAAGGCGGACGTGCTGATCGAGGGATTTCGCCCCGGCGTCATGGAGCGCCTCGGGCTCGGGCCCGATGAAGCGCTCACGCGCAACCCAAAGCTGATCTACGGCCGCATGACCGGTTGGGGGCAGACCGGCCCGCTTGCCGACGCTGCAGGCCACGATCTCAACTACATCGCCATCTCGGGCGCTCTGCATGCAATGGGCCGCAAGGACGACGCTCCGGCGCCGCCGCTCAACCTGGTCGGCGATTACGGCGGCGGCGCGCTCTACCTGGCGATGGGCGTGTGTGCGGCGCTCTACGAGGCGCAGCGCTCCGGCTTGGGTCAAGTCATCGACGCCGCCATCACCGATGGCGCCGCCTCGCTGATGAGCGTCATCTACGGCTTGCGCGCCTCCGGCATCTGGACCGACGAGCGCGACGCCAACTTGCTCGACGGCGGCGCGCACTTCTATGACGTCTACAAGACCAAGGACGGGAAGTATATTTCGATCGGTTCGATCGAGCCGCAATTCTACGCACTGCTGCTGGAGAAGACTGGACTGACAGACGATTCAGCTTTCGCGATGCAGATGAACAAGCCGGAATGGCCGGCGCTGTCGGAAAAACTTGCGGAGGTCATCGCCGCCAAGACGCGCGACGAATGGACCGCTCTGATGGAGGGTACTGACGTCTGCTTCGCTCCGGTTCTCTCCATGGCCGAGGCGCCTTTCCACCCCCACAACGTCGCCCGCGGCGCGTTTGTGGATGTCGAGGGACTGATTCAGCCCGGCCCCGCCCCAAGATTTTCGCGCACCCCCTCCGCCGTTCAGGGACCGCCGGGGGGAATGGGCGCAAAAGCCGAGCAAATCCTGGCCGACTGGGGAATTTCGGCCCGGCCAAGCTGAGAGGCGGATTCAGCGCCGGTTCAAGGCCGGTGGTGTCTTATCATCCCCGGTTCCGGACGATATTTCGTCCCTCGCTCGTACCGGGGCCAGGTTCTCATCCCACCTCAGGGATGAAGCGAAAGCGCCGGCGGCCGGCTCAGCCGCCGGCGCAACTCGTTTCGGGGACTCGCGTATGCATCCCGGCAGGTTGCGCGCGTTCACGCCGCTCCGTAAACGGGCCTCATGGCCAACAAAGTTTACCCGGACGCCAAGTCCGCGCTCGAGGGCATGACCTTCGACGGCATGACGGTGATGAGCGGCGGCTTCGGCCTCTGCGGCATTCCAGAAAACCTGATCATTGCGTTGCGTGACACCGGCGTGAAGGGCATCACCGTCATCTCCAACAATGCCGGCGTCGACGGCTGGGGCCTGGGGCTGTTGCTGGAGACCAAGCAGATCAAGAAGATGGTCTCGTCCTATGTCGGTGAGAACAAGGAATTCGCGCGCCAGTATCTGAGCGGCGAGCTGGAGCTTGAGTTCAACCCGCAAGGGACGCTGGCCGAGCGTTGCCGCGCCGGCGGCGCAGGCATTGCCGGCTTCTACACCAAGACCGGCGCCGGCACCTTGGTAGCGGAAGGCAAAGAGACGAAGGTGTTCAACGGCGAAACCTACGTCCTGGAAACCGGCTTGGTCGCCGATCTCTCCATCGTCAAAGCCTGGAAGGGCGACCACGAGGGCAATCTCATCTTCCGCAAGACCGCGCGCAACTTCAATCCGATGATGGCGACAGCCGGCAAGAAGTGCGTGGCGGAGGTTGAAATTCTGGTGCCCACCGGCGAACTCGATCCCGACGCGATCCACACGCCTGGGATCTACGTCGACCGCATCGTCCAGGGCAGTTTCGAGAAACGCATCGAGCAGCGCACGGTTCGCAAGCGGGCTGACGCCAGCACAATGCAACAATGACGATGCGAAAAGCCATCGAAGTTGTCGCGCAATTGGCGGCGCGAGGCGTGATCAAGAACTACGCGATCACCGGCGCGGTCGCCGCTTTGGCCTATATCGAGCCGATATCGACGCAAGACCTGGACATCCTCGTTTCTGTCGGAGATTTCAGCGGAACGCAGTCGGGACTCTTGTTGCTGTCGCCTATAGAATCGGCGCTCGCGGAACTCGGCTACAACGAACGTCGCGATGTTGGCGTCGTCGTTGAAGGCTGGCCGGTTCAGTTTATCCCGGCCGCCTCGGAACTCGACGAGGAGTCTCTTCGCGATGCGGCTCTGACTCAGATAGGCCCGACCACGGCGCGTGTGCTCAAACCGGAGCACATCGTGGCAAAGGCAATAAGCGTAGGCCGGCTCAAGGACCTTGCGCGCGTTGAGACGTTCCTCAACACGAACGCGGTAGACCTCCCGGCCCTGAAGGCAGTGATCGTCCGCCACGGCTTGAAGGACGCGTGGCGCGCGTTCTGCCTAAAGTCTGGGCGAACGGACGCGCTGGCGTTATGATGGGTGGAAGATGAATAGAACCTATCCCGATATTTCCGACATCCTGGCGCGCAAGGACCGCGCGCGCACAGAGCTGGCGCGGCTTTCCTTCGAGGAAAAACTCGACATGCTCGATAAATTGCGGACCAACGAGATCGAACTGGGCAAGGCCATGCGTGAGGGCATGCAGCAGCACACCCTTTCGGAGCGCCGCTAATGCCCTGGTCCCGCGATCAACTTGCTCAGCGCGCTGCAAAGGAATTGCGCGATGGCTTCTATGTGAACCTGGGCATCGGCATTCCGACGCTGGTGGCGAACTACATTCCTGACGGCATGGAAGTGACGCTGCAAAGCGAGAACGGCATGCTCGGCATGGGTCCCTTCCCGTATGAGGACGAGGTTGACGCCGATCTCATCAACGCCGGAAAGCAGACGATCACGGCGCTCGCCAAGACCTCGTATTTCTCTAGTGCAGACTCATTCGCCATGATCCGCGGCGGCCATATCGATCTGTCGATCCTGGGCGCCATGGAGGTCACCGATCGGGGCGATCTCGCCAACTGGATGGTGCCCGGCAAGATGGTCAAAGGCATGGGCGGGGCGATGGATCTGGTCGCCGGCGTCAAGCGCGTGGTGGTGGTGATGGAGCACACTTCGAAAGAGGGCGCTTCAAAACTCCTGAAGTCCTGCACGCTGCCGCTCACCGGCGTCAACGTCGTCGATCTGGTCATCACCGATCTCGGCGTCTTCGAGATCGATAAGCACGGGACCGCGCCGATGAAGCTGATAGAGCTTGCGGACGGCGTGTCCCTCGACGATATCACCGCCAAGACGGAAGCGCCGTTCGTCAACGCGCTGCGCTAGCCAAGCTGGATGGGTGGCCGAGTGGTTTAAGGCACCGGTCTTGAAAACCGGCGTGGGTGCAAGCCCACCGTGAGTTCGAATCTCACCCCATCCGCCAATTCCTTGTGGTGAACAGACGTTATTGGTGAACCTGAAAAAAGGATAAATCCTTACGCGGCCTAAAGCCCCGCGCCCGTATAAGCGAGCCTCGCTTGCGTTGGGGTCGTACATGTTGCGCCGTACAGTCCAAGTCCTGCTGCTTTCTTGCATGAGCGCCGCCGCGCTCACGACGCCCGCGTCCGCGCAGCGCGCGCCGATCACGTATGCAGGGCAGGCTGGCGCAGCAGCGCCGGCGGTCACACAGACCGCGTCGCTGGGCTCGAGCGGGCTCTCCGGCGGCGACGAAAACTCTTATGGCTATGGCGGCGGAGAGCGCCGCCCGCGCGGAGCGGTCATCGATCTGCGCCGCCCGGAAGCGCGCCGCGCCCAACCCGTCGTGATCGAACAACCGGTCAGCGAGCTCGAAGACAATGAGGAAGAGGCCAGCGGCCCCGTCGTGCTGACCCCGGCCCGTTACGAACAGCCCGCAGCGCAAGCCCCTGCGCCGTCAGCGCCGGAGCAGGGCGCTCCCGCTTGGCTCGAGCGCGAGCGCGTCGGCCCGCCTTACGAAGCCAATGGCCGCTGGTACGTCCCGACGCCGGAACCCGGCTACGCCCAGACCGGCACGGCCTCCTGGTATGGCGCCCAGTTTCATGGCCAACGCACCGCCAGCGGCGAGACCTTCGATCAGGACGCGCTCACCGCGGCCCACCCGACGCTGCCGATCCCGAGCCTCGTGCAGGTCACCAATCTCGAGAACGGGCGCGAGGTGATCGTGCGGGTGAACGATCGCGGACCGTTCGTCGGTGAGCGCCTGATCGATATGTCACGCGCCGGCGCCCAGGCGCTCGGTTTCGAGCAAGCCGGCCAGACGCGCGTCCATGTGCGCTACCTCGGCCCCGCCCCGCGCCGCGTCAGCGCCGATGGGACGCCTGCCCCCGCTTCCACCCGCGTCCCTGCTGTCCCGCAGCCTCAGCAGACTGCGGAGCAGGGGCCCCGCTCCCTGCTCCCGCCACCTGTGGAAAGCGCCGAACTGGCCGGTGCCCCGGTTGAGACTGGGCCGGCGCCCGTGTCTGTTGTCGGCGGCTACTTTGTCCAGGTCGGCGCTTATTCCGATCCCGCCAACGCCCAGCGCGTCCGCGCCCAGGTCGCGGCCGCCGGTCCCGTGGTCATGGACGTGCGCCAGACCGCCTCGGGCGTGGAATTGTTCCGGGTTCGCATCGGGCCCTGGACGAGCCGCGAAGAGGCGGACGCCGCCCGCCGCACTCTGAGCGATCTGGGCTATGGCGAAAGCGTCGTCGCCTCGCGCTGAGCGCTTCTGTTGACGTGAAAACGCCGCGCCGGTCTGCTTCACTAGCTTGGCGCAAAACGCGCGCACGATTCGGCGGGATGGCATGATTTCTCAGCGCAAGCTTGGCGCAGTGGCGTTGGCGGCATTGGTGGTGTTGGCGCTCGCACCTGACGCGGACGCCCAGCGCCGCCGTGCGCGCCGTGAACCGGCGCCGCCGCCCGCTCCCGCCGTCGCTCAGCATATCACCATCATGGACGGCGCATCGGGCGCCATCCTGCGCTGTGACGATTGCGACGCGCCGATCCCGCCGGCGTCGATGGCAAAACTCATGACGGTGCTGATCGTGCTCGAGCGGCTGCGCGCGCGCGAGATCACCATGGCGACGCGCTTTCGTGTGAGCGAATATGCGTGGCGCGAACATGGGGCGATGTCGTCCGGCTCGCACATGTTCCTGCCGATCAATGCCGAGGTCGCGGTCAGCGATTTGCTGCAAGGCGCGGTGATCGTCTCCGCCAACGACGCCTGCGTCGTGCTGGCCGAAGGCATCGCCGGTTCGGAAGAGGCGTTCGTGGCGCTGATGAACCGCCGCGCTGAAGAACTCGGTCTGCGCACTGCCCGCTTCAGAAACGTGACCGGCGTCGACGATCCAGAGCAGCGCATCAGTTCGGCCGATCTCGCGCGCCTGGCGCGGCATCTGATCCAGACCTACCCTGAATTCTATCCCGTCTATTCGCGCCGCCAGTTCACCTTCAACAACCGCACGCAGCAGAACCGCAACCCGTTGCTTGGCGCCTTCGCCGGCGCCGACGGCGTCAAGACAGGCCACACCGACGCGTCCGGTTATGGCCTCATCGGCTCGGCGGTGCTGAACGGTCAGCGCCGCATCATTGTGTTCAACGGCCTGCCGACCATGGCGTCGCGCAACAGCGAGGCCCAGCGCCTGATGCGCGCGGCGTTCAATGACTATGCCGTGGCGCAGATCGCGGCGGCGGGCGAGCAACTCGGCGAAGCGCAGGTGCGGCTCGGATCGCGGCGCGCGGTGCCGCTGGTGGCGCAGCAGGCGATCGTCATCGGCGGCCCGCGCGGCGTGCAGGACGCGCTCACCGCGCACATCGTCTACGATGGCCCGTTGCGCGCGCCGATCGCCGAGGGCGATGTGGTGGCGCGCCTGGTGATCGAGGGTCCCGACTTCCAAACCCAGGAATTCCCGCTGGCAGCCGGGCGCAGAATAGGGCGCGCCAACTGGTTTTCCCGCGCTTGGGAGGGCTTGCGCCTGACCTTCTTCGGCCCTTGATAGGGCGCATGAAGGCCGAGAAGCCCGCCCCCGAACTGGACAAGGAACCGGGTGCGCCGCATCCGCGCCAGACGTTTTCGTTCGTCGGCCATGAAGCGGAAGAAACTGCGATGGACGCGGGCTTGCGCGGCGGACGCATGCATCACGCCTGGCTGCTCGCCGGTCCCAAAGGTCTGGGCAAGGCGACGCTTGCCTATCGGCTCGCGCGCGTCGCTCTCGGCGCGAAACGCATCGGCCCGCGCCCGTTCGACGCCGATCCGGAAGATCCAGTTTCGCGCCGCGTGATGGCGCTGTCGCATCCCGATCTCTTCGTGCTGCGCCGTGGTCTGAACGATCGCGGCAAGCCACGGCGCGAAATCGCGGTCGACGATGCGCGTGACCTCGGCCATTTCTTTTCGCTGGCGCCGTCCGAGGGCGGCATGCGCGTGGCCATCGTCGACGCTGTCGACGATCTCAACCGCAACGCCGCCAACGCCATCCTGAAGACGCTCGAGGAGCCGCCGGCGCGTTCGGTGTTGCTGCTCGTGTGTCATGCGCCGGGCGCGATCCTGCCGACGATCCGTTCGCGCTGCCGGCGTTTGGCGCTGAAACCCTTGAGCGATCCGCTCGTGCGACAGGCCAGCGGCGCCGATGCCAGCATTGTGGCGTTGGCAAAGGGTCGGCCCGGCCGCGCCATTGCGCTGAAGGCGCAGGGCGTGGACACCGCAGGCGCCGATCCCAAGCGCGCGCACGCTGAAATCGCGCGCGGCGCATCGGCGGCGCTGCTCGGCGGACTCTACGACAAGATGAGCGGCGAGCCGTTTGAGAAACTTGCCGGCGTGCTTGAGCTTGCCGGCGAATGGACGCGCGCCGCCGGCGTGGAGCAGGGCGGCGAACACTGGGCGGAGGCATGGTCGGCGCTTGAGACGCTACGCGGCGAGGCCGAGGGTCTCGATATGGATCCCAAACACGCGCTGGCGCGCGCCGCCGGCATATTGGATCGCGCCGGAGCGGCGCGGCGATGACGTTGTTGATCGACAGCCATGTCAACTTGCACCACCACGCGTTCGACGGCGATCGCGAGGCGGTCATAGCGCGCGCACGCGAAGCCGGCGTGGCGCGCATGATCACCATTTGCGACAGGATCGAGAATTTCGGCCGAGTTATCGCCATCGCCGAGGCGCATGAGGACATCTACGCCAGCGTCGGCGCCCATCCGCACTACGCCAAGGATCACCTCGACCTCACGGCCGAGCGCCTGATCGAAATGGGGCGGCACGAGAGGGTGGTCGGAGTAGGGGAAACCGGCCTCGATCAGCACTACAAGTTCAGCCCTCTCGCGGATCAAGTCGCGGTTTTTCGCGCCCACGCGAAGGCGGCGCACACGCTCGACAAGACGCTGATCATCCACACGCGCGAGGCCGATGAGGCCATGGCGGATTTGCTGGAGGAAGAGGCGGGGAAGGGCCCTCTTCGCATTCTCATGCACTGCTACACGAGCGGCCCGGAACTGGCGCGGCGCGCACTCAAAATCGGCGCGTATTTTTCCTTCTCCGGCATCATGACCTTCAAGAACGCCGACGACGTGCGCGCCATCGCGCGGGAAGCGCCTCTGGATCGCGTCATCCTCGAAACCGATTGCCCCTATCTGGCCCCTATTCCGCACCGCGGCCAACGCTGCGAACCCATGCACGTCGCGCACGTGCAAACCGCGTTCGCCAAGCTTAGAGGCTTGGACGAAACCGAGTGCAGCGCCCTGCTCGCGGATAATTTCTTTCGGCTGTTTCCGGGCGTGCGGCGGGTGACGGGATGAAAATGAGCAGCTCCCCGCAGGCTGGATCTCCATCCTCGCCCTTGATGGGCGAGGTGTCCGCGAACGCCGTTCGCGGACGGAGTGGGTGGCGGCTCGGACAAGCAAACAGCGGCGCAATCACCCACTCAGTCGTCGCGCTATGCGCGCCGACAGCTCGCCCATCAAGTGCGAGCAGGAGCTGCGCGTAATGGCCACGCTGCGCATCACCGTGCTCGGCTGCGGCTCGTCGGGCGGCGTGCCGCGCGCCACCGGCGATTGGGGCGTGTGCGATCCGAATGAACCGAGGAACCGACGCACGCGCTGCGGGATCATGCTGCAGAAGTGGAGCGGGGCGGCGACCGCGCCGGAAGAGGCGACCACGGTGCTGATCGACACGCCCCCGGAGCTGCGCCAGCAGCTGGCGGCGGCGGGGCCCTCGCATCTCGACGCCGTGCTCATCAGCCACGACCATGCCGACCAGATCCACGGCTTCGACGACATCCGCGCCTTCTTCATCAAGGCGCGCCGCCAGATCCCGACTTGGATCGACGCCAGCACGCGCGCCAGCTTCATGCAGCGCTTCGGCTACGCCTTCGTCAGCGAGGGCGGCTATCCGGCCATCGCGCGCGACGCTGGCCAGCTGACGCCGCTTGTGCCGGTGACCATCAACGGGCCAGGCGGCAAACTCGACGTGCTGCCCCTCGAACAGGATCACGGCTTCTCGAAGTCGCTCGGTTTCCGCGTCGGGCCGATCGCGTACTCGAACGATCTGGTGAACATGCCGGAGACGACGTTCGCGCAGCTTGGCGGCTTGGCGCTCTGGATCGTCGATGCGCTGCGCGACACGCCGCATCCGACGCACGCACATGTGGCGCGCGCGCTGGAATGGATCGAACGGCTGAAGCCGGCGCACGCGCTACTGACCAACATGCACATCGATCTGGACTATCAGCCGCTGAGGGCGAGGCTGCCGGCGCGCGTCGAACCGGCGTACGATGGCTGGGCGGGCGACTTCGCGATCTGAGTCGATCTGTCGTTTCCCATAATCTATCTTATGCGAGATTTGTATGCCAGGCCAAGGTGCTGAAAAGGCGACAGAAAAGAGCGCAGAGAGGACCGCGGACCTTCAGGTCCGCAGCGGGTCTGAAGGCTCCTTGCGGAACGCCGCCGCCACCCAGGCCGTGCTCGATGTGATGGCGCGGCTGCGCGACCCGGAGCGCGGCTGCCCCTGGGATATCGAGCAGAGCTTCGGAACAATCGCGCCGTACACGATCGAGGAAGCCTACGAGGTCGCCGACGCCATCGAGCGCACGGACATGGCCGCGCTCAAGGAAGAGCTGGGCGATCTTCTGTTCCAAGTCGCCTTCCACGCCCGCATGGCCGAAGAGCTTGGCGCGTTCGATTTTGCCGACGTCGCCCAAGCACTCGCCGACAAGATGATCGAGCGCCATCCGCACGTGTTCGCCGAAGCCGGCGACGGGCGCACGGCAGAGCAGCAGACTCAAGCCTGGGAGACGCTCAAGGCCGAGAAGCGCGCGGCCAAGGGCGGGTCGCTGCTGGACGATGTGGCCATGGCCCTCCCCGCGCTGATGCGCGCCGAGAAGCTGACCAAGCGCGCCGCGCGCATCAATTTCGATTGGCCGAGTTCGAAAGAGGTGCTGGCGAAGCTCGACGAGGAGCTGGCGGAACTGAAAGCCGCCGACGCCAGCGGAGATCAGGATCACATCGCCGAAGAGATGGGCGACATCCTCTTCGTCATGGCCAATCTCGCCCGCAAGCTTAAGGTCGATCCCGAAGACGCGCTGCGCCGCGCCAATGCCAAGTTCACCCGCCGCTTCCAATACATTGAGCGTGCGCTCGCCGCCGCCGGCCGCACCGGCCCCCAGCCGCTGGACGACATGGAACAGTTGTGGGTTGAGGCTAAAGCGGCGGAGAAGCGCTAAGGCAACGCCGCGAGCGCGGCCTCGGTTTCTCTCGTATCGGCGCCGGCGGCGCGCTCTTCGCTCAGAAGGCGCTGTAGAATGGCCCGCGCCTGCTCCGGCGAGCCGCTCAGGGCGAGTTCCTGCGCCAGAGCTCGCTCGGTTGCGCGCAGAAGTTCAACATCACCCTGCTGCTGCCGGGAAGCCAAAGCGCGCGCCAAGTAGCGGGCGGCGCCGGCATGATCGCCGCGCTCGCTGAGCGCCATGGCCCAATTGTAGGAAATCGTCCCGACCCAGGCGCGCGCGGTTGGCCGCTCCGACTCGAGCGCGATTTCCAACCCGCGCTCCACCCAGTGCGCAGCTTCATCCGGCGGCGAGATCAGCGCCATCATGTGCGCGGCGTCGGCCGCAAGAGCGTCCTCGCGCGCTTCCACAGCGATCTCGTAGGCGCGCGTGAACGAATGCGCTGCGCCTTCGCGATCTCCGGCTCGGCGCAACAGCCGCGCGCGCTCAAGCGCGTAGCGGGCGCGCAAGCGCGCGCTGTCGGCGTTCTCGGCGCCGCTGTGCGATAATGTGGCGTGCGCTTCGTCGAGCCTGTCTTGCACGCCTTGCGCGCGGGCGGCCTGGGTCAGGAATTCGGAACGCGCGTCCGGGTTGCCCGCACGGTGCGCGAGCGCCAAGAAGCGAGCTTCGGTTTGGATAGGATCGTCGAAATCAAACTGGTCGGATACAAAGGCTTCGAAATCCGGCGATGAAGCAGACGGCGGCGCGGCCGTCGCGCACGCGCTTACCAGCGCAAGCACCACGGCTATTCGCCCTTGTCGCGGCCAATCCATTCCAATCTCCGCTCTCAAGCTAGCACCGGTTGGCGGCGCCTCCAGCACGTCATCCGTCGAAAAGAAAAGGTCAGCGGTCGCATTACGGGCCCGACGATGGGTGCGTGCTTGGCCGGGCAGCGTGCGATCCGGGCATACGCACCCCGTCCATCCCAAAGCTCCCGTAGCACGCGCCGATTAAAATCAACCGCTTACAAAAAAGATGCCCAAATTTATCCGACGGAATTGACGCGCCCGTATCATCCCTCCGTCCCTCGCACGGGAGGTTCACACGGCTAGCCGAGCCAAGCGAATGCGAGGAACGCGATCGAAGCGTGATTGAGCCGGCGTGAGTGCGATCTGCTACAGGTTGCGCACACAAAAGCGTCGGGGTCCAGGACCATGGCAGGCCCGCACGCCGTCGGGGACTTAGGGTTTCACCTGCGCAAATAGCGACCCAAGGCCTGACGAGAAGAGATCGCAGCGGGGCGCGCGAAGCGCGCAGCGAAGTTCGGACATGAGCTTTGCACCCCACTAATGCCGAACGGCGCGGATCGCGCGCCCCGCTCCTCCCTTCGGGGAAGCGAATAGTGAGTAGCAAATAGCGAATAGAGCGGGTCGCGCCGCTCGCGACGGCTGCGCGTCGTCCCTATTCGCCACTCGCCATTCGCTCATTTCTTCAAAGCCCCAAACGGCACCACCTTGTTCTCAACATCGTGCCCGATATCCGCGCGGCCGAGATACGCGATGCCGGCGCGGTCGCACCAATAGCGCATCATCTCCTCGGCGGTCGCGCCGAACGGTTTGTCGTTCTCCGGGACGTCCGAAACGCGCCCGAGCTTGATCCCCTTCACGCGCCGCACGTTGGCGGAGGAGGTGATCTGGAAGAGGGCGCGATCGAGCCGGTAGAGATACTCCCCTACATCCTCCAGCATCAGCACGTGGCCGCTCAAATCCGGTTCGAGCGAGGTGCCCAAAATCGATTGCAGAACGGTGATGTTGAACGCCGCGCATTTGGCGTCGAACATGACGCCGAGTTCGAGGCTCTCGGGGGAGCGGTCGATGAGCCAGTTGAGCGCCCTCTTCACCGCCCCCTCGCCGCCTGCCCTGGTCATATCGATGGGAATGGGCCCGTGCGCCACGTTGGAATAGCCGCGCGCATAGAGGCCGCCGGTGATGGCGCCGTTGTCGCTGTAGCCGAGATAGGTTTTCATCCGCGACGCGCCGTTGAGTTGGCTCAGCGCCGCTTCGGCGATCCTGCATGCGCCATAGCCGCCGCGGGCGAACCAGATCGCGTCAAGTGCGGGATCGTTGGCGTAGTCGACGAACGCCTTCAGCCGCGCGTCGTCGTCGCCGGCGAAATGTCCGGCGCTCAGGAAACATTGCGGATGGACAACGATCTCCGGCGCGCGATCCAGGAAACTGTCCGCCGCGAAGGCCTTGAGCCGGGCCGCCAGTTCCGGCTCGATGCGCGTGCCGGGCGCGACAACGCCAATGCGGAGCGATGGGGCCATGGTGCTGCGTTCGCGTCCTTGCCGGGTGCCGGCGTTTCTCGTCATAACCGCGCCAAATGAGTCAGGCCAAATCCTATTTCATGAGCGGCATTGGCGGCTCGGGCATGCTGCCGCTGGCGCTGATCCTGCGCGCGCGCGGCCACGAGGTGGCGGGCTCCGACCGTTCGCTCGATCAGGGCCGCCTGGGGGCGAAGTTCGAATACCTGAAAGCCCAAGGCATCGCCCTCTTCCCGCAGGACGGTTCCGGCATCGTCAGCGCCGACCAGATCCTGGTGCGCTCGGCTGCGGTCGAGGACACCGTGGGCGATGTGGTCGCCGCCAAGCGCGTCGGCGCGCGCGACATGAAACGCCCGGAGCTGCTGGCGGAGCTCTTCAACGGCGCGCCGGTGCGCATCGGCGTCGCCGGCACCAGCGGCAAGAGCACAACCACCGCCATGATCGCCTGGCTGCTGCATCGCGCCGGCCGCGATCCCACGGTGATGAACGGTGCGGTGATGAAGAATTTCGTCACACCGGAGGCGCTGTTCGCCAGCGCGCTCGTTGGCCGTGGCGATGCGTTCGTGAGCGAAGTTGACGAAAGCGACGGCTCCATCGCCCGCTATGAGCCGACCATTGCCGTCGTCAACAACATCGCCCTCGACCACAAGAGCATGGATGAGCTGCGGGCGCTGTTCGGCGGCTTCGTCAACAAGGCCGAGATCGCAGTCTTAAATCTCGACAACGAGGAGACCGCGGCGCTCGTCATCAAGTCGAAGGTGCGCACCCGCACCTATGCCCTCCGCTCCGGTCTCGCCGATCTGCATTGCGCTGCAATCCGCCTGGCGCCGGATGGCGTCTCGTTCGATGTGCTGGAGAAGGAAACACGCGCATCCGCCAGCGTCGATCTCGCCGTGCCCGGCGAACACAACGTCTCCAACGCGCTCGCCGCGCTCTCGGCGGCGCGCGCCTATGGGCTTTCGCTGAAGGACGCCGCCGAAGCGCTGAAAGGCTTTTCCGGCACCAAGCGCCGCCTGGAGGTCGTCGGCAAAGCCGGCGGCGTCACCGTGATCGACGATTTCGGGCACAATCCCGATAAGATCACCGCCACGCTTGCGACGCTGCACGCGTTTCCAGGCCGGCTGCTGATCATGTTCCAGCCGCACGGGTACGGGCCGCTGAAGCTGATGCGGCAGGAATTCATCGATTGCTTCGCACGCAACATGACGGACGACGACGTGCTGATCATGCCCGATCCGGTCTATTTCGGCGGCACCGTCGATCGCAGCGTCACCAGCGAACACATCGTCGCTGGCGTTCGTGCGCGCGGCCTGCAGGCGATGGCCTTCGCCGAACGCGGCGCTTGCGGCGACAAGCTGCTCGAACTGGCCGAGCCCGGCGACCGCATCGTGGTGATGGGCGCGCGCGACGATACGCTCTCGGTGTTTGCTGCGGAATTGGTGGAGCGGCTGCAGCGCAAATGACTCCCCGCCCCCTTGTGGGGCGGGGCCGGGGGTGGGGGTAACGGCGGTGTTCTTCCGGAGAAGCTGCCGCCCGCACCCCCATCCCTGCCCTTCCGCACAAGGGGGAAGGGCTCCTGCGGCGCTTACTCCGCCGCCAGCCGCATTTCTTCGGGCAGGGGCTCAAACGGTGCGAACCGCGCCGCGTCTTCGATCAACAACTCCGCCCGCAGGGTGTGATGACCGTGCTCGTCGGTGCTTTCGTCGAGGATTTTGCCCAGTGACGCGATTTGCGCACGCACGCGGCCGGCATCGTCCGGCGGCAAGGTGAGGGCGATGACGCGCGTGGCGGAGAAGGCGGCGCGATCGATAGCCGCGAGCAGGGCGTCCACGCCCTCCCCCGTCTCGGCCGAGAGCGCGACAGGGGGCAGGGCGCCCTGCCCCTGCCCCGCCGCCTCCGCCCGCCGGAGACGCCCGATGCGCGTCGCCTCGTCGAGCAGATCGATCTTGTTCCAGGCCTCCAATATGGGCGGCGATTTTCCGCCGGAATCCTTGGCCAGCTGCGTCAACACGGCGAGCACATCGGCCTTCTGATCTTCGCTTTGCGGGTGCGCGATGTCGCGCACATGCACGAGCAAGTCCGCTTCCGTCACCGCTTCCAGCGTGGCGCGGAAGCTCTCCACCAATTCGTGCGGCAGATCGGAGATGAAGCCGACTGTATCGCTCATGATCACGGCGCGCCCGCTGGGCAGCTTCACCTGCCGCGCGGTGGGATCGAGCGTCGCGAACAGCATGTCCTTGGCCAACACGCCAGCTTGTGTGAGGCGATTGAACAGCGTCGATTTGCCCGCGTTTGTATAGCCCACCAGCACCACCGCCGGCAGGCCGGCGCGCGAGCGCGCACGGCGCTGCAGGCCGCGTGTGCGGCGCACGTCCTCAAGCTCTTTCTTCAGCTTGATGATGCGGTCGGCGATGATGCGGCGATCGAGTTCGATCTGGGTTTCGCCAGGGCCGCCGGTCTTGCCCAAGCCGCCGCGCTGGCGTTCCAAGTGCGTCCAGGTGCGCACCAGCCGCGAGCGCTCGTAGCCTTGCCGCGCCAGTTCGACCTGCAGCTTGCCCTCCTTGGTGCGCGCCCGCAGGCCGAAGATTTCGAGGATCAAGCCCGTGCGGTCGATCACCTTGGAGCCGATGTCGGTTTCGAGATTGCGCTGCTGCACCGGCGAGAGAGCGGCGTCCACGACGATCACGCCGGCGCCAAGTTGCTCGCTCTGGTCCTTCATGCGCTCGACGCGGCCCGAACCGAAATAGGCGCGCGGGCTGATCTGACGAAGCGGCGCGGCTTCGGCGCTGACGACCTCAAGTCCCAGCGCTTGCGCTAAGCCCACCGCCTCCAGCAAACGCGCTTCGCCGTCACGAACGCTCTCTTCCGCGCTCGCGAGCGGGCGCAGGACGATGGCCTTGTTCAGATCTTTGAGCGGCGTATCAGCCGTCGGCTTCATCGAGAGCCTTGTCGTTTTCGAAGAGCTGCACCGGCGCGCCGGGCATGATGGTGGAGATCGCGTGCTTGTAGACGAGCTGCACCTGGCCGTCGCGGCGCAGCAGCACGCAGAAATTGTCGAACCAGGTCACGACGCCCTGCAGTTTTACCCCGTTGACCAGGAAGATCGTGAGCGGGGTCTTGGCTTTGCGGACGGCGTTCAGAAACGTGTCCTGGAGGTTTTGCTTCTTATCCATGGTGTCGCCCCATGTTGCGTGAGTTTTATCGCGCCCCGTCGAACGCGGAGCTGCGGCGCCAGCTATAGGGTGAGCCGCGCCGTTCGCCAACCGCAACGGACCCGATTTTGTGTCAAACGCCCAAATAGGCGGCGCGCAATGCTTGTGTGACAGGACCGGGTCTGCCGTCGCCGATAGTGACGCCGTCGATTTCGATCACGGCGGTGGCGGCATTGGATGCGGCTGTGATGAACGCTTCGCGCGCAGCCTTCGCCTCGTCCAATGTGAACGCGCGTTCTTCAATACGCAGCTGCCGCTCCTGCGCCAATTGGAGGATGGCGGCGCGCGTCACCCCGTGGAGAATGTCGTGTGACAGCGGGCGGGTGCGCAGCACGCCTGCTGCGTCGACGATCCAGGCGTTCGACGATGTGCCTTCGGTGACCAGGCCCTCTGCATCCACGAGCCACGCCTCGAACGCGCCACTTTCCTTCGCGGTCTGTCGGGCCAAGACGTTTGGGAGGAGATTGACCGACTTGATGTCGCGCCGCGCCCACCGCGTCTCAGGGAGACTGATCACTTTGACGCCGCTTCCGGCGCGCAGCGCGATGGCGTGGCGATCGAGATTCTTCGCGGTGACGACAAGTGTTGCCTTGGTGTCTGGCGGGGGAAAAACATGATCGCGGTTGGCGGCGCCGCGGCTGATCTGCACATAGACAATGCCATCGCGCACCCAGTTGCGCCTCATCGTTTCGCGCATTACGGCCCAGAGCGAAGCTTCTCCCATCGGCGGGGTAATGCGCAGTTCCGCAAGCGATCGCTGGAGACGCGCCATGTGGGCTTCGGCATCGAAGAGGCGCCCGCCGCGCAGGGCCCACACTTCATAGATAGAATCCGCGAACTGAAAGCCGCGATCTCTGATCGACACCGCCGCTCTGCGCAGCGGCACATAGGCGCCGTCGACGTAAGCGATGCGGCTCATTCGGCCTCTGTGCCGTTACGCCCCGGCGGATCGACGCCCAAAGATTTCAGCTTCCGATGCAGCGCCGAGCGTTCCATGCCGATGAAGGCCGCGGTCCGCGAGATGTTGCCGCCGAAGCGCGTGATCTGGACGTTGAGGTACTCGCGCTCGAACCGCTCGCGCGCGTCTCTCAACGGCAGGCCGATGACCTGCTGCAGCCCGTCATGCTTCGAGAAGCCGGCCTGCGGCCAGGCGTCCGGCGGCAGCGTGTCGACCGTCACCGGCGTGTTCGGATCGCCGGTCGCCAGAATGAGAATGCGTTCGATGACATTGCGCAACTGACGCACATTGCCGGGCCACTCCGCCGCCTGCAGCGCCGCCAGCGCGTCCTCGCCGATCTGCCGAGCCGGCACGCCGGACATGCCGGCGAGCCTGCCTACGAAATAGCCGGCAAGCTCTGGAATGTCTTCCCGGCGTTCCGCCAGGCTCGGTGCGCGCAACGGCACTACGTTGAGACGATGGTATAGATCTTCACGGAAACGGCCATTGGCGATGTCGCTGGTCAAATCCCGCGAACTCGACGAGACAACGCGCACATTGACTTGCACGTCGTTGGCGCCGTGGAGGCGCCGGAAGCGCTGCTCAACCAGTACGCGCAGAATCTTCGACTGCGTCTCGAGCGGCATGTCGCTCACTTCGTCCAGAAACAGGGTTCCGACATGGGCCTGCTCGAAGACGCCGATTTTCTTCGGTCGTCCGTCGGGACCCTCCTCGCCGAAAATTTCGCTCTCCATCCGATCGGGTGCGATCGAGGCGGCGTTGATCGCGACGAACGGACCGCCCGCGCGCGGGCTGCGTTCATGGAGGAGCCGGGCGATCAGCTCCTTGCCGGCGCCAGCGGGACCGGTGATGAGAACGCGGGAGTTGGTCTGCGCCACCCGATCGATGGCGGCGCGCAAGCTCGCCATCACCGCGGAGGAGCCGATCAAATTGTCGCTCGCCGCCGACTTCGACTTCAATTCCGCGTTCTCGCGCTTCAACCGGGTCGCTTCGAGCGCGCGCGCCACCACCAGCAACAGACGATCGGCGGTGAAGGGCTTCTCGACGAAATCGTAGGCGCCCTTGCGGATCGCCGCCACCGCCGTTTCGATGGTGCCGTGACCGGAGATGACGATCACCGGCATGTCCGGGTCGATATCCTTGAAATTGGCGAGCAGATCGAGGCCGTCCATGCGGCTGCCCTGCAGCCAGATGTCGAGCACGATAAGCGACGGTTTGCGTTTGGCGAAGGCAGCCAAAGCCTCGTCGCTGTCGCGCGCCGTTCGCACCTGGTGTCCGTCATCTTCCAAGATTCCGGAAATGAGATCGCGAATGTCGGCTTCGTCATCGACGACAAGGATGTCCTGGGTCATTTGGAGGTTCCTGCGTGTTCTGCAGCGGGCTCGACCGCGTCTTCGCCGCGTTTGGGGAGAACGAAACGGACGACTGCCCCGGCGCCGCCGCCGGGGGCATCGTCCAACTCAATTAGCCCCCCATGGTCTTCGATGATGCGTGCAACGATGGCGAGGCCCAGCCCCGCACCCTTCACGCGCGTGGTGACGTACGGTTCGATCAAGCGATGGCGATCTTTCTCCGGGAAGCCCAACCCATTATCGATCACCTCGAATTGTACGCCATAGTCCAGGTCGCGTAGGCGCAGCGTGACGGCGCCGTCCTTTGGCTCACCGTCACGCTCGCGGCGCGCGAGCACGCTTTCGCTGGCGTTCTTGATCAGGTTCAATAGCGCCTGACCGATCAGCCGCTCATCGCTGACGAGGCCAATGGGACGTTCGGCGCCTTCGACCTCGATGCGGACATCGGGAAACACCAGACGCTGCGCGAAGACGGCGGATCGGGCGACTTCGCTGATGTCGGTGAACGCCATGATCGGCGTCGGCATGCGAGCGAACGAGGAGAACTCATCGACCATACGGCCGATGTCGGCCACCTGGCGCAGGATGGTGTCGGTGCATTTCGCAAACGTCTCCGGATCGGAGCTGATCTCCGCCGCGTATTTCTTGCGCAAGCGCTCCGCCGAAAGCTGAATTGGCGTTAGCGGGTTCTTGATCTCGTGGGCGATCCGCCGCGCCACATCCTTCCAGGCCTCTTGCCGCTGCGCCGATATAAGCTTGGTCATGTCGTCGAAGGTCAGCACGAGACCGCCATCCGCCTCGGGGCTCATACGGACGCTCAAATTGATCGATCCGCCCTCGCGCATCAGGTCGACGCGCTGCGGCGCTGCTTCCCCTGGCGGCTTATTGAGGAGTTCGGCAAACTCGGGCGCGACGTCGACCAGGCGGCGCCCGACCGGCGAACCCTCGACGCCCAGAAGCTGCACGGCTGAGCGATTGGCTGCGCTTATGCGGCCATTGCTATCGAGACCAACAACACCCGCGCTGACGCCGCCGAGCACCGCTTCGATGAAAGAGCGTCGGTTCTCGGCTTCTTCTTGCGCGCTCACCAGATCGCGTCTCTGCGTTTCGAGCTGCGCCGTCATGCGATTGAAGGCGCTGGCCAGCGCATCGACCTCGTCACGCTCTTCGCCAACGGCGACGCGCGCCTTCAAGTCGCCGCCTGCAACACGACGCGCGGCGCCGACGAGGCGCCCGATCGGCTCGGCCACGCGCGTGGCGCTGGTCAGCCCGACCCAGCCCGCCGCCAGCAACAACAACACGGCGGTCGAGAAGTAGGCCAGCCCGAACATATCCCGCAGCGCATTCTGCTGTTGGCCGGCGGCGCGATACTCGGCGACCGACTCATCGAAACGGATCAGTTGCGCCATTAGGTTCGGCGCGATGGGCTTCGAAACGTAGACGTAGGCGTTATTGTAGGCCGTCAGATTGTAGAGCGCGAGCAGACGGTTGCCGTCCTGATCGAAGCGGATCGAGACCTGCCCCGCGTCGGCGGCCTGAAACGCCTCGGCCGATGGCGGCCGATAAGGAACCGCGCCCTCGACGATCGAGCCGCCGGCGAGGACAGACGCATCGCCGTCGATCACGTACACCGCCGACAAATCCCGCCGTTCTCCTTGCAACTGAAGGAATGCCGCGTAGCGCGACGGATCGCCGGTCAACCCCGCGCGCGCGAAGTTGAGGTCTTCGGCCATCGCCTGCACCTCGCCGCGCAGGCCATCGGAGGCGAGATCGAGATAAGCGGCGCCGACGGCGGCGGCGTTCTCGATCGTGCTTTCGACCCGCTGGCTGAACCAGCGTTCCAAGCCTTGCGTGAACGCGAACCCGAGAAACGCCGCGACGATGATCGCCGGCGCCAGAGCTGCAAGGCTGAACAAGGTGACGAACCGCAGGTGCAGACGCGCGCCGGTCGCGGCGCTTCGCCAAGCGCGGGCGACGCGCAGGATGCGATGGATGAGGATGCCGGCAAGACCCGCGGAAATGACCAGGCTCGCGATCAGCAACGCGCGGATAAGCCCGTTGTTCTCCCCAGCCAAGCCGTCGCCGAGCAGCAGCGTGATGGTGCTGGCCGCGGTCAGTGACGCCGCCACGCCCAGCCCCACCAGAAACGCCAAAGCGCTGCGGCTCTGGGGTCTGTCGCTCAGGACTGCCGCGTCAGCGGGGTCGTCCACTGTGATCTGGGCCATGGCCGGGGGTCACCATGTTGCGAGGAAGCCACATGGGTGTTGAACCAATATCACGGATCGGTCAACCGCTTCCACCAGCTTCCAGTTTCAGCGCCTGGATCTTCTTTCTGAGGGTGTTCCGGTTGATGCCAAGGACGGCTGCCGCCTTGATTTGGTTGCCCCGTGTGGCCAGGAGCGCCTGCGCGATCAGAGGGCCCTCAAGCTCGGAGAGCATACGGTCATAGAGGCCAGGCGCCGGCAAGCCGGGGCTGGCGGCTGCGAACTCGGCTTCCAGCCGCCGCGCCAACGCCGCCTCGAAGCTGTCGAGATTTTCTTGGCCGGCCGCCACGTTTTGGTCAGTGCGGCCCAGCTCCCGGGAAATCTCGCGGACGGTGATGACACTGGCTGGGCTCAAAGCTGCAGCGCGGCGCAGGAGATTTTCCAACTCCCGCAGATTGCCGGGGAAGCTGTGGGTATTGAGTTGCTCGATCGCCGCATTGTCGATCGATCGCTCCGGCAAGCCTTCACGCTTGGCGCGCACCAGAAAAGCGCGCGCAAGATCGCCGATGTCCTCCAAGCGTTCGCGCAGCGGCGGCATGCGGATGGCCACCACGTTGAGCCGGTAAAAGAGGTCCCGGCGGAACGCCCCCTGGCGGGTCAGCGTCGCAAGGTCCCGCTGCGACGACACTATGATGCGCGCATCGGGGCGATCATCCGGGTCTTCGGCATGCAGCAATCCCGCCAGCCGGGTTTGCGAGTCAGCCGGAAGCTCGTCCACGTCTTCAAGGAACAGCGTGCCGCCTTCGGCCTGCACGAGTTTGCCCTGCGGACCGAACAACTCACGCTCCAGCTGCGACGCTGTTGCTCCCGCCAAACTCATGGCCACGAACGGACCGCTGGCGCGTTTGCCGTGATCGTGAATCGCGCGGGCCACACGCTCCTTGCCGGTGCCGCTCTCGCCTTCGATCAGCACGGTGAGGTCGGTGCCGGCCACGCGCGCCATGACTCGGTAAACTTCCTGCATCGGCGCCGAACGGCCGATGAGCGGGAGACGCTCCTCTTTCTCCGCCTTCGAGGCCTGGGCTCTCGTCTTCGGGTCCGGCCCTCCGGCAAGCGCCCGCTTCAACGCAGCCATCAAGTGATCGAGGTCGAACGGCTTCGGCAAATAATCGAAAGCCCCCGCGCCTGCGGCAGACATCGCCGTCGTGACCGTGCTTTGCGCGCTCATCACCACGACGGGCAGATTGGGGCGAGTCATACGCATTGTCGGCAGCGCATCGAACACGCAGTCATCGCCGAGATAGACGTCGCTCAGCACCAGATCGCCTTCTCCGTCGCGCACCCATTTGGTGAGTGCGGCGATATTGCCTGTGGCGCGTACGTCGTAGCCCTCCTTGGCGAGCGCCTGCGAAAGCACCAGCCGCAGCGAATTGTCGTCTTCGGCGAGGAGAATGCGGGCGCTCATGCGGTTTCGTCCGGATCTATGGGAAGAAGTATCTTGAAAGCCGTGCGTCCCGGCGCGCCCTCGACTTCGATGCGGCCGTCATGACGCGCGATGATGTCGGCGGCGACGGTAAGGCCGAGCCCCATGCCCCCGCTTTTGGTGGTGGCGAATGCCTCGAACAAACGATCGGCTATGGCCGGATCGAAGCCGGGGCCATTGTCGACGATCTGCACTTCGAGCTGCGGGCGAGCCGAGCCGCCGGCCGCCGAACGGAACTTCACACCCGAACGGTAAGAAGTTGAAATCGCGATCTCACCGTCGGGCCGATCCGCAATCGCTTCGATAGCGTTCTTGGCGATGTTGAGAAACGCTTGGATCAATTGATCCAGATCGCCGCGCACCTGCGGCAGACTTGGATCGTAGCGTTCGCGGATCATCACGTGCGGCGCGCTCGATCCGATCAGCCTGCGCACGCGTTCCAGCGCCTCATGGATGTTGAAGCGCTCGAAGTGCGCCGGCTCAACCGCGCCCAAGGGATCGATGCGGTCCGTGAGGCGGCGAATGCGATCGACTTCGTCGCAAATCAACTTCGCCAGCGCGGCGGATTCCTGATCCTCGGCGCGCGAGATCAGCTGCGCGGCGGCGCGAATGCCGGCGAGCGGATTACGCACTTCGTGCGCGAGCGTGCGCGCGGCGGAGCTGGCCGCGGCCGCCGGCGCCGTGCGGACCTGCGGCGGGCGGTTCAGTACCAGCGCCACATGGCCGTTTTCGCCGACCGGCGCCGCCGCAACGCTGGCGCGGCCCAGTGAAAACCCGGGACCACTCAGCGCCACGTCGGCCTCGGCGATCCGCACTGCGCCGCTCAGGGCGCGCCGCGCGAGTGCGATGATGGGGGCGTCAACCCCGAAGACTTCATCCAGCCGCCGGCCGAGCACGCCCCTCCCCACGCCTGCCAGCAAATCGGCCGCCGCGCCGTTGACGAAACGGATGCGCTCCCCGGCATCGACGCCCAGCACCGGCGCCGGGAGCGCCTCCAACCAGCGTTCCGAATCCGGCGCCTGGGGGTGGATCGGGAGCGGGCGAACGACGCGGCCGCTCATGCGCCGCCCGCAGTTTCGGACGGGACAAACGCCGCTTGATCGTTCACATCGAGCATGAAAGGCGGTCCTGACTCCTGGAGCTTAGGGCGCCTAAAATGCAGGCGCCAGGGATCTACGCTGCAATGCAGCATTTTCGTTGTTTAGGGGCAGGCCCATGAGCGTGGCGGCCATCATCGTCGCCGCCGGTCGGAGCGCGCGCGTCGGCGGCGAAATACCCAAGCAATACAGGATGTTGCTTGGGGCGCCCCTGCTTCAGTGGTCGATCTCGGCGCTTTCAGACGGCGGCGTCAGCGCGATTGTAGTTGTATCCTCGCGTGAGCACGAGGCTTGGCGCGGCGCACTGGCCTCCCAAGCCGGGCTCGCGCTTGTCGATGGCGGCGCAACGCGCACGGCCTCGGTGCGCGCCGGATTGGACGCGGTCGGCGAGGCCGACGTGATCCTGGTTCATGACGCCGCGCGCCCAGGGCTCACGCCGGCGATGGTCCGCAGACTCATTGCCGAAGTAGAAGCGGGCGCCCCGGCGGTCGCGCCTGCTCTCGCGGTCGCCGACGCGCTCGCACGCACTGACGATAAAGGGCGTGTGCGCGGCGATGTGGATCGCGCGCGGCTCCACCGCGTGCAGACGCCGCAAGCCTTCCGCGCCGATGTGTTGCGCGCGGCTTATGCCGCGTTGCCGGAGGGGACCGCGTTTGCCGACGATCTGGCGGTCGTGCGCGCGAACGGCGTTGAGGCGCTGCTCATCCCCGGCGCCGAGCGGCTGATGAAAATCACCTATGCCGAGGATTTCGATGTGGCGGAGCGGCTTATGCGCGAGACGACGATCACGTGCGTCGGCAACGGCGTCGATGCGCATCGCTTTGGCGAGGGCGATTTCGTCACCCTGTGCGGCGTTCGCATTCCGCACAGCAAGGGTCTCGTCGGACACTCCGACGCCGACGCCGGCTGGCATGCGCTTGTCGACGCCATCCTCGGGGCGCTCGGAGAAGGCGATATTGGCGCCCACTTCCCGCCCAGCGATCCGCAATGGAAGGGCGCCGACTCCGAGCGCTTCCTGCGTCATGCCGCGGAGCTGGCGGCCAAAGCGGGGGCGCGCATCGTCCACGTCGATGTAACCTTGCTCTGCGAGCGCCCGAAGATCGGCCCGCACCGCGAGGCGATGCGGGCGCGGACAGCGGAAGTGCTCGGATTGCCGCTTCCGCGCGTCAGCGTCAAAGCCACTACAACCGAGCGCATGGGTTTCCTCGGTCGCGAAGAAGGCTTGGCGGCGCAAGCTACGGCGACGCTGCAGCTTTCTTCCTAGCAAAGAAGTTGGATTGTTCGTTTCGCGAAAATAGTATGTGTCACCGCCAGCAATGCCCAATCCCCCGATCTCCTGTTACATCCGCGCCAAGAACGAGGAGCGTCTGATCGCCGAGGTGATCCGGGCGGCGTTACAGGTCGTAGACGAAGTTGTGGTCATCGATTCCGGCTCCACCGATCGCACCATTGAGCTGAGCGAAGCGGCAGGAGCGCGCGTCGTGCCCTCGCCGTGGCTCGGCGGCGGCAAACAGAAGCGGCTGGGCGAAGACGCCTGCAAGCACAATTGGCTGCTCGATCTCGACGCCGACGAAATCGTCACGCCTGAGCTCGCTGATGAAATCCGTTCACTCTTCGCCGACGGCAAGGAGCCGCCGTGCCCGGTCTACACGTTCGAACTCGTGACCAAGCCGCCGGTGGGCGAACCCTGGTGGAATGCGAGCGTCGTGAAGCGCAACCGCTTCTATGATCGCCGCCAAATCCGCGCCCGCGATCACGCCGGCTGGGATCAGCTCGAAATTCCGCCGGGCATGAAGGTCGGCAAATTCAAACACAAGATTCTGCACGTCTCGTTCACGGGACTTGAGCAGCTGCAGGACAAGTTCAACAAGACCTCGTCCTCGCGCGCCAAGAACGCCACGTTGAAATCGTTCTGGTACGTGGCGCTGCGGCTTCTTTTCGCGCGCCCGTTCTATTTCCTGAACCACTATGTCCGCCGCGGGCTCTGGCGCGAAGGCTGGTATGGCTTTGCCGTCGCCAACATTGCCGCTCACGGTCGCTGGCTGAAAGACGCCAAGATGCTGGAAATCTATCTCCGCCGCCGGGATGAGGCGAAGAAAGCGCGTGGCTGACGCGCCGGCGATCGTCTGGCTGCGGCAAGATTTGCGGCTTGCCGACAATCCGGCTTTGCACGCTGCAATCCAGAGCAAGTGTGCGCTCATACTGCTCTACATTCTCGACGACGAGACGCCCGGCCGCTGGCGCTGGGGCGGCGCGTCGCGCTGGTGGCTGCACAACAGCCTCGACGCTCTGGCGAAAGACATCGCCAAACGCGGCGGCGTTTTGGTTCTGCGCCGCGGCCAGGCGGAGACAGAACTGCCCAGGCTCGTCGCGGAGACTGGCGCCGGCGCTGTCTATTGGAACCGCTGCTACGAGCCCTACGCCACCCAGCGCGACAGTGCGTTGAAAGAGAAACTGACGCGCGCCGGCGTGGAGGCGCAGAGCTTCAACGGCGCGCTGTTGTTCGAACCGTGGACGATCAAGACCAAGACCGGCGAGCCCTACAAGGTTTTCACACCGTTCTGGCGTGCGTGCGTGCAAATGGGCGTCGGTCGGCCGCTGCTGCCGGCGCCCAAGAAGCTCAACGGTTTCGACGGCGAACTTCAGTCCGATCGGCTCAATGATTGGCGCCTCCTGCCCACCAAGCCGAACTGGGCGAGCAATTTCGCAACGGCATGGGCGCCAGGCGAAACTGGCGCACGTGGGGCGCTAGAGGCATTCGTAGCCCACCGCTTGCGCACCTATCCCGAAGCGCGCGACCAGCTTGGCGTCAACGGCACGTCGCGTCTCTCGCCGCATCTGCATTTCGGCGAAATCTCCCCGGCTCAGGTCGCGGCTGCAGTCGAAGCGGCGGCGGAGACGCAACCAGGTCTGCGCCGCGGCGCCGAGAAGTTCCTGACCGAGATCGGCTGGCGGGAGTTCTCGACCCACCTGCTGTTTCACTGGCCTGCCCTGCCGGAGCGCAACTGGAAGGATCAATTCGACGCCTTCGCCTGGCGCGACGATGTGGCTGCGCTCGAAGCCTGGCGGCGCGGGCGCACCGGCTATCCCGTGGTCGACGCCGCCATGCGCGAACTGTGGGCGACCGGCTACATGCACAATCGCGCCCGCATGATCGCCGCTTCGTTCCTGATCAAGCACCTGCTGATCGACTGGCGCCATGGCGAAGACTGGTTTTGGGACACGCTTGTCGACGCCGATCTCGCCAACAACGCCGCCTCCTGGCAGTGGGTCGCCGGCTCCGGCGCCGACGCGTCGCCCTATTTCCGCATCTTCAATCCGGTCACGCAGGGAGAGCGCTACGACGCCGATGGCGCCTATGTGCGCCGGTGGGTTCCCGAACTGGCTGGCCTACCCAACGCTCTTCTACACAAGCCCTGGGAAGCGGATGCCGTCACGCGCGCTGCGGCTGGCGTGAAATTGGGCGAATCCTACCCGCAGCCTCTTGTCGATCACGCCGTGGCGCGCGCCCGGGCGCTCGAAGCCTACGCAGCGATCTCATCCAAAAACTGAGCTCATGCGTATTGAGCTGGCTTTGACCCAGAACGCCGACTTCCCATCTAAGCCAGATATGCCCGATACCCGCGCCACCCCCGCGGCAATCGCCATGTTGAAGGCCCCAGCCAGCGCGAAGGCCGTGCTTCTGGCGCTGCTCCAGATCAAGGGCGGGCTTGCACGCGTGATCCTGCCGGACGGGCGCCGCATGTTGTTCGGAGAGGATGTCGCCGCCGCCGTCGACTTCCGGATCAAGGATTATCGCTTCGCGCGCCAAGTCGTGGCCAGCGGCGACATCGGCTTCGCCGAGGGCTTCATCGCCGGCTACTGGGAAACCAGCGACCTCCCGGCCTTGCTCACCCTGCTCGCGTCCAACGTCGAACGGTTCACGACATTATTCGAAGGCAGCCTCGTCGGCAAAGCAACCCACTGGCTGCGTCACCTTGCGAACGCCAACACGAAGAGAGGATCGCGCCGCAACATCCTCGCGCACTACGATCTCGGCAACAGCTTCTACGAAGCGTGGCTCGACGCTTCGATGACCTACTCGTCCGCTCGTTTCGACGCCCAGGTCCACGATCTCGAGACTGCGCAACGCGCGAAGTACAAGGCGCTCGCCGATCATCTTGAACTCAAAACCGGCGATCACGTGCTGGAGATCGGCTGCGGATGGGGCGGCTTCGCTGAGTTCGCGGCGCGTGAGTATGGCGTTCGGGTCACCGGCATCACCATTAGCGACGAGCAATTCGCCTACGCCCGCGCCCGCATGGAAAAGGCGGGGCTCTCCGACCGGGTGGAGATCCGCCGCCAGGACTACCGGGATGTCGCAGGCAGTTTCGACAAGGTCGCATCGATCGAGATGTTCGAGGCGGTGGGTGAAAAATACTGGCCCGCCTATTTCGGAAAAATCGCCGAGGTACTGAAGCCAGGCGGCAGGGCTGGCTTGCAGATCATCACCATCAAGGACGAACTCTTTCCGCAATACCGAAAGCGCGCCGACTTCATCCAACGCTACGTGTTCCCGGGCGGGATGCTCGCGAGCGTAGATCGGCTTCGCGAAGAGACCGCGAGGGCGGGTCTTGCCTGGCGCAAGGTTGAGGCCTTCGGCCAGTCTTACGCACAGACCTTGGCCGAATGGACCCGGCGTTTTTCCGCCAAGTGGAGCGAAATCAGCGCGCTCGGCTTCGACGAGCGGTTCAAGCAGCTCTGGTTGTTCTATCTCGGCTATTGCGAGGCGGGCTTCCGCGCTGGGCGCACCGATGTGGTGCAGCTCTCCCTGGCCAAGCCCGCCTAACGCGCGGCGGGGTTGAACCTGCTCACCTAGCGCCCTAGCCTCTGGCTCATGGCCGATCCGCTTGTCACACCCTCCTGGTTGAATGCACATCTGAGCGCGCCCGACCTCCGCGTCGTCGACGCAACCTGGTTCATGCCCAGCGACCCGCGCGACGCCAAGGCGCTCTACGCCGAGCGCCGCATTCCAGGGGCGATCTTTTTCGACATTGACGAGATCGCCGACACCAATTCCGACCTGCCGCACATGCTGCCGTCGCCGGAAAAGTTCGCATCGCGGATGAAGAAGCTGGGCATCGGCGATGGCGCGCGCGTCGTAGTCTACGACAATCATGGCCTCATGAGCGCAGCGCGCGTCTGGTGGACGTTCCGCGTATTCGGGCATGAGGACGTGACGGTGCTCGATGGCGGCTTTCCCGCCTGGGAGCGCGCCGGCTACGAAATTGAGACCGGTCCGCCGCGAGCCAAGATGGAAAGACACTTCACGGTGCAGATGCGCGGCGATTTGGTGCGTGACGTCAATGACGTGAAACGCGCCATCGAAACCGGCCGCGCGCCGCTGCTCGATGCGCGCGCTGCGCCGCGCTTTCGTGGCGAAACGCCGGAGCCGCGCGCGGGGCTGCGGGGCGGGCACATGCCGGGTGCGTTCAATGTGCCGTTTCAGTCTCTACTCGACGGCAATGGCGCCATGAAAAGCGCGGTCGAGCTGCAAGAAATTTTCGCCGGCGTAGATCTGAGCCACGCGGCGGCGCCGATCTGCACCTGCGGCTCAGGCATTACGGCGGCGGTCATCGCGCTCGCGCTTGCGCGGCTTGGGCGATGGGATGCGGCGGTCTATGACGGCTCATGGGCGGAGTGGGGCGCGCGCGCCGACACGCCTGTCGTTACAGGCGCCTAAAGCGCGCCTACAACCGGAGCGGCGCCAGATCCGCCTCCTCCACCACTTGCAAAGCGGCCGCCTCCAGTGTCGCTACATCGTCAGCGGGCCCAGGCGCCGGCAGCTCTCGTACGAAGTCGTCGAACACGGACTGCAATTGTCCAAGTTCCGCTTGCGCGAGAATCGAACATAGCTGGGCCGCCCGTGGCGCCGCGCCCGCCGCCGCCTCAACGCGCGCGAGCTCGAACAAGGTTCGGCCCAGCAGCGGCCGCGCTTTAAGCTTCAACGCTAGTCGCACTGCCTCGACCAGCCTCGTTCGACTCTGATCAATCTGTGCGTTCAGGCGTTGATCCACGCCGAGTTCCATGAGCGCGTGCGCCGCACGGTACTTGTCTCCGATCTGCACCGAAAGTTCGTGGGCTTGTTGATGAAGGGATATTGCCTTTTGCAGCTCGCCGCGTTCGGCCCAAAGCGATCCGAGCCTAAGCAGCGTGCGTGCGCGGTGTTGAGGGTGCCGTATCGCGTCTTCAATCGCCAGGCTGCGTTCGTAGTTGTGCAATGCATCCGCCCATCGCCCCTCCTGCACCGCCACTTCGCCCGCGAGAAAGTGGGTGATGAGGAGGCCGCTTTCATTCCCCGACGCAAGACACAGGCGCTGGCACTGCTTGATGTAAGCGCGCGCTTCCGCGAGCCTGCCTTGCGCCGAGAGCAACACACCCAGTGCGGCGCAAGAATAATAGCATCCCAGCGAATCGCGGCGCCGGCGCCGGATCGCGAGGGCGGCCCGGTAGCGTTGTTCGGCGGCGCCGAAATCGCCCCGGCCATGCGCCGCCATGCCCAGGGCCTGCAGTGCATGCGCTCGCGCCGCTGCAGGCGCGTCGCCCTTGAGCGCCGAATTGGCCGCAGCCTCAGCTCTCTCCATCTCTCCCAGCTGGATATCGCAATTCGCGGCCACGCTTAGGCAGTAAGATTGCATGGCCTCAGATGCGTTCGGATCGAACAGCGCCAGCGCTTCGCCATAGCGGGCGCGCAGGACCAGCGCATAGAACAACGCTTCAGCGGTCCGCATGAGAAGATGTTTGGGCCCATGCGTGAGCATGAAACGCCATGCCGCCGTCAGGTTTTCCGCCTCGCGTTCGGCCCAATCCAGGAACGCGCGCTGGGCGACATGTGGGGCGTCGAGAAAGTCACGCCGCAACCGGGCGAGGTAGTGATCGGCGTGCCGTGCACGCACGCTCTTGGCGTCGGCGCGGCTGATCTTTTCCGCCGCGCAACGCCGAACCACCGGATGCAAGGTAAACCGCTCCTCCGGGCCGCGCCGCTCGATCACACCGTGGCTCTCCAGCGCAACAAGCGTCGACAAACTCACACCCGCTGCGTTAGCCGCGGCGAGAGCGTCGAATCCGCCGACGAAAACCGAGAGCCGCGCCAACGCCGATTGTGCGACATCATCCAGCGACGCCCATGTTGCATCGAACACGCTCTTCAAATTACCGTGACGATCGGCAATTCCTGGGCCCGCAGAGCGCAAGAAATCCAGACTGGAGCGCACCCTCTCGGCAATCTCCTCGGTAGTCAGCATCCGTCGCCACTGCGCCGCAAGCCGGAGTCCGAGCGGCGAGCCGTCAAGCAAGGCGTTGAGCTGCCTGAATGCCTCCAGCTCCGTTTCAGAACCTACGGAATCCGCCCCGGCGTAGTGGGCAAACAACCGATAGGCGGGCGACTGAGCCTCGCCGACGCTGGCCAAGCCCTTTACCGGAACCACGCACTCGCCCGCGATCCCCAGCGGCTTGCGGCTGGTCGCCAGGATTCGCACCTTTGGACATGCAGCGATCAGTTTGCTTATGACGCTGGCCGCCGCTCCCAATCCCTCCGCATTGTCGAGAACGAAGAGCGCCCGCTTATCGCCGAGGAAGTCGATCAAAAGCCGCTCGCGCGCCCAACCATCGCGCAACGGCAGTTGCAGAGATCGAGCGATGCGGGAGATCGCCGCCGCTTCGTCTGAAACGCCCTCGAGAGACACAAACCAGACCGGGTCTTTGTCCCCCATCTCGGCGGCAACGCGCTCGGCAAGCCGCGTCTTGCCATTTCCGCCTGGACCGACCAGAGAAACCAGGCGAACCTCAGGCGTTCTGAGCGTCGCCCTTATGTGTGCGATCTCCGTTTCACGCCCAAAGAATGGCTCCGCACTGAGCGCGGCCTTGTTCTGGCTCACCAGTCCACGCGGCGGCGGAAATGCGCCCGACAGTTGTCGCCCGTCGCCCAAACTGAACAAACGCAGCGGCGTGTCGATCCCACGCAGTGTGCAGAACCCCAGATCGTCCAGGCGCGCGCCATCAGGCGCCTGGAAGGTCTCTACCGCCTCAGCGCTGACCACGACCTGCCCACCCCATGCGCAGGCAGCGATGCGCGCCGCGCGATTGATGGCGACTTGGTCCAGGGGGCGGCGGCCGGCATGTACGCCGATACGAAGCGACAATCCACCCACGCGGCGCCAATCCTGACGGCGCATCGCCTCTTGGATGTCGAGCGCGCAGGCCAGCGGTTGGCCGCCTTCGAATACGGCAAAGACACCGTCGCCCGCGCGATCGCGAATTACGCCGCCGTGGTTTTGGATGAATTCATCGACAATCTTGTTGTGCCGCGCCATGGCGCGCTTCATGGCGACCGGAGCGCGCTCCCAACGCTCCGTGCTGCCATCGATGTCCGTGAACATATAGCCGATCGGTCGTTCGGCGCGGCGCATCGGTCCCTGCCCCAGCCAGAAGGCCCCCTCTTGTACGCACATTTGCCGGGGACGAGGCGACATTCAAGCCGCGATCTGCGGATTCAACCTTGAATCGCACTTGCTTGCGTCATCGGGTGGAGCGTGCTTGAGCTTTCGCCGGAGGGTCGCATGGATTCCGCCGAGCAGTGCCGGCTATTGAGCCGCGTCGCCATTCTGGCGAGTCTGCACGCTCTGGATGTCGAGAAGCTCGCGCAGGCCGTCGCCTGGACCACGTTCGCCGCGGGCGAAGAGATAATCGGCCACCTGAACCCCTCCACCCACGTCTATTTCCTGTTGGAGGGAAAGGTCCGCGCCGAGTTGAATGGCGCGCACGGCCGCACCCTTGCCGTCCGTTCGCTCCGTGCCGGCGATCACTTCGGCGAGATCGCCGCGCTCACCGGTTCGCCCCGATCGGCTCGGGTCGTCGCTGAAACCTCGACACTTCTCGCCGAGTGCCCGGCTTCGACGTTTCTGGCGCTTATGGACGCAAATGCCGGGGTCGCGCGCGCTGTCGCCGCCTCCCTGGCCCGAACGGTTATCGGCGTGACCGACCGCATGTTCGAACTGGCCTCACTCGAGGTGCGCTTCCGGGTATATGCCGAATTGCTGAGGCTGAGCCGGCATGCGGAACCGGCAGGCGACAACGCCGTGCTTATTCGCGACGCCCCAACACACGAAATGATCGCCGCCGCAATCGGCGCGCAGCGCGAGGCCGTCACCCGCGAACTGCGTCACCTCGCCGCCAGCGGGCTCGTCCGCCAAACCGGTCGCCAAATCCTCATCACCTCTCTCTCCGAGTTGAAAGACATGATGCGCCAGCGCGCGGGCCTCACCGCGACACAACTGGATGAATGGCAAGGCTAGCGCCGCCGGCTACTGCGCCGGCGCAGTCTCCCGATCCAGGCAACGTGAGTCGACATTGGCTGTTTGCGCCAGCGCTGCGAAATCCGCGTCGTCCGTGCTGGTGACCGTCAGACCGACGATTTCAACACCGCCGCCGACGCGCCCGGCATAGTCGATCGTAAGCGTCAGCAGCTGGTTGTTGTCCGGCCGGCGCGCCAGCACGCTGAAGCGGGGCAAGTTCGGCGAGGCATCGGTGGTTTGGCGAACGAAGCGGCAGCCTACGCGCAACGGCCGCAGCGCGCGCGTCACGCTATCGCCATCGAGGTAGGAATTGGCTGCGGGCTCCTCGCCGGCCGCAAACAAGGTCCCCGAAGCGATGTTGGTGAGCACCTGCCCCCCGAAGAGACGCCTCCCCCGTCTGAACCGCGCCGCGGGATCCTGCTCCAGCAAAGCGAGACGCACGGTCGTGTCCAGCCATTCGTCGAGCACCGCCCGCGTCGGTATCGGCGGCGGCGGCGGGCTTGTCGGCGGCAGCGCAAAACCATAGCGCGCCCACAGATCGCGATCCCGGCGCACGCAATTGAGATCCTGGATCTCCCGGCGTTGCGCGCTTTCGCCGGACACAAACGCCGCCCACGCCACCGCGGTGGTATCGTGCATGGAAAGCCCAAATTCATCGAGCTTCAGCCGCAGTTGCCGGCACAGGGCGTCGAACTGCGCCTCCGGGACGTTGGCATTGTGCAGAATGGTCACCAGACCTGCCAACGCCGGGTCCTGTCTAACGACCGAGGACGGGCCATTGGACCAAATCCGGCCGATCGCGATCGAATCGAGCCTGCCCTCCGTGTGGTAGTCCGGCAGGCGCCGCCCGGGTTGACCGCCAGGCAAGAGATCGTCGGTAAACAGCGACGGCCTGCGTTCGAGCGTGAGCGTCAACAAGCCTTGCGGGCGTTGCTGTTGCTGCCCCTGACGGGCGCGCGGATTGAGCTGGAAGGCATACTCCAGCCTGTTGGCGCGTTCGAAACTCAGGTCCACCCAATTGTCGCTGGCGCCGTCGACGTCATCGGCCGAACGCAGCGTGGTCTCGATGTTTTGCGCGCTCTGGACCAGCGCCTGCGACGCATAGGCGTCTACCAAAAAACCCTGCGCGCCGAATGCAGCCGCAGCCGACACCAGAGGCGCCAGCGTCCCGACGAGAGAGGAAGGGTCCTCCTTGCTGAAGGCCACGCGCACGCGGGCGCGAATGAGCAAGTCGCGGCGAATGAGCAGACGCGGGCCAATGACGCGATCGGCGAAGGACTGAACTTCGCTGAAGCCTAGGCCGCCGCGGCTGTCGTAGCGATAAATCGACAACGGCAGCATGGCGAGCGGCACGCCGACGTCCTGGCCGCCCTCGTCGCGCACTGTCGGCAAACCCGGTCCGAGCGCGCGCACCTCCAGCAGCACGACAGCCGAGCGGACGCTCTGCGCGGCGGTGCGGCGGACTAGCGCCTGCAGCCACGTCCCACGCAACTCCCGCTCCGGGATCACATCGTTGAGACTGGGCGGCGGCCGAAAATGCAATCGCACCGCGCCGTAATCCTGCTCGGTGAGCGCGGGCAAGTCAGACTGGATGCTGCACAGCTGTCCGAAGCTGGTCGGCAGCACCTCGCCTGCGCACGGGGTCGTTTGCGCGAGCGTTGGCGAAGCCGCGAAGGGAAGCAAAAGCGCCCCAGCCGCGATGATCGCACGGAGATATCGAGTTGCCATAAAACCCACCCCCAACCCTATCGCGCGATCCTAGCGCTACATTCGGGCGGCGCAAATCGTCAGGTCAGCGATTGACGCGGCCCATGCGGCCGGGCGCCTGGCGACCCCGGCGTGACTCGAACACGCAACCGTCCGCTTAGAAGGCGGATGCTCTATCCAGTTGAGCTACGGGGTCGGCGCCGGCAGTAGGCAATAGGCAGTAGGCAGTGGTGGTCAAGGGCGTGGCGCGTGTCAGCGCATACCCTACTGCCCACTGCCTACTCCCCATTTCCCTTCTCAATGCGACCAGGGTTCCCGGCGTCTGAACGCGAAATTGTCGCTGTAGGCCCGGATCTGGCGCTTGGTTTCGGGCGCCTCGATCACCTGATGCGGGATGGCGTGTGCGCGCGCGAAGGCGATGGCCGCTTCCTTGGTGTCGAAGCTCATGCGCACCTGGCCGTTAGGATCGGCGCCGCTGATCCAGCCCATCAGCGCATCCGGACGCGGCGCGCTCGCCAGCTCGAATTCGAGCCGCCATTGTTTCGTCAGCGCCTTGCCAGACTGCATCGCATTCTTGGCGGGGCGGTAGATTTTGGCGAGCATCGGAGAGCCTCTTGAACGCCGGAGAGCTAGCGGCGGCCGCGCCAAAAGAAAAGGGCGGCCTTGGTTGGAGGCCGCCCGTTAGCGCATCGAACGCCTCTACTCTAGCCCAAGGCTTCCTTGAGCGCCTTGCCGGGGCGGAACTTCGGACGCTTGCCGGCGGGCACGAGCACCTCTTCGCCGGTTTGCGGGTTGCGGGCTTTGCGCTCCTTGGTTTGCGACACCAGGAACACGCCGAATTGCGGCAGCCGCACTTCGTCGCCGCGTCGTAGCGCCGATGTCAACGCCTCGAACACGGCGTTCACGACTTCTTCGCCGCGCTGCTTGGATTCGCCGATGCGTTCCGACACGTCGGCGACGAACTCTGCTTTGTTCATATGGAGAAGCCCCTATCCCGCGATTGTTGGCGCGCGGCCGATTCTGGCCGCATCGGCGCGGACGCTAGGAGTATTTCGGCCCTAGGCCAAGCAAAACACCGGATTGTTGCGGTGCGAAAACGTTTCGTACGGGATGGCGGCACCCTTAATGGGGGCGCGCGCCTTCCTTGCCGTCGCTTTCGCCGCCGGCGCGGCGGGTCTCGGCGAGTTCGTCCTCGTCGGTCCACTCGACCGGCGTCAACGCGCGCGTCAGCGCCCGCTTCAGCACTTCATCGACCGTCGCGACCGGCACGATCTCCAGCCCCTGCTTCACGTTGTCGGGGATGTCGGCGAGATCCTTCTCGTTGTCCTTGGGGATGAGCACTGTCTTCACGCCGCCGCGCAGCGCCGCCAACAGCTTCTCCTTCAAGCCGCCGATCGGCAGCACCCGCCCGCGCAGCGTGATCTCGCCGGTCATGGCGATATCCTTGCGGATCGGATTGCCGGTCAGCACCGAGACGATCGCCGTCGCCATCGCCACGCCCGCGGACGGGCCATCCTTCGGCGTTGCGCCTTCGGGCACGTGCACGTGGATATCGCGCGACCGGAACACTGGCGGCTTGACGCCGAGTTGGATCGAGCGCGCACGCACCCAAGACGAGGCGGCCGAAATCGACTCCTTCATCACTTCGCGCAGATTGCCGGTCACCGTCATCGCGCCCTTGCCGGGCATCGACACCGCCTCGACGGTGAGCAGATCGCCGCCGACTTCGGTCCAAGCCAAGCCGGTGACGACGCCGATCCGGTCCTCGAGATCGGTCTCGCCGAAGCGATACTTCCAGACACCGGCGAAGTCGGCGAGGTTGGCCGCCGTGACTTCCACCTTTTCGGCCTTCTTCTGCTCGAGTTGGCGAACCGCCTTGCGGGCCAGGTTGCCGATCTCACGCTCCAGCGAACGCACGCCGGCTTCGCGCGTATAGCGCCGGATCAGATCGCGCAGCGCATCCTCCGAAACGCTGAACTCGTGCTTCTTCAGTCCGTTGTGCTCGTATTGCTTGGGCAGCAAGTGCCGCTTGGCGATCTCGAGTTTTTCGTCCTCGGTGTAGCCGGGGATACGGATGATCTCCATGCGATCCAGCAACGGCTGCGGCATGTTCAAGCTGTTGGCCGTGGTGATGAACAGCACGTCCGAGAGATCGTAATCCACCTCCAGGTAATGGTCGTTGAAGGTGGAGTTTTGCTCCGGGTCCAGAACTTCGAGCAAAGCCGCCGACGGATCGCCGCGATAGTCGGCGCCGAGCTTGTCGATCTCATCCAGCAGGAAGAGCGGGTTGGCGCTCTTGGCCTTCTTCATCGACTGGATGACGCGGCCCGGCATCGAGCCGATGTAGGTGCGGCGGTGGCCGCGGATCTCGGCCTCGTCGCGCACGCCGCCGAGCGACATGCGCACGAACTCGCGGCCCGTCGCCTTGGCGATCGAGCGGCCGAGCGAGGTCTTGCCGACGCCAGGCGGGCCAACCAGGCAGAGGATGGGACCGCGAAGCTTGTTGGTCCGCGCCTGCACCGCGAGATATTCGAGAATGCGGTCCTTGACCTTTTCAAGCCCATAATGGTCTTCGTCGAGGACCGCCTGCGCGGCGTCGATGTCCTTCTTGACCTTCTTCTTGATCCCCCAGGGCAGCGACAAGAGCCAGTCGAGATAATTGCGCACCACCGTCGATTCCGCGCTCATCGGCGACATCTGCCGCAGCTTCTTCAGCTCCGCCTCGGCTTTGGTGCGCGCTTCCTTCGAGAGTTTGGTGTTCTTGATGCGATTTTCGAGTTCGGCGATGTCCTCGCGGCCTTCGTCGCCGTCGCCCAGCTCGCGCTGGATCGCCTTCATCTGCTCGTTCAGATAATACTCGCGCTGCGTCTTCTCCATTTGCCGCTTCACGCGGTTGCGGATTTTGCGCTCGACTTGCAGCATGCCGACCTCGCCTTCGATCAGCGAGAGGATGCGCTCCAAGCGCTGCGGCACATCGGCGAGTTCGAGCAACGCCTGCTTGTCCGGAATCTTCACGCCGAGGTGTGCGGCGACCGAATCCGCCAGGCGCGAGGGTTCGGCGATCTGCGCAACGGCTTGTTGAACTTCCGCCGGCGTCTTGCGCGAAAGCTTGGTGAAATTCTCCCACTGATCCGCGACGGCGCGCGCCACCGCGCGCGCTTCGGCGGTATCGGCGTTCTCGTCGGGGAGTTCTTCCGCCTCAGCCTCGAAGAACGTATCGTTGTCGTGGAAATTGGTGATCCTGGCGCGGTGATCGCCTTCGACCAGCACGCGCACCGTGCCGTCGGGCAGCTTCAACAATTGCACCACGGTCGCCACCGTGCCGACGCTGAATATGCGGTCCGTGGACGGCTCATCCTCGGAGGCGTCCATCTGCGCGGCGAGCAGGATGCGCTTGTCCTTGCGCATGACCTCGTCCAGCGCCCGCACCGACTTTTCGCGGCCCACGAACAGCGGCGCCGCCATCTTCGGATAAACCACAATGTCACGAAGCGGCAGGACGGGATAAATTCGGCTCTTGGCCATGCAATGCTCCTTGGCCGGTTGGTCCTGCGTCTGAATGCAGCCCGCGGGGACCGGCGTTAACGGTTGAAAATGTGGAAGCGTTCGAACGCCGCTTCAAGTGGCGCCAAGAGACGTCGGTGCAAAACGCGCTGAACCCGCCGCGTTGCGCACGCAGCAAGTCTCGATTCGTCCTAACGTTCAGTTGCTGTTCAGCCGGTGGCGCCAGCGCCGTCGCGACGTTCCGAGTAGATTTGCAGCGGCTTCGAGCGGCCTTCCACAACGTCGGCCGAAACGACCACTTCCTCGACGCCGCGCATCGACGGCAGCTCGAACATGGTGTCGAGCAAGATGCTTTCGAGGATGGAACGCAGGCCGCGCGCGCCGGTCTTGCGCGAAATAGCCTTGCGCGAGATGGCGCGGAGCGCCTCGTCCGGGAACGACAGCTTGACGTTCTCCATCTCGAACATGCGCTGATACTGCTTCACCAGCGCGTTCTTCGGTTCGGTCAGGATGGTCACGAGCGCCGCCTCATCCAGATCCTCGAGCGTCGCCAACACCGGCAAGCGGCCGACAAATTCCGGGATCAAACCGAACTTGAGCAAATCGTCCGGCTCGATCTCGCGCAGGATTTCGCCTGTGCGGCGATCTTCTTCGTCGCGAACCTTGGCGCCGAAGCCGATCGACGAACCCTTGCCGCGCTGGCTGATGATCTTGTCGAGACCCGCGAAGGCGCCGCCGCAAATGAACAGAATGTTGGTCGTATCGACTTGCAGGAATTCCTGCTGCGGATGCTTGCGGCCGCCTTGCGGGGGCACGCTCGCGACCGTGCCTTCCATGATCTTCAACAGCGCCTGCTGCACGCCCTCGCCCGATACGTCGCGCGTGATCGAGGGATTGTCGGATT